>Ga0209782_1000687_pt1 | contig 15670 bp, 10 predicted proteins | sample WorMetmaBAHAMAS1_FD_187390 | JGI IMG/M metagenome (GOLD analysis project Ga0209782, IMG submission 187390) | Marine gutless worms symbiont microbial communities from Max Planck institute for Marine Microbiology, Germany - Inanidrilus... | ecosystem: Host-associated > Annelida > Digestive system...
ATACAGTCATAGGAATATAGTAATAGAAATTGCTATAAATCAACAGAACAAATATTGCATACGACGAACATTGAAAAAACACCTTAAAGGCATAAAACGTTACGCACACCAAAGACAGATGGCTGCAATAGGGATCGAGCGATATGTTGTAAATTATTGTTTAGTATCTGACGAGAGTCATGTTTTTACAGCACGACACATGGGCAACTATAGGTTCCATCGCAATCACAAACCGGCGTTCTGTTGAAATGGCTGAACAGTTTGAACAGACTTTTGGCTCTGAGGATGTCCTTAGATTATTTGCAATGTGTTGCAAGGTAATTCAGCAAAATAAGGATGTTTAATTGATCTGGAATCTTGCACCAAATACTTAGCCAGTTTTTATGCTGCGCCAGAGATATAGCATACATACTAGCCAATACCCGGTCGCCCGAAGCCCAGCTGCAGCTGACATCCATCTGCATGTCTCGCCACGCCCAGCCAGCGCCTCTGTGTGCTTGTGCACAGCGGGCACATACGTCCACCCGCCTATACGTGTCTCAGCCGTTGCTCAGCGATGAATGCCCGCCCACCTGCAGTACAAACAGCCTGCCAGGCTCTGTGCGTAGCAATAACATCCGTTGCAAATACGTTAGCGTGACCTTCTGCGGTTTATTAGTATGATAAGCAAAGCAGTCTGTTGGTACCAGTCGTGTTCTGTTGTCGTGCTGTCAGACTGTGTCTCTGTCGGTTGGTCCATTGTAGCGGGCATTATATTGTGGAAAAATGCCTCAGTCGACCGTATAATGCCCTTTGAGATGGTCGGTCAATTGAATCTAATGAATGATGTATTAGATGGAGGTACAGCATGGTAAACTCTTGGAAATTGGCGAAATTTTGATAGATTTTAAAATTCCTATTTACCATTAGACTCATCAGTAAATACGGTTAACATAAAATATATTACCACACCTTGGACGTGTCACTACTCTGCCGTGTGAAACATATTTGTCAACCTTTTGTTCCAGAGTTGCTGATTTCCGAGCTTTTACAGCACACACCTGGTTGGTAGGCCTACAGGGAAAAATCAACGTGATTTTGGAGAGACCAGGGTAACTCCATATGTAAATGGGGCAGTGTGAGCTTAAGGGTGACTTCTGCTTGGAAATATGTTGTGCAGAAAGTGTCGCTGGACATTGTTGTGGTGGACTACGACCGGATCGGCACGTCGGATCCCATTGGTCACGTTGAACTCGGCTGCAACGCTACGGGGGCGGAGCTTCGCCACTGGAGCGACATGCTGGCCAATCCGCGCAGACCAATCGCCCAATGGCACACGTTACAAGAAGTACCCGAGAAGAACTAATTGGGCCACGTTACGTCACACGATCCAATCAGGTTCCAGCAAACCGGGTCACGTCAGCTGAGCCGGCCAGTGAAGTCTTTCCGGTCCGTGTACAACAGCAGAAGCAGACGCTTTGACCTAGATAGGCATGCTAGTTTACTTTCTTTTTGCGCAACTGTCGGAATCAATTTGGTGTTATTTCAAGATTACTTTCTACCCATTTTGTAGCATTTTTGTTACGATTCAATTCTGCGTCGTGTACCTGGGTTTTTGTGTAGCCGCCATTCATCGATTTATTGCCATATATTTCACTCGCAATATCGATTTTTTTCGTGTTCTTTTTCACTGACAAATATCCAACACATAGTTTGAGTAGAATCTAGCATCCCAGTACAGTAGACCAACGTTCTGAAGGAACTTTATGCATCAGATGTGTATTATTTGTCGATTTTTATTCTTCATGGGTATCTGTTAGTTTTAGGCATGCAGCTTAATGTCGCTAGTCAAACGAGTTCTGAGCCAATTTCTGCTGATTCAGCTAGTCATGTACATAATGTGATATATTGTTGAGTGTTAATTGCATGCATGTTTTTCTTAATTATATATAGTCGAGCTGGGCGAATATGCTCTGCTTTTTATTCTCCCAGAGTTAGCCTATTGCGATTTTTCGAGAGGCTGTTGAACAAAACAATCTGAGTTGGTAATATTGCGACTTAAATGTACAGCCTGATACCGTGTCTCGATGTATTACGTTCACAGCAAATTATCCTTTCGCAAATATCTGCCGATTTTTGTCACTGAGTTTATTTATATGACGCAACCATCGATGAAGTTTGGTGAGCTGATGGGTCAAAGGTCAACGAAAACTAAACGCAGAGCCAAAAGTAACTGATTGTTTTTATTTCGTTTGTTTATCGCATTTTATCTGTTAAGTTGCCGGACTTACGTGTACATGCCACAATTTTCGGTTTGATTTCTCAAAAATAATTCATCAGAGAACTAAAGTCGGTGCTTTTGAGGCAAACAGCTGCCGTCCTTTCTCCACTGCTGACGAAAGATATTTACCAACGTTTTGTCTTGAGTAAATTATAGTTAGCATAAATTAGGCTAGTTGTTGCTCCCTAGACTATCAGTGTGTCGTTTTCAGTTGATTTGTTCGACGTCCACGGCTAACTGCTCATTCGACTATGACCATCGACGGAACGTGATGACGATGTACTGCGAGAAACGTGGTATAAGCGATGATTTCTGTGACGAAAGTGTTGCAGCATTGTTTGTTTTTTGTTACGTGTTTACAGGTCTTGAATGCGTCGATATGTAGACCTACACAGGGCCATATTATTGCAGGGGTGTCAGGGTGCAGCGGTTCTATAGGCCCACAGATTTGAGAAGCCCACAGTTTATCAGAAGAAAAAATGTTTATGTGCTGTGTATAACTACAACTTGTCGAATTTGGCTGAAACAGTAGTTTTTTTTCAGTTATTATAGATCTAGTGACAGGTCATGGATAGACCATATTGACGACGAGCAGTAATAGTCAGCTGTGTTCCAGTGCCCTATGTAGATTTTTTCTTCGAAAGTAGCCTACATTTTTCATTTTTTTATTGACAAAGGTGATGCACTCACGGTGGCACACAAAATTCATGGAGGAGAAATCGTACAACAGAAATAAGTAAATATATATTATATTGCTTGCTTTTATGCTCCAAGAGTTATTACAATTTTTTGGAGGCTGTTGAGCAAAAAAACAATTTGAGTTGGTAGTGGTAATATAAATCGCTAGTTGCATGTGTCACTTCAATCGTTGTGCTGGTTTGAAGGTATTTTGATGAAAACATCTGACCCTAATGCAGCCTTGTATGCATCTGCCATGTACAGTCCACAGCAGTATGCTATGCAGATGGAAACTATTTGTGACACATTGTCTACAACATTCCACTGTATTTATGCATTTTCTTAAGCAGTGCTTACATCTAACATACTACCACAAATGAACTCACTTTACAAGCACTAACATTATCAATGCTGTTTTTTTCACTAGTTTGAACTGCTGACTTAGGCTACTTATTTTGTGCGTCAGAACAGGCAGCTACTAAAACTTTTTAGTGATGTTGTTATGCCAGTTCTGACACACAAAATCAGTAAATCATGCGTTTATGCTAATGTAAATTCCTTACTCACTTATTTTATGTATCAGAACCAGCCTAATTTGCATTCGACTGTAGTTCAACTTACTTTCTTTTCTGCAGTAACTCTAGCCTGTGCTGGGTCTCCGAGAAGGCAATATTGGATAAAATTGAAGCTGCAGGTATTTTATATACTGCAGTCCTTTCCCATTGCTCAACCAGCAGGTTAAAGGCACTGAACTTTTACAAGCTGCAGCAGCGTAAACATACAAATGTATTCATAAAAACGGCAGTTGTTGGTAGCGGCAGTGATGTAAACATGTATTATCATCCCACGCTATGTGTGAACTGTCACATATGTAATTCTCACAAATGGCTTGTAGTTGCTTGTGTCTACAGAATAGTAGATTATTTTGTGTATCCCAGACTGGTAGATTTTATAGACTTTATAATCTCTGGCTCGGGCTGTTTGGAGCAAGCTTCACCTCTCAATGGAGCCTGAAAATGAGGGGCACTACAGATTTGAGGAATTATGTATCGATTTCGTAATGCACATACTGGTACTTTTCAGTTCTGTGAACGTTTACAACAGCTCCATTAAAAGTTCTTTATGAGAATTAGCCCAAAAGTTTTTTTTGGCAACGCAGCAAAACATTTCCCGGATTATCTCAGTTTATTTCTTCAAATTATTGCTCAGCTAAATGTCACTGAGTATGCGTCATTGCCACTGCTCACAGTTTCAAAGGTTACATTTTTAAAGTAATATAAATATAATCTGCAATGCACAACGTCAGCCAAAGCCAAATCTGATAGCCTATACAGACAGTTATTGTGCATACATGCAGAACTTTAGTGTTTTATTCATACTAGTGCATTGTGTAGGCCTAATAATTTTGTCAGTTGTAAAAATAGTCGCTATAGAAATAATTAATGTAGATTTATGCATTAACAGCATCTGTGAAATGGAAAAAAAACTGATAAATGACTAGACTGGTGTGAAGCATTGAAAAACTAGTGCTTTTTAGTTCTTATAATGATTTTAATGCTGCAAGACGCATTTTCAGTAATATTTGACCATTGTCATCAACCACTATTTTGCTATAATGTTGTTGAATTTGTCGGCGTTATGTGCGTTATTGCGATAAATATTGAGATCTCTGTTTTGTCGCTGTTTCTATACATTGTTAATCATAGTGACATTTCTAAGAACTCATTGATTTCAGATTTGCTCTAGAATCTGATAAACATTTGTTAATCTTTTATCATAATAAGTACATCAACCATTTGGTGATGATTATTGAAATTTAACTATTTACAAACAAAAATTAACTCATTGAAACAATTATTGTAACCAGTTAGATATTTATTTTTCACACCAAGTTTTTGTTTGATGTATAAATTTGCAATTGTAGTTATGGTGTTCAGAATGCAATTTCGATTAATAATGATATATAGTGTTACGGAACCATATTGTTGTGTCTGGTTCTATATTATTCTAGTATTATCCTTCGTGAGATCATGTAAAACTGTAGAGAGTGAAAACAAGAACAAAAGTCAGTTGGCCAATGTTCTGACCTGCTAATCATACCTGTTCTGGATGTTTAAAATAGAAATTAAAAAACATTTAAAATTTATTTTCCTCAAACAAAAAACATTTTAAACATTTGGTACAACTATGTTGTTAAGTATGTTGCCTGCCAGTGTGATACCCAATATTGTAGTCCTACCATAACAATGACAAGCTGTGACAGCAAGTTCCGATGCCAGTGACGCGATTTTTGTTTTTGTTCCTTCTGGTTATCCGGCGTTTTATTTTGCTCTTTGATAATATTATTCGTTATTCGTTTTGTCTGTGCCGGTGATTTGTTGTATCACTCGTCTACACTGTGCAAGGCAGTGCCTAGTAAGCCGGACGGCTTCACGCTCAGCCTATGCAAACAAGATTTGTAGCTTAAGACACCCAGAAACTGAGTTATGTGAAATGTAGAATTTAGCATGCACACTCATATTTTGGAGTTACATATTTAGCTTCACTCAGCAGTAAGCCAGTTAATGATTTACATACAGTACAAATTTATTCAGTTATGTTACGATTTGTATGCAAGCACATTTTTGATGAGTAGACAACCTGAGAACCAGTAAAGTATTTGTAGATTATGATATTATAGCTTGCACTTGGCGAACATATCTACATGCTACTGTATACCAGCAGCAAACTGAGGATTAGAAGGTCTGGAAACCAAGCTCCTGTGTACACTTTGTAGAAAGTCAGGTGCAAACACTGTCTGCAAAATCGAGGTCTGGTGGAGTGGTGGAGCCCCTTTCCAAAGTTGTAAGTTGTTTCAAATGTTATACATTTAAAATTCTTGTTTTTGGCCCAAGTGACCCCCAGGTCCACTTGCAAATGGCAGATGGCGGAGTTCAGTGAATTTCATGCCACCTAAAGCTGACACTGACCTACATGTATAACAACTCCTAGAGTTCTATCAACGTATATTCGGTGTGATTAAGAAATGCACGCGTGTCTAAATGTTTTCTCGGCGTCGGCGCGTGTATATGTACATGTGATGTAGAAATAGCCATAGATTTTTTCACAACCGACAACATCGTTCGACGACAGTTGCGACATATGGGCTTCGGCCTCGTCTTTGCTCACGTTAATTACTGTGTCCTCATGTAGGCCAGCGTGATGTTGAGTGTATGGCGTGTGTAGGTAGCGACTGGTAGAAATAATAGGAGAGAATGAGCACAACTTGTACTCGGTGGCCCCTGACTGTAGTGACTACGTAGACAGCTGTGAGTAGGTATAAAATACCGGATCTCACTAAAGGCCGATTCTGGCTGAAACAATTCTGAATCAAGCCAATTCTGAAACAGCCCCCCCCCCACAAAAATGAGCCAGAATCGGTCTTGAGCCAGAATCAAATTTGATCCAGAATTGGCATTGAGCCAGAATCGGTTGAGGCAGAACCGGTATTTTATAGCTACTGCTATGTATGCATGGGCCACTAAATACAAAGTGGGTCAGAAACCACAGTTTAAACCACAGTTTACTTATACTGTGACTTTTCTGTGATGTTGACGACGTCATAGTGATGTTGTACAATGATATAATGGCGTCATAAACGTCTTCCATCTGACTCAACAATTTTCTGATCTCTGTTAATAACCGTGCAATATTTACACATCATTATGATCTTTTAAAGCTTTTCACAGTCTTTTTAAAAATGTTTTCCTTTATGATTGCATTGTAATGGTACATTTATGTGTAGAGTTTATGCCAAAATGTTTGTGCATATGCAAGAGTGATCAATCTGTATATGCAAAGAGCATCATTCTCAGTGGGTCAGTTGTCTGAAATAACATTACCACCTGCAGATTTGTCGAAATTGTGGCATTTAAATTGAAATAGACTCACTTTACTGTGCTGTAGTATATTGGTAGCATATGTATTATAGTTTTATCTGTCTTGTTAATTACTAATAACTTAACAAAGCCAGCAAAGTCTTATTATGCTACAGAATCGTTGAATAAAATTTAAATCGGTGTGTATAAGCTAATAACTAATTTAACATATTTACTATTTTAGTGTATTACTAATATTGTGTTATATGGCTGTTAGTTTGGCCGTTTCTAAGTTATATGTGATGTATCGTAAAGCATGATGTACTGTGTATGTTGTGTGAATCCTGTTAGAGCAATATTCGTTAGTTCCTGTATATGTATTTCATGACACTGCTGGTGTTTATTGTTCGCTGTTGTCACTAGATGGCTGTTGTCACTTGAAAGGAAACCCATATACTTAATAGTAATTATTGTAATACGTGGTCAAACACTCTCCTGTATGTTGCATTCATACTAAAATTTATGCTACTCATACCAGGAGCCCCCAAAACAGTGAATGCATTAATACAGTGCTTAACGAGGCAAATGTAGACATTGACTTTGCCCACATGCTGCCCACTCACGAGTAACTTTGAGTATACACCTTATTTGTTGTGTCAGCTATGTTTGGTCATTGTGTAAAGAACATGATGCCATCCACAAAACCGGAAGTATATAACGTATTGCATAGTTGTCACAGGAATGCCAAGCCATGGCCACAGGCAACATGCACGAAATATTTGGTGAAGTTTGGACATGCGGTTTTCAAGATATATGAGCAGACATACAGACATACCTACATCCTACAGACAAACTGATTGCACTATGCTTTGTAAGTTTGTAATAATAGCACTTTGCACTATGATGTGACTGATGGGCTTTGAGCAGCAAAAATCGCATATCAATGCTGACAAATCAGCATCTTGGTCTACTGAAAAGTGATGATTAGGATATTGACCAATTCGCCTTCCAGGTGAAATCTATCAATCAAACATAGCCATTGGTCAGTAGCATTTCTTCCATAACTGTATGCATACAAAATTCCAGCGCGATAGTCGGCCGACATATATATGTACAGGTTGATTTGTTTGAGCGATGTGCAAATTACGAGACAAATCGGCATTTAATAATTACTGACTATGAGTTTTTCCCCTTGAAAGGAAACCCATATACTTAATGGTAATTATTGTAATACGTAATCAAACACTCTCCTGTATGTTGCACTATGATGTGACTGATGGCTTATTGCCCTGCATTCCCTCCTTCCCATCCTCCTTCGTAGGCCTGAAAGTTTAAGTGGCCAGCATTACAAAAACTGGAAGACCGAAGTGGACATCAGATCAGCATCTTTTGGCTGGAATCTCAGTATGAAACTGACCACACTGTTGCTGCATGGGCATGGAACCAGATTAAACTGGACTAGAAATGCGTGGCAGAGCCTATAGCGCGCCCGACATACGAGTGTCACCCCCTAGCAAATAGTAGCAAAACAAAGCTGAGTACAGATCGACACAGTGTCTAGCAGTGCCGACCCCAGTGATCGTAGTTAAACTAACCTGAGTGCTGATGACACCTTCTGAGAAGCGGAGCCACATAAACTACGCAGTTACTGGATGGAAGCAAAATAAATTTATATTTGATGTACAAGATGGCCCAAAATATTTGGCACAATTTGTTTGTGCGCCTTAACTTTATCAAATATTAACCAATTTACGAAATTATTTCAATGTCACAATCAGAAGAAAATTTGTAATAATACCATCACTAAAAATCCACCACACCTCAAGTGTGTCACTACACTACCTTGTAAAATGTCGTCTTAAAAAGGAAAACAAAAAACTTCTATAGCAACACATTTTAAGAAATTAACAACAGGAAACACCGTGTTTAGTGTCTCAGTTACTGTCTGAAGTAACTGTCACATTCTGCAGTTTTTACCGCACGACGCTATGCTATGGGCAGTAATCCGCAGTATATGCCGTCGTCGTGTGTCTGTGTGTCACACTCCGGCATTGTATCAAAAAGGCTAAACGTATGACTACGCAAATATAGATGATGATAATGATGATGCGTGCATCTCGTTGTCGTCATCGTCGGTCGTGGACGTCTCCACGTTGACCTAGCTCGTCTCTGACGCCTCCTTGGAGTGATCCGGATCTCTCATTTCCTATCTACTCTCCTTGGCTTCACCATACCTCCGACACCTACGAAGCTTACGCAATGCAAAAAGCCTATTCACGCCATTTCAACAACTTCAGCCCCCTCCCAAATTTTTGTTTGGGGACCGATCAACTTCCGGTTTGGGCCCATGACGCGGACTGACCAAAAGGGTCACCCATAAAATTTTGGGGAAAATCCCACCAAGGGAACATGAGTTACCCCATTATAAGCCTATGGGAAAATCAGCTATGGAGACAGACATGTTGACTCTCAGGTGTCTGAGGCAATTGTGAAAATTCATAATAAAGAAAATTTTTTTTTCGATTTTTGGAAGTAGGGTTAAAATGCGTTTCAGACAATTTCCCAACACTTGGCTATCTCAGCAATGGTTGCCCCCCTTCCGCCTCCCCTCCGTATAGGGAAATCGTGGAATTTCACTCTGTGGGGCGACCCTGCCAAAATCCGTTTCATCAAATTTCTCAACACTAAGCAATGGTTACCCCCCGCCTAGGCTATGCATAGGATCCTACGGCAGCTCATGAATATTCCTAGCCCTCTGGAAAGCTATAAAAGGGGCCCATATGCAGTTTCGATCAGGCCTAGCATCGTCAGTCGACATCCGACAGCCGAAGAGTGCAGACCTCTCCATAGAAATGCATTGAGAGCAGTATCTACTACTTCAGCAGTACAGCAGTATAGCTACCTCAGCATTGACGACATCATAGCGAGAGTCAGCTTAGTGGCCAGGCCCGTCAGTCATCCTCCGTCGAGCGACATTTGCTACAACTGGCCGTGCTATAGCCGCGTGTCAACAGTCGACAGCTACTATAGCTGGTTTCAACTAGGCCTCAAGTACTGACGTCATCAACTGTCGACGCCGACTACACTGTGTCTTCGTCAGCTGCCAGTTAATAGAGAGCAGACATTTAATTTACTAAAAGTTTAATTATGTGTTGGGGCTACGTAGCACTGGCTAGCATGGCGCGAGATGATCCGCCCGCAAGCAGCACGGCGAGCACGCGCTGTGCTGTAAGCAGCACGGTGGCCGTGCTGCTTGCCGCAATGCGTGGTAAAGTGGGATCGGAATTTGAAACCTAAATTAGCTATAATGCGCCAATGCACTTCCGTCACAGACAGACGGACAGACGGACTGGCATTATGGCATAAGCGCGAAATGTATGCGCAATATGTATATAGCAAATAGGCCTATGTCGTATATACACGGCGCCATTGTGACTGTTTATAGCGAGTCTGGCGCCGTTTATAAATATCCAGACTTACTAACTTATTAGCCTATACTTACTTATAGCCTATACTCATTACTCACACACAGGGAGAAGTAGCCTACCAAGCAGCACTGAGAGCGATGTCTGATGTCTAGAATTCAACTTTACTAACCGGGCAGACAGACGGACACTGACATCGTAGCATGTATATATTACATCTCGCGCTAAAAAAAATTATGTAGAATTAGTTGTGTATCAGACGTGTTTTAGAAATATCGTGACAATGTTAGATATTCATTGTGAGTGGGCGTGGTGTGTTGTTTAGGTTTATTATTATTGCAGTTTATTGTGGGTTTATTCAATTATTTAATGTCTGTTGGTTTATTCACAGTGGGTTTATTAGTCTATTAATTATGTAGAATAGAAGTGGTCCGTTATATTTTCTCTTGACGTATCATCTCGATGTAGAAGTTTCTTGTAAAGAACTGTTATGCAAAGGTAAATTCATGTTATGCTGTATTATTATATGAAAATGGCTGCGTGCCGGGCTGCCCGGCACGCATTGCGTACCGGGCCGGATGTAAATAGTTGAATGAGATAATTTATTCTAGGGTCAATAGAATTATCTATGTTTGTGTGAACTGTGTGATTATTATATTTCACTGTATAATATTGTGCTTATTCAGTAAATAAAGAACTGGAGTGCAATTTTAGGGTTAGGGTTACGGTTAGGGCCATACAGCGCCCGTTAACACTCGCGAGGGATGGCGAGTGGTAGCGTGGTGGAGGGGCAGCCCGGCACGCAATGCGTGCCGGGCAGAAATGCGTGCCGGGCAGACGCAGCCATTGCCTTATGTTATATTATGTCAATTACAAAACTGTTGGAATTCGCTGAGTTCTATGTCAGTCTGTTACAAGTTACAGCCAGTTCAACTGTTTTCTCGACATTTCCTAGCCAAAGTAATCGGCGTATATTGCTCTTTTAATCATAATGGTTAAGGCAATGGCTGCATGCCGGGCTGCCCGTTGTCAGTACAGGCGGATATAATTGTGCAGCCGCCGAGAAGAACTACTACCCATACTCCAATTCCCTTACCCCGCCTACCGATCCCCCCTGTTCCCCTGGCGGCGGCGGTCTGTGCGATCCAGCCTTGAGCGATGTCTAAGGTTATACCTCTGGGATGCAGAGATTTGGGAATGTATTGCTGGAGGTCTAGTGCTTTGCATCATACAATTTCTTCATTGGAGTACTTGCATTATTTTGTGACATCACAGCTGTTTGTATATTTTCAGGTGACGGCAGAATGTTCGCTCATATACTGCTGCTCATCACAATCGTATCATGCATGTTCTTCCTAGTTTGGGAAAGTCTTCCATATCGATCGTTAGTGACCGATAAAATAAATTTTGCCTACGACTACATCATTGGTACGACTGCTGTTACATCGGTGATTTTTGTGTACAATCGAATTCTGATATTTCATTTAACAGTTTAACATGATTGATTGATATTTAATAAACATGTAACAAACGTACATGCAGTGATGCATGGGAAAATATCACATGAAAAATACAAACATGAGAACAACTAGGTTAAAAACAAAACAGAAACCACAAATCTCTACTATTTAACTTTAGCAATTTCTATAGAGACATCTATTTCTCAGGACTGTGAAATGTTACCTTCTTCTCCAGAGACAGCGCCTGAGTAATGATAATGATAAGAAGGTTATCCTCAGTAGGTTTTCATGGGAAAGAGGCCGTCGAATCTGGAGTTCAGCATTGCACGTAACCACTGTACAGTGAACCAGAAGATTTATTACTGTCAGCAGCAGCAGCAGCCATCTTAACGTTCCTAACTGCCTAGGTGTGCTGGTACCAGAAAGGTAAAACCGATCTGGATTTACTGAAGCAAGAGACAATGAGATGAGTGGCAGTGGAATCACCTGTGTCCTGTAGAAATTAGCACCTTGCACCAGACAGCTTACCATGCCAGCACCCAAACACTCCGTCGTTTATTACAGTTAAGTAAATAATAAGTAAATATCTGTGATTGGGTACTTATTCACAAATTTGCACTTTGATGAGAAAATGATAAACATAATGGCAATTGCCAGATTGCCAGATCTCACCATATAACAGAGAATAAAGTCTAGCAATGCCAACAGAAATATTGAATAAGTTACTGCACTGCATACAAAATAGTATGGTGAAGAAAATTAGAAATATATTTAGTTGATTATGCTACAAAACAAGTGATACATGATACCCGCTGGTTCATGCAGCATGCAAATTTGATATCGCATCGGATAAAATGAGCTTTGCTGTTATGTTGACTCACATTTATCTTTGGAACATCACAGTAACTCGTCACAGCCACTCCGTTTACATGACTGTATGATATCTGATTGTCTTGTAGTTGGGGCAGGTACAGCTGGCTGTGTTCTAGCCAGTCGGCTTTCCGAAGATCCCCAGATCAAAGTCCTCCTGCTGGAATCCGGTGTGGAGGGCATCAACCGTGATGTAATGGCAATGCCGGCAACTGCGTTTGATCACCATCGAACGAACATCGACTGGAAATATAAGTCTGAACCACAGAAGATTTGCTGTCAGAGCTTCGATAACCAGGTATGTCCTAGTGCGTTCTTTACTTCAACAACTGCGAAAAATGCCGTTTGTGTAAGTAAACATGTAAATATATCAGTGTATGTATTATATACTGCCCTAAGACCATAACTTTATTTGTTAACATTTATCAATTATAGGGGACAATGGTAAACGCTTTTTTCCTGCCTAAAAAAACTAAACTGAAGTGTGCACCCCGATGCACACATTTTTAACCAGACTGCAGATTGATCCACACCGCATGCTAATAACCATTTACTAAACCACAAATGTACGGACAATATCATTTAAAGATGCAGTTGTGGGTAAAGTGGAAATTGTCCAGTGCAATTTTTTCACCTGTTATCTTGATGCCACTAATACCTGATGTAAGACCTGTAGAGTAGGTGGTAGAGTCATAGTTACTAGTGTTAGAACAGATCTTGGTACTGATACTGAATTACATCCAGTCCACTGTAGATCTAATCGATGCCGGTCTATTTCTGTAGATTTGCATTGGTCCAACAGTACCAGTAATTAGTGTAAGTAAGGGCCACATTTTAGCATGTTATTTGGTTTTAATTATTTAATGTTATTGAAGTTAAAAATACGGAAAACAGTCACGAGTATACAGATTGACCACGTTATTTGCGTGTATTACATCTAACTCTGTAGCCTATCATAGGACTAATCAGCTGGAAGTGGCACTGCAGCATATGACTGGTCATACAATGACGCTGCGACTGGTTGCGAGTTGCGAGCACAAACAGTTACCGTTAGTTACATACTTGCGCACTGTAATTACTGCGTGACGACGTCAAGTAATACGCAATTTCCGGCGACTTGTTTATTTAAGGCAATAAATATCGTTATTTTGTTTGATTAGAATGAGTTAAGACTGCTCAAAGGTAATCTTAGGATTTAGTCATAAGATTTATTGGGCCCATTCTATCATGCATTGTCGTTGTCATCGTCGTTGTTGTTGTGGACCTCGATGCGCAGGCGGCGTGCGACACTGGCAGCGTGCGACAGTAGCGACACCTGGTGAATGGCAATGCGGCATGCGGCGGCTCGCAGTGGCGAATGGGCCCAACATTTTTCAAATGCTTCTTGTCTTATGATTGTCATAACTTGTTTCGTGAATTGTTCTTAGGAATAAGACAAGATCTTATCTTAGGAACCGTCTCATAATTGTCCTAACACTGTCTGTGAAATGGCCCCCAGGTACTTACTCGGTTGGTCCAGCTGACATAAAATTACTGAATCGGTCTGGTCCAGTTTTAGTGGATCGTTCTAAAATCTATTATCCAGTTAGTGTAATGAGTCCGGCTCCTTGACCAATAACCTTACTTTTTCTGCCACATAATCTCCCCCAAAATCGTGGCTCACCCGGTTCCCTTAAGGTTGAAGTCCTCCTTCTGTTCTGGAATAGAACCTCTAGACAGGGTTTTTTTATGGACTGGATACTCTTCACTGCCATACTGCAATTAATGTCAAAGCCTAAAGGAAATGCAAATCAGTGACTCTATGAGTAGTGGCTTTGCCTTATCCTTTCTTCACCTATTACTAGGCTCACAATGGAAGGGGCATCAATGCTGGTTGTCCAATTAGGTACTGTGACGTACGCTTAAGTCCAATGAGACCTATGCTTAAATCTAGTCCTCCGTGACGTCTGGCGTGTAGGCGGGCCAGCCGGTCACCTCCAGCCAGCGGTCTGGCCTAGACCGTACGGGCTGCCGTGTAGAGGACAGACTGACGCTGTAGAACGTGCACGTCGTGAGCACGTGCTGTTTTTTTCTTTCCTGAACTGATGTTTGAACGATTATTTTGTTCTTTAGTTTCATTAAAATGTATATAGTCAGCAAAATGTTAACCATGCTCGTCACAGGTACCAGTCATCGTTGTATATTAGTATCAGAAAAGTGCCATGCAGATCACATGTTTACTTTTTTTCTCTGTGCTGTCAGCAAGTGTTCATGCCGAGCGGTCGGATGCTCGGTGGCTCGGACAGTTTCAGCAACATGATCTACGCCCGCGGTAATCCACAGGACTATGACGTGTGGGCTTTGATGGGAGCGACGGGCTGGAGCTACGAAGATGTGTTGCCTTACTTCATCAAGTCGGAAAACAACAGAAACTCATTCTTCAAGACATCCCGTGAGTTGACCGTCTGCCAAGTGACTGCAGCAGTATCTATTTTAGGAGTTGGGTGATAAATAACGAAAAGAATCAAGAGGGCCTAGCAGTGGCTAGCATAGCACGAGATGACCCCTCCCCTCTTCCCGGCATGCACCGCGACCACAATGCGCGGTAAATTTGGATCGGAATTTGAAATTTGAAACCTAAATTAGCTATAATGCGCCAATGCACCGTCACAGACAGACGGACACTGACATCGTAGCATAAGCGTGAAATGTATATATTGCATCTTGTGCTAAAAATGTGATAAATTTTAATACGTAAAGAGTGCCAATACGTAATACGTAACAGTGCCAATATGGCTTACCAGGGAGTAAAATTATAATTGATAAAATCAGCAACAAGAGAGCCAGTAGGAGACAGGCCTGTCACACTGATATGAAGTGGAATTAATAAATACTATATGATACGGTGTGCAGTATTTATACTGCATCCAAAAGCTGACATATTCAGCTTAATCTACTGCAGTGTACCGTTTGTTTCATCAGGGGCGGCGGTTGACTGTTGGCAGTCTTTCGACATGCCTTCAGCTACCGCCAGCGCTGAGGCCTAGACATGGCCCAGTGCGCAATTCCCCTCTAACCCTGAGGCTTGTACTATATATTTATAGAGCCTAGCTTAGCCGGCGGGTTTCTCTGGCAGAGTGC
>Ga0209782_1000688_pt1 | contig 15659 bp, 15 predicted proteins | sample WorMetmaBAHAMAS1_FD_187390 | JGI IMG/M metagenome (GOLD analysis project Ga0209782, IMG submission 187390) | Marine gutless worms symbiont microbial communities from Max Planck institute for Marine Microbiology, Germany - Inanidrilus... | ecosystem: Host-associated > Annelida > Digestive system...
GTATAGAGGAGTGTGGGTAGAGATATCCAGTCCCCATACTACTACATTGTAAAAAATATCCGTATATCAGTGGCTTATTTGGATATACCACTACACGTTCACTGTTGACGCCGACGGACCCGCTCGACGCTGCCTCACGCCCAATTGACAATCGCGCCGTACACAATGCTGGACGCTAAGTGTGATCAACAGGCGACACTGTTGGTCGATGGCTGCCGGCAGTTGTCCGCGTCCACCGTCATCATCAGGTGTTGTCAACAATAGACCGACAACTGTTGCTTGTTTACATCACACTGTGACGGTGGACATGTCGTGGCCAACTTTCTCAAGTCCAGAGTTTGTATCCAAAATTCAAAGAAAAGTACCCTTATTTTTGCAGATAGCATAATTTCCTTAAAACAAAATAGAGGCTAAGTCGAAGGAAACTTACGTGCAAAAAAACCCAGTTCGATCCATGTAGCCGTTTCGATATAATACCGGCTTGTGACAGACGGACAGACAGACAACAGACGCGGGCCTGTAGCTAATGTGTAAGTAACATTTGCATTGTGCAGGTAATGACGAAAGCAACGGTTGCTGAAACTAAAGCAGCTAAGAAACCTAAGAAGAAGAAAGAGGTGCGTATACACAGTTCATTTAAAAATGCGTCGGACTACTTTCGGGAGCAAGTAGACAGTGGGTGAGGTCAACTTCCGCTAAGCCTAAAGGCTAAGCTGAACCAAACTTGGGAATTACCTGTGTTAAATATGTATCTTTTGGTCTAAGCCTTTAGTCTTAGCCTTTAGACTTGGCCAAATTTGACCTAACCCAGTGGTTTCGGCCACGCTGCTGAATTTGTTACTTGGTGCAGTGGAGCAGCAAGCTTACATGGGCGGCATTTCGGAGGCAGGCTGAATTGAAGGTGACTTCAGACTTCGGTGACCCAAACGAACTGTTTCCCATGTCTGAAACGGGCAACTGTTTACAGGGAGATGGAGAGGAGAAAGGAGACGAAGAGAAAGGAGAAGAAGACGAGGAAGAAGAAGAATCGGAAGAGGAGGAAGAGGAAGGTGAAGAAGAAGGCGAAGAAGGTGAAAAGGTACAGAAAAAGTGGTTCATTTCGCATGATTTCTTCGCTCCCCGAAATGCGATACATCGGTCACATTGGCAATAATTACCCACGCCGGCGGTAGCCGTATGCATTGGTAGGGTGATCAGTGGCGACTGTGACTTTGTGTGTCTGTGTGCGTGTGTGCCTGTCCACGCTCTACACGTAAGAGAAACATGACTTGAGCTACCAACACCAAACTTGGTACACATATAATCTATGATTAGATCTCAACACGCATAGTTCTAAGGTCAACTGGTCAAAGGTCAAAGGTCACACGATTATCAAAATGTGCTGACTGATTAGAAGTTTAGCTGTCGATGACAGGTAGGCATTCTGTTCACTCGACTTCAGTGTAATTTGAATAATTGGTGAGGTATTTTGTCATGCACTGAACATTATCTATATTGCATCCTTGGTCTTTCCGGAGAATGTTCTATTTAGCCCGCTCGGCATATTTGCCAACCGGGCTATATATTTTGTGTGCGTTAATTCTCTTTCTCTTTAAAATAAATCCCTAGAAACCAATTATGTTAAAATCTACTGAACCGATTTTCACGACGTTTTCACCAAATGATAGGTATTCGAACGTAATTTGGGGATCCTGGCCTCTTTTTCCGATAACTCAAGGGACGTTGCCATGGCAACCAATTTTAGGCAAAATTTGCAAAATGATTGTCATTTGACAACATGGCGTTTCGAAACGGATTAGAATATTGCAGTTCCATTTAAAAAATATTTAATGGCAATATTTTAGCTACATTTCGTGCAAATTTTGTGGATATCAGATTAAACTAGAGACTGTGATAACGTAATTGTCTGAAAGCTACACAGTTGTTCATCTGTGACGTATTGTATTTACATTTTTTCGTTTGTTGCAGAAAAAGAAAGTGAAAAAGAAGAAAGTAAGTAAAAACTTATTATTAACCGCGGAGTTCTATATAGAGCGATAGCAGCCTAGTGATCAAACTTTTCCTCCAACTGTCTGTTGGTCTGTCAGTGTGTCTGTCTGTCCGGTGCATTGTGGCAAAACGGCTGATCGGATATGGATTCGGTTTGGGATTGTAGCCTTGTAGGTCACATGGGTCCAGGAATGAGGCAGGTAGCCTACACTGTAGTTGGTTTTGGGGATCGGTCCACGGGAAGGGATAATTTTGGGAATGTGGGGCGTCCCATTGTAACCTATGGGGAGTTTGTGGCGTAGCTGTGCAAAAGGGCGTGGCAATGTGATTTAGACGACAGTGCCCACCGCTTACCCGCGGCGGAGTAATTTGACTCGTCTGCAGTGGGCATTGCAGCAACAGACGAGTCCATTTTCTGCCGCGAGGGGTGGCGATGCGGCCTGTTATCAAATTACCTTGAGTCTTGTTAATTCATGGGCTATAATCTGTGACAGACTGGCATGATCCATATTGGAAACACTAATGGAGATATCTGGTAGGGTGATCAGCATTGCCCACACATATTCAGGAAAAGTCGCAAAAGATTTTATCGAAATTCTGAGCAGCTTCGGAGCAACAGGGTAAAAATTTGTCTGGGCGAAAGTAAATTACCCCCTCCCCCAATTGCAACATAAGGGTTAAAATAACTAAAAATAGCTGTAAGCGTGCTTCAAAACCACACCACTCACGGAACGACGAGCAGTTAATATTTAAGCTACTTCAGTCACAGACAGTGGAACGCCAGACCTACGGTTACCTTCCCAACCGTTGGACATCACTGACCTCAGATCAGTGCCAAATTATGCTGCTTGATGACAGAATGACATGTGTTGTATATGAACAATGTGCCTGATGTTTTTTTCGTGAGTGAAAGTTGCAACCTTAGAGTTAGAGTTGCAAGATCAATGCTCTAACCATTATACCATCAGACCACAATGTTGATGGGGACTTCAGAATATCAGAAGTTTACTGCTTTTTACAGTTACAACGCACAGACTCAGCTGGAGTAGGACTGGCGACATATTGGCTGTATGATACTAGCTGGTTTTGTGTGTCCTACGAGACGAATCCAACGTACGCCTACATCTTCTTCTGCAATAATAAAGAAATTTGGGCTGAATAAATAAAGAAACTTTAAAGTTCGTTGTTTTCCTGAAAGATAGAAAACGTTTCAAAAGTTCAAAACAGCTAAGGCCCGAACTGCTGTTGATGATGTGAAGGAAAAAGAAGCAAAGGAAGGGTCAGAAGAAGAAGACGAAGACGAAAAGGACGAGAAGGAAGAGGGAGAAGAAGTACAAAGATTTTTCCAACCATTTCTACTTATCATGAGTGACTCTTTTTTGTTGTAATGTCCTATCATGGTGTACTCTGCGTATAAGAAGAAAATGACTTGAGCTATCAACGCAACACTTGGTACATGTGGTAGGACTTTAGCATGCATTGACCTTGGAGTCAAAAGGTTATAGTTCAAGGTCACACGATTATCAGACGTGCTGCCGGTGTAAAAGTTTACCATGCCACAGACGCATGCGGATCAATACCGAATGCTGCTATGTAGACTACTGCATAATGTCTAAAATAATTGTGCAATTATTGCAGAAGAATTGCATGCAATAACTGCACATGAAACCACGGCATTAGCTAGAGTAGAGTGGCCAATATGAATATTTTGTGGTGTTCTTCTTGTTCGTGTTCTTGTTGTTCTGTTTCTTCTTTTTGTGGATCACGAAGCTGCTATACGTGCTGCTGCGTGCGTGCTGGCTGCGTGCTGCTGCTCGCTGAATATATGCTGCACTGATAGGTTTATACTTCGCACTGCGACGTGGCTACTGCCGGCAGGAGAGTCTTGTTAAAGTAGGGTCTCCCTATTGCCAATATTGTGGTCTTTTTATATGGTAAACTGTTTGTTGGTCTGCTTGTGCGAACAAAAGAAAAAAGAAGAGAAAGAAAAGGAGGAGGTAGAGTGATTTATTGAGTTGGGAATACGGTATGTTTTCCTCTAGCCCACTCCGCTTGCAATCATGCAGCTAACATTTCCATAAACTGCACAATGCAACCTCGTTGCACCACGGTGTGAATTTGTGTGAAAACCTCTTGTTCTATCAAGCACTGTCTCGTTTTGAGCTTTTAGAGTTCTAGCATACATGTATGCTGCCTGTTTTTTCTCCCAGTGAGCTTAACTATCCCCAAATCCACACAGTTAACACGCAAATTAGGCGGAATTGGTTGGTTATTTACTCACGCCTCTGAGACGAGGACAGACCACTATATCGATATTTTCCTTTTTCTTCACCTGCTCTGTGGTGTTACTTTTCACACTCTGACTTAACTGTGTTTTCTTGTGCCGTTAACTTGTGTTATGCACGTTAAATCATTAACTGCTGCTACTTCCCCGGCTTTTGCTGAGTCAGCACATTTTCTCTAATCATCGTTGGAAGGCTAGATTTGATTACGACGGTATCTGTGGAGAGCTCTGGAGATCTCTGGCTGGTGATTTTTACAGAGCGAATGGCCAGCACTGTATCGTTACTGCATGTTTGCATACGTATTTTTTTCCATCTTATACCTTACTTTTTCCTTACAGCATGCTCCACAAAGCTGTGTTTTGCCCAGCAGTGTTTCAGAGACGTCGTGTAATTGTGTGAGATTGCCGAGTGTATCATCAGGAGATAGAAAGTGACGTGATAATGTAAAATGACAACAAATATCGCATTTTGTGACATAAAGATGTCGTCGAGCGAAGAGGAATCGAGCGAAGACGAAGACGAAAAAGAAGATAAAAAGAAGAAAAAAGTAGCAGTTTATTTTTTGAATAACATATATAGGCCTATGCTGTGTTCGATCTGTATAGGCCTAATTACACGCATAATCGGATTGCCGTATGTGCTGATAATACAATTTTATACAGCTTGGCTTACTTTTTAGGCTTTTGTGTTTGTCTTGAATTTATAAACACTGAAGCATAAGTACATGTATGTCACAATTTTTGCATTTAAAATGATGTATTATTAGTAAATGCAGCGTACGATAGGCTGTAGTCAGCTGAAAATTTTGAATAGCCAAAATAAAATTCGGCTGAAGGGTCGAGACTAATGAGACTACCTCGCAGTGCACATTTATAAATACTGTCAATAGAATTGCAAATGTTTTACGTTGGATATTTCATTTCTATTTCGTGATCAACATACTCAAATAAAACGTATCAGCTTGCCTTATTCAGTTGTTTTTTTCCGTGAAGGAATCAGGCCTAATGTATTTGAAAATATTTGCAGGAAAAGAAAGTAAAAGAAGAGGCAAAGAAAGAGGTTAAGAAAGAAGAGGAAGCCGAGGAAGTTGGTATTATCGGTTTTGTGGTCATACAGCATTGTCCTGGTGGATTCAGTGCATTGAACTGTACGTCTAACCGACATTTTATTCGGAATTTCCCCTGTTGGTTGGTCAGCTGTCAACTCCTACATACTTGAAATCTCAGCTGCACAGACGGACCCGCGCGACGCGCTGCATCACGCCCTCCTATGATAGGCCTACACAAAGCTCGACGTTGATAGTAGATACAAATTACCGATTTTAGCTCGGTGTCATTTTTGGCTCAATCCCATAAAATGGTATTGATTCTGGCTGAAATGCGGGTCCAAATATAGACTACAGAATCGGCAATTTGTGCTCAGTCGATTAAACTTCAATTGCTAAAATTTGCAATGTGTGTGTGTGTGTGTGTGTTTTGCATATACAGTGAGCTTGTGTTGTCGCTTGTGTGAAAGCGTTGATGGTCTTCTGTGTGCTGTTCTCTTGTTTAAATAACATCCAGCATTTTAGCGGCAATGAACTCCTTTTCCCAGCTTATTGCTTTTGCTAGCTTTGCTGTCTTTGCACTCTGTACTGTCTGATGATTCCTGGGTAGGTATATAAAATACAGGTTCTGGTTGAGCCCGAATCAGCATTGAACCAAAACTGGTATTTTATATACCTACTTTCCCGTTTGTGTTCTACCTGGCACATGAGTTTGTAAGTGAATTAATTGGTTTCCAATTTCTGGGTAATGAATTTATGATCATTCTTTACTCTCTGCTGCACAAGATTTGTACCGTTCATACCATTCATTCATTTCATCTTATCTGACCTCATTTCATCTATCCTCAGCTCCCAGACCCCCATACTTAGGTGCCCCCTCCACAGACCCAACTAAATAACCTATACTAAATCTATCCTTGCCTGCATAATGGGTTGCACACTTGCACATTACCGCTCTACCCGGTGAGCACTGAAGTGATGTTCTCACCATACGGCATACGTTGGATGGCCAATGACGGCCACAGTGAGAATGCCACTTGACGATGTGTGAATACGAAGTCTAGCAAAGAGGAGTCAAGCGAAGAGGAATCGAGCGACGAAGACGAGAAAACCAAGAAGAAAGAAAAAGAGAAAGTAATCAATGTGTATCACGTGACCATCCCAACCATAGTAGTCGTACCATGTCGTTGTCGTACCATTAGAATGAACGTCGTCGTAGGCAGGGGTGGATTCACGCCGTCCTCTGGAAGTCAGTCAAAATTTGCAGCTATAGTTTTTTTTTTCTCTTCCATATTTTACTGAAGAATTGTACAAAATTTCTTCCTTTTAAAGTGATCAGAAATCACTGAATGTATTCGTATTCGTCCTACATTATGGAAGACGGTTACAACACAAGAACAAGCGGATGGCTTGGTCCACCCCTTAATATCAGTCAGTGTATCTACGTGTGAATATAACTGTTAACTCTTACTGCATTGTATTGCATTTGCAATTGAGTTGTATTGTAGGGCGTGTTTAGGCAAATAAACTTATTATCATAGTTACTTTGCCCCACATAAGGAGTGCAAAGTATGGCAATCAGTGTTTTGTATGTCTATCCGTGTGAGCGACTGTTCCTCTGTCCATTCACATATCTCAAAAACTACTCGGCAAAGTTTTCTCGAAATTTTTGTGCATGTTATCTGTGGCCATGACTAGGTCATCCACTTTGCAATACCTTATGAACTTCTGGTTTTGTGAACGACGTTATGTTTTTACAAAATTGAGCAATTTCCAACATATTTGCCAGTGTGTGCCACACTGTTTGACGTTATTGTTGTATACAGTGACAGCAAATTGCACTGTGGAGCAAAGCCTTCTCTGTCTATATGATTGTTTTGTTATTTTGATGTTATTTCTAACGATCGATGTTCTTTTTACTGACATCATTAATGATGCTTGCACATAAGCTTTATAACTGGTTTTGTGGCTGTTTGTTGACAAAAATATGTCTTGTATACATTAGTAGTTAATGTTAATGCTTTAACAACTGCATGATGACATTTTTGTGGATGACAGTGCACCCTCAAATTATGCATGCTGTACAGTTTAGATGATGGTGCAGCATGAAGCTTTCCACTTTTTTCTGAGCTATATGGTCTCTAACAGCCAAGAGCTGAATCCCATTGATTGCAAGATTTAGAGTCTTAGTAGAATACATACAAATAACGAACATTGTACAAATCAATCAAACTGGCTAAATTCTGGCAAATTAAATAATAGGCCTGCAATTTTGTATTTCCAGTTTTGTTATATGAAAGAGCATTATAGTTAGATGAGGTTGGAAAATAAAGCATATGCTAATTATTTAGGCTACTATTTTATCAGCAAGTTTACAGAAATTATCATAACTGAATCATGTATTTTGAAATAACTACACGAATGTTTGTCGTTTGCTTGAGTCACAGTGTAGCGCTTCTATTAACAAGTGCTTGGCTAATATATCATTTAAGTCTATTTGATTCCTAATTTAGCTGCTGACATAATGTGCATGCTGATGTAAAGTGTGTATGATACTTATTTACTTTTGTTGCATGGTGATACATGTATAGGCAAAGAATGTTATAAATCAAACTAACTTTTTTTCGGCTGTTTTTGCTGCACAGTTATATTGGACAGGATTCAGGGTCAAACTTTTGAGCATGTGTATTTAGTCGCGCCTCTCGCACATTGCTGCGAGGAGGCATGATATGTGTTGAGAGCTGACGGAAAGCTGCCATAGAGATGCGACCTTATACCACTAGGTATTCTAGTTTGTAATGATTTTATTGTTGTTTGTATTTTGTACTGTTAATTATGAAACTAGTCAGTATAGTGCAAATGCTGCATTAGTTAGTTGGTAATCTTTTGTTTTTTTTTGTTAATGCTTTAAACTTATGTTGGCAAAATAATTTGCTTTGCAGGACGAGAAAGCCAAGAAGGAAGAGAAAAAAGAAGTTAAGGTCGGTTATACCTTGCTGACTTATTAAAGTTTTTTTGCTACTTCATAATGCTGTTTCTTTATGGGTTTACAACAGTTGCTTCATAGTCTGATGCTATTTTTCACAGACATGGTACAGTGTGTAATTGAGAACTGCGCAGCGACGTTTGTGTTTTGCTGTTTTGCTGTTTTATTAGTGAAGCTGTAGTGAGAAGTTTGGTTTTTAGCTACAGAAAACCAACCTAACACATATGCTTGCAGTGTTACAGACAGTAATGGCGAAATTCTTTTTAATTTGTTTTATGTGACGTTAAGTGGTAGCATCTGTCATGTATGCAGTTAATTATTTCTGGCATAGATAGGTCTATAGACATTGGTAAATCCATTATGCTGTTCAAATGAAAACATTCTCATTTTCCATGAGTAGGCAATTAAGCATATACATAGAAATCCTACTCATAGCTTACTCATGAGCCTACTCATAGAGCAATTATGCCCACCTGGTATAATTTCGTCTTTATTTTGACAAAACAGCCTCTAGTTTTTTTTTAATACAAGCATCTCTTTAGATTTTTTTGTGACTTAAAGATAAGATAAGATATAAAATATTTTAGTGCACTCAAAAGCTGACAATCTACCGCACTGTACCTTAACTGACAAATAATGACAAGAAACTCAAACACGAACATGAAAAATCTCAGAAGTACCAGAAACAAACTTATATATGACGGAAGCATAGCATTTTTCAGCCTGTTGTGGCATTATTTCAACATTTTGCACTTGAACGTCACAATCAGGCCATCTATCCACTGGCAATGCCTATCGTCTGTAAACAACTTTTAAATTCCATTGCTTCGTTGTGTATTTGTTGCGCAACAAAACGAACCAATGGAATTTGAGCACGAAGAAAGAATAAGGGGGGCGAATGTGTGCCTCGCATTATGAGGTTGTGCTGCTGTGGTTTGTGTGAAAGAATTTGTGAGTTTCTTTCCGTGTGCAGTCAGCTTGATTAGCTAATAATAGTGCTATAGTTTGTGCCGATATTCGCGGCAGTGATGCACATTGTTGGGAACATTTTTAAATTTCACTCTGAGCAGCTGATACTGTCGATTGCACTGTCATTCAGCCACTCAAGATATTAAGAGCAAAAGGACAAAAGGCTGCTTAGACTGGCAAGCTGTATGACTTCCTATTAATGTTCTTTCATGACCGTAAATCTAGCTGGAACACTTATCGAGTTATAAGCCACTGTAGTCAGTACATATACAAGATGTCAAACAACACAACAACAAAAATTTCGCTGGGTATTTGTGAAGCTTGTGCATGTTCATTACTGGTTAAAAGGTAAAATATGTCATACGCCATAGAGCAGGTGCTCATCGGCCTATTATAGGCAATTGCATCTTTTGATAAATATACAAAGGAGTCTGAGACGATGGTGAATGTCACATCACACCTGCCTGGCCTTTCCAGCCAACAAGCACTGTCACTGCCCCTTGGCCCTTGACTGTTGTTTATTTCCCACCTCTGAGATTAGAGGCTCAGCTGACCCCCATGACTGGTTAAATTATAGCAAGTTGGTATACCGTGAATGGTCAAGTCACCCATCTCAGTACTAACCGGGCTTGACGTAAGTCAACTTTGACGAACGCCATTTTCACGAGCTCAAGCCAACAATGTGGCCGCTGCTGGCATGGCTGAGTTATTATTTGCTGCTCTGTGCTAGGGGCATTAAGCTATGCTGCAATTCGTCCATCTGCCTGTCTGTCCAATATGGCTGTGGTTACAGCAATAGGAAGTCAAACGCATTTACTGGTCTAAACAGCAACTAAGCCATCGCTGTGCTATTTCATAAATATTCACTAGGTGGCTGTTTCATTGATCTGCTTTCGTCGAACTGCCATTTGCAAAGGGAGATGTCGTTTCTCAGCACGATAGCTTGTGTGCCGTGCAAGTTTGTTGTTGAATGTTACCTAATGAGCATTTTGTTGATAACACGAGTGAGTGACGCTGTGTGAATATTAAGTCTTCATCAAGTGAAGAAGAATCAAGCGAGGAGGAATCGAGCGACGAAGACACGAAAATGAAAAAGGAAAAAGTAACGCGATGGAATATGTCAATATTGTTATGGCAGTAATCACAGTTAATAATAATTACAACATAATCAGTCAGCTTAACATCATTACAAATAATTACTTAGTAAGTAATTAATTAATTATTTGTTAACTGTTAATTTATTAATTTTTGATATGCATTATTAACAGTAATTAACTAACAGAGATTGTGTGTTGCTAATATTTGTGCATTTATTTTTTGTTTTTAATTTTTGGTATGATTTTGTTTGTGACTTAACAACATAAAATGTATTAACATATGCACGTGCAAAACATTTGGCACCCTTGCTTGTGCATTTACTTTTTTACAATAATAATATGAAATTGTGTGTTTGACAATACCTAGTAGGTCCTTGCTTATAACTCAGCTGTTATGCCAAACGAATTTCATCTAATCAAACAGACATTGTACATAACATGTCCTGCATTGATTTTTAGAGGCTTGTGCATATAGCCAATAAAATTTGGCTCAGCTTGCTTGTTATATATCACTAGTTATTATGTTTTATAATGACACAGATTTTGACAAAAAACCTAGCAAATGTTTATATATTAACAAAAAAACATTGTAAAACAATACATATTAAAACGTTCAGCTAAAGCTGGATTTTGCGTGCAAAAAAAAACTAAGTGAGTTATAAGGATTGTTTGAATGGGTCTTGTATTTATTTTATGAACTGACAGAAAAGAGTTGTTAGCCTACAGATTGTAAGAGCTGCTATACTGAAATATGTGCCAAATGAAGTAATGAGAAATGGAAAGAAGATTGGCATTTGTGACAACCAAGGGACGGGGTGGAATGATAAACATACAATGCTGAATGTAAATGAGCAAATTAAGAGGTAGTTGTAGTTGAGCAAGGTTTAACGTCCCACCAAACACATTATAGGTCATATTGGGGAATTAGGAGGAATGGAGTGTATATACAAAGTGATGTTGGCTATTTTGAAGTTAATGCTGTATTTAGTATGGAGCCGGTGGATCCGTTAGAGAACAGAATGTTAACTGAGACTGAATGTAACCATCAACAACGCGTGCAAGCAGGTTCTTTCCTTTCTAAAGTAAGAGTTCTTTTTTGAGCGTTAATTATTTTTTAGGACGAGAAAGCCAAGAAAGAAGAAAAGAAAGAAGAGAAGAAGGAGGAGAAGAAAGAGGCTAAGGTTAGTAATTAATGCATGGAACAGTAACTATTTTACTCACCAGCATTTGATTTTATTTTCCTCCACTGTATTGATGTGAACTTTTGAGTTTTGTCATGTCATGCGTAGTCCAAAATCTGCACTGGTTATTTTCTTGCCATGTTTTATGTGGTTTTACTTAATGCGCAGCGACCATAAGTTTGCTGCTGTTTGAGATTTATATAAAGTGCATTTGTTTCTTTTATTTTATGCACACAGTTTTTTTTAGATTCCCGGACTTTATTTTTTGTTATGCCTGTTTTGTTTCGTTAATGTAAGGTTACAAGTAATAGTTCAGTGAATGCAGATGTAGACTTAACTTAATTCTAGTATGATACACTTTGATGCCATATTTAGTTTATTTTCTTTGTACCGATAGATGATGCTTATGCATGAATATATACAAGGTGAGTCAAAAAAGTAACCTTAAACCTTGATTAAGCCTTGTCTGTGTCAGCTTTGTTTAATACTTCATAATTCAGCTCGCTCAGAGCCTCAATAACAAAACCTTTTGCCACAAAGCATACTTTGGCCTTCACTAAATCAGATATGAACATGCAACCCTCTTTCTTCATTGAATAATTTGCTGTGGGATAACGTGCCCACCATCGAGTTAAGTCATGTATATGGGTAAGGTTTTGGAGTAAAAATTTTAACTTTTGAAGATGATATTTTTATTATTTTGGTCAAGTTTAAGAGCATTTATATCATTTATCTTATTTTATCTCATCTGACCTTATTTCATTCAAACTGATCGAGTATGCTGTAGTTGGTCATAAACATGATAAACTGGATCATTTCACAGTGCACAACCTAGTTTGCCATGGCTGCAACCAATCACAGTTTAGATTACATGAACTCAGATAAAATGAGAGGAGATAAGTCAGATGAGTAATGTAATCATTCCTTTACATTTGCATATTACTGATATTTACTTCCAGACATGACATTAATTTGTCGTTGGCACATGTGTGTGCTATAATTAACTGTTGTCGACTGATAAGTTTCTTGACATAGGCAGTTCTATGTGAATATTAAGTCTTCATCAAGCGAAGAAGAATCTAGCGAAGACGAGTCAAGCGATGAAGAAGAGAAAACAAAGAAGGAGAAAGTAACTAATAGTAAAATCTGTCACCTGAAGCCTGTTATCGGAATGATTTATTGTAACATTATTCATGGTTTCCAATAATCCGACAATGATTTATTCTAGCTGCTAACATGATCAAAGTTCAATAGCCAAGTGAGTAACATAAATAACATGGTGAATATTATAATTAATGGGCAGACTATCATTAAGGTATATTCTGGGTGTTGCATGTAATCCAGATTTTTTTGAAAATGCATGATTTTGCATCTCAAATAAATAATTAGCATGTGACATTTGTTCTCATGTTTGCACTTATTACTAACAATTTACTACTTTTACATTTCTGTATAATCCATATCGACATATCGTCTTTTGTTGGTTATTGTGTTAATAGTTTAATTTTAAACTTATACAGTGAAGGTCAGAGCCCCACTGATTGCCCTTAGAACCATTATAGTTTATATATTAGTTTAATGTAACTTATGAGGCAATTTTTCTGGTTGAAACTTCATGCGGTGTTTAAAATTTAATTATCTAACTGAATATTATTTAAATTACTTTTGTAGTTGATGTAAGCAATATCACTAATTATGATTTTGTGATTATGTTCTAACATATTTCTGTGTCAAAATATGCTATGCCGTGGGCGTGAGTGTTCCTATAGGCAATTTACTAGCTTAATCTTTACACTAGAGCGTACACTAATGGCATTGTGGTTTACTTGCTTTATAGTATGAGCACAGTTTTATTTACGTCCAAAAATTAATTGACTGACTTATTTACCAAGTAAATTAAAGAATGACTAATTTATTTTTTCTTGATTGGTATAACTGGTAAATAACTCGATGTTATTGAAATTATGAAGAAATATTTTGTGTTATGTGCCAGGGAAAAATTGTTGAAGATTTAGTTGCTTATTACACGGTGATTCATAATACAGGAACTCGTATGAAAAGTGGAATATCTTTGTTGCTTGGCCACATTTGTGGCTAAAACTATAATTATGAATCACCGTGTAGATCCTGTTTTTAGAGTACCTGGTTGTATGCACAGTTATTAAGATAATTGGTCGTTATTATTAACATTGTATGTCATGTCTTTATAGGATGAAAAAGACAAGAAAGAAGTAAAGGTTTGTGACTTTGGGAATGTATGTTTAATTTTGAAACTTTATCATGTGATGTCATGGTTTTAAGCGACATGCAGACTTTCTGCTAGTTAGGCCCTTTTGACTTGAATTAGTGGTTTTTGTACTGTTGTCTATGCTTGAAGTTTTAAGGTTATTTAATGTTATGAAATTACGTGAATAAAAGCTAGTTTCCAATATATGGAGTGACCCAATAGGGAAATTATTGACACTTTCTGCTACACGTTATTACATGACATGCGTATTAATTCCATGCTCAGAGCTTTTAGACACAACATTACCCAATCAACTTTAAAAAACAGTTAATACAACTATAGTTAGGCATATGTGCACAACAGTCAAACATGAAAGGGAAAGGTTATTAATACTAGGATGCATCCCAATGTAAGTTGCCCATACTTATATTGCTGGCACTACTTAGCAAACACAATTGAATGAGCTGGCATTTCCGTTAGTCAGTTTTTACGAATACTGTTCTAAACATAAAAATGGCTTTTAGCACCATTTTAGTTTTTGCATTTTTTGTTTTCCCTCAAAAATTGGGGAGGGTCTCCCAAAAGTAAGATGTGAAGTAATAACTAGCACATAAGCACATATCTCCACACTTATTTTCCTGATCTCCACAGAGCACGTCGGTAAAACATAACTCGACTAATAACTCTACAATAACGACAGCGCAATTGTCTTGCATATGTGTGTGGCTAGTAACGACAAAATTACAGTTCTTTGATTATACAAGGTGCTGTAAAATTTAGAAAGAAACCGAAGCAGCGAAAAAGAAAGAATCGTCATCATCCGAAGAGGAATCCTCTTCGGAGGAGGAAGAAGATAAGAAAGAGAAGGAAAAACCAAAACCAGCAGAGAAAAAGGTGACTTACTTTGCAGCAACACGTGCAATACAATATGATTTATACCATATAAAATGCTTAATATACTACTAACAGCTCATGGATGGTCACATTTTAAGGACTGTTATGTCCAATGACTGAACTGAACTGAACTACAGCAGTTTTGAACCTGTTTGGAACTATGAATTGTTGGTTCATTTCCGTTTAGTTGTGTGACAGCGACGTGAATTTACCTGTAGTCTGCCACACATGCAGAACCATAAAATGACCAAAGAGGCAACACCTTGGTTTAGCTAAAGTGTGGTAAAGGTAAAAAAGGTAAAGAAGTGTATAGTAGTTGTGCTACAAGCACCGCACTGCTACTGAAACTCGCGTACCATATACGATCACACAGTATTACCTTCCACCCGGCAGAGGTGACATTCCAGCCGCCTTTACCCCAGCCAATTAAGGGCAGTACTCGATTTAGCAACCCCAGAGGGATGCAAGGCTGAGTTGACCTAGTTGGCTTGGTTACATACGTGGTGTGTAGACCTATCACAATGTATGTAATTGTGACCTGAAATGTCTTGTGTTATGTTTTCTGTTTTACATGCTTCTGTAGTGCATTTAGGCTACTATGTTCAGTTGTTCATATTGAAATAGACGTACATTGAATCTTCGTGACGATGCCAAACATAATGTGATGAATATTCGCTGTAGTCCATTTAGTACATGTACTTGAACTCCCATATTATCACTATTCACGTGTTTGAACCGGCTCTTTACTCCTACTCAGTGGCATTACGCAGTCGCCCAACTTTGATAACATTTTAGATGTTGTAATGTAAGTATTAAAGATTTTTAAACAAGTGGCTCTGCTATAGCAGAGGGACCGCGCTACGCGCTGTCAGTAGAAATTTTGCAACTACAAAACATCCCATTTGAAAACTAGAGTTCCAGGTCTATCGTGTGGCATTATTTGTGTGATCCTACGTTTAGCCGTTTTTGTACAATACCGGAGTGTG
>Ga0209782_1000689_pt1 | contig 15658 bp, 8 predicted proteins | sample WorMetmaBAHAMAS1_FD_187390 | JGI IMG/M metagenome (GOLD analysis project Ga0209782, IMG submission 187390) | Marine gutless worms symbiont microbial communities from Max Planck institute for Marine Microbiology, Germany - Inanidrilus... | ecosystem: Host-associated > Annelida > Digestive system >...
ATCCAACAGAAATCCTATAGTTTTTTTTTCGTCAGCATTTTTGCAATGCTTAGGATTTTAACACAAATTTCTGCATTGCATTTTGGTCATCATCGACTGAGCTGTGCAACAGTAGCTTGTTCGACAGTATGCTTGTATCTGTGAAATTTAGTGGTGGCCATTTTGAGAACAGACTGTATAACCAATGAAAACTTCTTGACTTTTCGACTTGTTTAACTGTTTCAGCAGGTGTTAACGTGTTGGAAACTGAGGTTTTCGAGTTCAACTTTTTAAACTGTTATGTCTCAGAAACTGTGCAGTATATTTTGTAGAAACTTGTACGGTTTGTGTTAAACGAGTATTTAATGTGATTAAATTGATATGTTTCTGTTAAATTATGTTGTATTGAAATGCATTTGGCCATAGTTCAATACGGCACACTGTATAATGTGAAACGGAGTAAATAACAGCATTTCCGAATGCCAGTTGAAGTTGTAACCAATTGCAACCGTTAATGAGACAGTAATTAGTTGTAATTGTCGTGAAACATATTTTGCACTCTGATGTTTTATCGTGCCAGTTGTGCCATTGCAATGCTTTGATGGACCAAGGCTCAGAGTGGTAATGACATGGATTGACCATTACGAATTAATCTACAGTGAAATTTCCATCATTGTTAATCACTTTAGTATATACAACTGTACGGTCGTTTACACTATACTCACATTTTTTCTTTGGTTGCCCAGTTTTTCTTTTTCTTTGGTGGTGCTGCCTGAGACTTGATGCTTGGATGTCGAGTGAGCAGCTCCAGTTTGTTGAACCCTTGTGACTAGTCAGTTACACGTATGACGTGTGGTTGTCCGTGGTTCTTGCCGAATTGTTTATTTAAAAACAAAAACTCAGTTTGCGCGCGCACCCACTCATTATTTCATCATCTGAAATGTACACATTATGCTGTGCATCTCAGATCCAACTTACTGCTTAGTTTCTGTTTTTGTCCAGTGTTATTATCAACGAGTTCTTACTTGACTGTAAAGATAACTTACAGTTTTGTATTTCTCATATTGTCAAGTTCATGGTATGCCATCGTTCGCATGATTTAACTGGGCCCAAACATGTAAAAAAATTGTACCACTGTTACCATAGATTATGATAGCAAAACTGTGGTACCGGTAACGTGAAAAATGCAGAAAAGAGGTGGAAGTAGTTCTCTGTATCTGTTAGTTTTGTTTACCGCAGTCTGAAATAGTTGAGAGTATGGTTACTCCTAAAATTTGGGAATGCATTCCCGTCCCCAAAGTTAGCAATGTGCATGTTAATAAATGATTTAGGTGCAGTTGTACTCAGTTGCATTAACTCAGATTAAATAAGTGGCATTGTGATGGGTTAGTGAAAATGAACTGAGCCTGGTTTAGCAGCACCTTAGCTGTGTACTGAACGTGGTGTTAGATGCGTTCATTGTCGTATATATGTTTTCAAAGTTACTTCGAACTTTTGTTAGTTAACTGCTTCGCATACCGTATCTACCAACTGCTGAGTGTGCAAAGCTGACTGCTGAGAACTTATGCTGACTGCTGGTTTTTGTGCCAAATACTCGGACAATGTGTTTATTTGCATATGTTGTTTTGTTGGATGCGTGTCGGCTGGATTTGTGTCAGTGTGTGATGCACGTGTGAAACTGTGGTGCACACAGAATATTGCTCAGTGCTGCTATGCGATTTCATTGCCGCTTGCATAACGACGTTCTGTAGTTTTACTAGACTGCATGGTTGTCGGCTATGACATTGCAAGAAACTATTGATTGCATTGATGCTAACTTCCATGGCGGAAAGGTTGCTGGCAGAGGGATTGGCACAGTGGCATAACTAGGATTTACGGCACTCTACGCCAGAAGCAATGTAGTGCTACCCGTGACCCCTTCTCTCGCCTCCAGAAATCATAGTTTGGTCTGACACCAACAGTCTGACTTTTAGTTAAATATACCACCTTGGTTGTACTAAGCGGCCTATTCTTTACGAGTATGCTAATCAGGTACTTTATGGCTGCCCGAGCTTAGCTTTTTCCTAGTTTGCTCGGTGGCAACTAGCACATTTACTGCAAACCATCACACCACCACATTTGTCATGAAATATTTTGGTGAGGCTGTTTTGCACCTCTCGCCTGCTGCACCCGGGGTTAAGCAACTGTTCCTCCCTTTAGTTATGCCACTGGATTGATTTAATGCTTGATGACAGTTCTTTTCTATGATGGGTGAAGTATTGTTTGTGCGAGTCCTGTTCCATTTTTGCTCATTCCAGTTACCAACGTTTGTTTACTAGTGCTCAGCTGCACTGCATATTGTGTGCTTGGCAGATTTGTATCATAGTGGTAGAGATTGGACGCAGCTGATACCTACGTTCTAGGTAATGCTGTATGTTTTGTCTTGCCATCATTTTTCGAATTCAGTTTTGTGCTGCACAGACAGTGCTCACTGAGTTTTCCGTCGTTTATGTTTTAAGTAGTGTTGATACACTGCTTGTAAGCCTTGGATGAGTTACCCAGTAGTTGATATATCTGTTGCACGGGACTGTCTGTCGTATTGCATGGCGATTTTTTAATTTTGATGTTGTCTCACATTGCACTAAATTTTTTTGTTGCTTTTGGCAGAATGTAGCTCAAAAGTTGTGTTCATGTGACAACATTAGGGTAAACTAGTGATTATCTTGATGTTGTCAATGCATTTGATATGAAATGTTCGAATGTCATTTTTGTAAACTGTAGTGTTCCTCTAAATTCCTAGTTAAATTATCAAATGGTATTAAGAAATGATTTAAGATAATGATTTTGCTTACTACAAACACAAGTGGTGTGTGCCGACTTTTCTTAGTTTTAAGAATTTTTTCCAATTCTAATAGCGCGATGATAATGATTGATGTATTATGCTTGAAAAGTGGCTGGTGACTTGTTGTGATTATCATATTTACTCCGTGTGAGATACAACACAGTGGCATTACCTGTCCGTTGCAAGTTGCAAAGTAAAAAGTGTAGAATTAATTGTGCTGAAAATTTTTGCAGCTTACGTGGTGGTAGTGCAGTGTTTGTTAACTGTGTGCATATGACATATTTCACCCTGAGAAGCTGGTCACAGACACTATTTGTTGCCCGCACAGTCAAATTTTTGTATTAGTTAACATAATATTTATCAGTAACTGATAGCAACTGAAAGTCAGCTGTGTGTGTGTAAAGTACTAGCAGTATCGTGCTGTGTTTCTAGGACAATGTAGTTCAGTACATTTGTACCATTACTCGATTCTGTGAGACTGTTCACTTGTTATGTGTGTTTAAAAAACGTGTAGTTATGTTATGCAATAGTTCTGGCAGACGATTTCGTTTTTGCCATTCGTCATCACACATGTATTAATGGTCGATTAATACAATACAGTGTAATTCCTTCATGTTATTCACTTGCTTGCAGCTAGTCTGTTTCACGTGTTCATCTGTTTTGCACATGTGTCATACCATATTAGCCAAGATGTCTTACAGGTTAAACTATTTAATTTATTTAATCTTGTCATGCTGCCTGTGAAATACAAAGTTAGGCTCTTATCCTGTGTGTCAACTGCAACAGAGACTTTATACATTGCTGCATAGTGTTCCTGCTTCCAAGTTTAGTCCGCATTATTTATTTAAGCGACACTAGTTCTCAAAACCCATGAATGGATGACTCGGTGTACAAGTTACAGTGCTAGTCTGATATCCCGTCAATCGATTCTTTGCTGTGCTCCCATATTTTGGGGTAGATGGGAAAATTCTGCAAAAAAATGCGAGGATGCCCTCATTTGAGTTGTCATGATTAAATGGCTCAACATAGCAAAACCAGCAAATAAACTTTTACACGAGGGATGATCAATCTACATTATGGTATAAAATATGCAAGTAACTGTTGACCCAATTTCGAGATTCTGCGGTAGGTCAGTTAGGGGGTACTGAGCGGACTACTACCACGTGCTATGATATATCATGTAATAGCAGCCTTCTAGTTTTTTATTTTTGTTTTGATTTTGATAGGACCACTTATCTTATCTCGCAAGTGCTTGCATCATCTGCAAGATAGTCTTTGCACCCACTGTCACAAAGCATAGTCGGTAGGTAATTATTCACTATATGCGACACTGTCCACCCGACTATCCCACATTTGCACTTATCAGAGGATTCGAGACTCCACATGTGTAGAGTTGTGGCACAGAGGTGCTGGCGGGTGTGAAAACAATTCACTGTGTGTGGCAAGGAAGGTTGGCAGATTGTAAGTTCAGTCCAGTGACAGGTCGACCACTGTAGCCGACTCCAAAGAGTCGCACCAGAATTCCGAGTGCTCCTTGTATGATATTGTTCCATCCAGTGTCACACGCAGGTATACACAGTAAGCTTATTGCGCTTCAGTTACTGTCCGTCTATTATCACTGATAGCTCATGGGAAGCACTGGCGTTGTTGAGATGAAACTACCTCAGAGCTACTTGGCTTCAGGCACCAGTGGTGGCAATAATCAGCCAGCCGGATGAGGTCTGCTGTCAGAACCGTTTCATGTTGGCAAAGGTATGGCTTGCCGGGCACAGCAGATGACATCTGCATAGACGACTCCATGGCATGATGTAACATTCAGTATGAAGCAGTATGACTATACATTTTAAAATACACATGGTTGAAAATTCTTAACTGCAGTGACTTTGTGGCTTTTATGTTATCATAATCAGAGTCACTGAAGTGAGCTTTTTACACACAAGAACTGTTCAAGTCCTGCTGCTTTTTTGCAATACAACAGTGACGGGTGACATTGTATCACATTATGATAAGCCATTCTCTCATACTAGCGGTAATCAGTTTTGAATATGCATTGTACAGTGCAGATGATGCAAGTGAAATTGGTTTTGAAAGATGTGAGCTTTGCAGTAATTGTTTGATTTGGATAATCGATTTAGACTTTTCTGCAAGAAGATTTGGGATTTGAATACAAGATTTGATTTGAGAATTGGCTATAACTAATGTTTACAAATACATAACAACATTAACAATTTAACTCAGTATGCAGTTACAGACACAGCTACATTTACTTTACATGTCATTAATATTAAATTGACAGTGCAGATACAATACTTTCACCTCCAGTTTCATCAGCAGATAGCATGCAGCTAATTTATAGACTAGAGCAGGCATGCAAATGCAAACATTCACCACATTCTGACAAGACATTATATGCATATCAAATTTTAAGAAACAATCATTACACTTTCCACATACTTAATAAAGTCATTGTTAACGATACTTTCATTTGTATTCATAAACAACTAGGCCTACAGTAAATAATGAAAATTGAATGAATAGATAATAATTTTCTCCTGGTTTTGAACATGCTTATGTGGACCTAACTCCAGCTGGTTGGTTCATTGGTTTGTTGGGGTTTAACAGCACTTTCACACAAACATGGCGATATCGCACCTCAAAGGTCACAAACATCGAAACTCGAAAAACCAAATCATACAGTAATAGAAAAACAAACTATATATCTGAATATGGATAGTACATAAATCAGATTTCACATCATACAATTAGTTCGGTGTACAGTCTGGCATTTAAACAGGAATAGAACACGTGACAAATTCATATTACACACAGGAGAACAATGACAACTATAATCAACACTCCAGCTGGACACGAATTTTGATACATTCAGTTTTTCATAGCTACAGCAAACAAACCTGCATCAATTCCTTTTATTCATGTGCAAGGCCTTTTTTGCATTGTGCATGCGCATAGGGCCGCCAATTTTAGGGTGCCACCAAATTGGGGACCCAGTTTTGTGCAGTCGCCTAGTGTCGTAGTGGCCATGCATCAGATCCTGTTACATATTCATCTACAGATTCTGTGGCGTCACAAACGGAGACGAGCAACCTGCCTGTACTCCTGCAGGAGTAAGGCACAATTTATCTTTACTGACGTGGTGTCAATTTTCAGTACGCTGTACAGAAAATGGTTAGCATGTCGACTTGGTACCACGAACACTAGCAGACATGTACAGATGTTAATAACTTACAATATACAACTCATTTGCACGTTAATAATAGTCAACTGGTAGAATGTTCCGCTGGAAAGGCAGCAAAATGCAGCAAACCACATACGCAACGTTCACTCAAACAAGACTAGCAACATGACAATCACACTCATAACAACGAACCGACCTAATTTACACTTTCAGTGCTGTTGATATTTTCTATGACATCTGGTATGATCTGTGAATGACATGTCCTTCCACCAAATCGATGATTCTTGCATGAATGTCAACCATTTGTTAATATACGACAGAAAACAACTATTTTCACGTGTGCTCAAAAGCTGACAGATGCTGGCTTTGACTCTGCACAGAACCAAAAAAATTCAAACTGAAAACAAAAACCAGGTATGTCCAGAAGAAATGGTGAACAAAGGAGTGTGTGGAGTCAGTAACAGAGATAAAATTACTTACTTACTTCCTTCTTACACAGCAGCTGCCTGCACCATCTCAATGCTAATGATGTGTTTTGGTGATGTGAATCTTAGTAGTACATATGAACAATACACATTCTATGACAGCGTACAATAATATGGCATTCATATATACTGCAACAAGGCCTCATTCTCCCAGTTTGTAATGTCCCGTAAATTTAGAGTATATTCTAAGACCAACCATGGAATAATGCAATTGATCCTCGTGAATTATGCTAAACAGCAAGTTACACGTAATGCAACATCAATCAAAAACGACACGTACTACTCTTGCCACCATCAGCAACCAGAACAGTTAAAATTTTACTTTCATTCATTCGATACAAACAATTTTATGCAAATTGTACTGTTAGAACAGCAAAACAGATTCAGTCACATCACAGCATGCATTTTTTCAATAAATTATTTTGTAATTCCACTAACAAAACTTCACAACTAGAATATACAATAAGATCCAACAATTACCAACCAAAACTGCTCACACGTTACATGACTTAAGTTGACTGAACATAGACAACACATCCAAATATAGAATAAGCGACCAACAAACAACACAAAGACATCCGATTATGTACAGGAAGATCATGATGAACAATTCACAGCTAACTCGGTGTATTCCAGGCTAGTTACTGCATCAGTGTCTAGACTAACAGCTCTGACGATGCAGCGTCGTTCTAGTTTGTTTCGTAAGTCATTAGCAGCGCAGCATCAACTGGTTCCATGCACGACGGGCACGTGAACGACCGCATCAGCCAGTCATCAATGCAGTGCTGGTGGTAAGTGTGGAGGCAGGGTAAGTAGCGGATGGCTTCACCGACAATGAACTCATTCATACATATGACACACCTTAAACAGTCAAACACAAACTGTACGAATGTAGCAATCCATCAGCTTAAGAAAACTTGCATCAGCCACAGTGACAAGAGTACAGCTATTAATAGTTTATGTGGTGTTTTTGTCTCACAAACATCAACAGTGGTCATTAAATTTTAAAGTTTATTTTCAAATAACCACCTATTTTGAAATGAAAGTTTTAGCACAACTGTTTTAAGCAAGTGCAATACAGCGGCAGTATGGCAGATTCCAGGAGGCTCACAAATACATTTACAAATGCGTTATCACTACAGCACACAATTTTCACAGGCAAAAGTGGCATTTTCAACAACTGTCACATTCTGCAGCCAGACTGCCAGATACACACTGCTTTCAAATCCACTGTAAGTTTTATTTACTGTAAAATGCTATTTAAAAACCAGAAATCATAAGCAATGCCACATCATTGCAAAACTGGCAGTATCTACACTGTGTCTCAGAAAAAAATGACACTGACTTTGCACACTATAACTTCATATTCAATGCACATCAACCGATTTTGGTAATTTCTGGCAGAGGTATTGCTGAAAGAATAAGCTATTAAATGGTAATTTGTTATCTCACCTCTTCTAATTAATGTCTCTGCACTACCTTGGGAATTATGAACCCGAAAATGGGTATTTTCAGTCATGCTCGAAAATGACACTGCTTTGGCTTGCTATATCTTCGACACTCATTGACCAATTTTCATAATAATTAGTACACAATAAGGTCATATTATTAAGTATAGTACGCAAATAATTATTATTCTCGACTAGCCATTTTGTGTAACACCAGTTCGTCAACAAGATCAATGCAGGCTATTGCAACAACTTGTAGACGCTGCTGACATTTTAGCTTTTTCTGGGAAACTCTCTGACTAAATGCCTAGCATTGTAGCCTTTCAATTCAAACAAACTTTTAATCAGAATCTTATCTTCTTTAGTGAATGGCATACAAACAACCATCGACGTTGAAAATGTGTCATTTCTGCCTTCGTAACTTTGCAGCCAATTAAGGACGTAATAGCAAACAGACATGATTAATTAAATAGCTCAAACATCACTGCTATTTCTGCCAAAAATTATTAAAATTGGTTGATGAATGTCGAAGATATAGCTAACCAAATCAGTGTTATTTTTGGTATACAGCATGACTGAAGAGACCAAATTTCTGGGGTTCATGTTTCCCCAGGTAGTGGAGAGACATTAATAAGGAGAGGTGGGATAACAAATCACACTTTAATAGTGTACTCACTCAGCAACATCTCTGCAAAAAATTACCAAAATCAATTAACGTGCATTGAAGTTATAGTGTGCTACATCAGTGTCGCTTTTTTAGACACAGTGTAGTACGCTGTACGAGTATAAATTACAATATATATATACAACTACAACATGTTTAACACCTACTTCATCGATAATGCAACTTATGATGAATGCCAATGACACATGGCTATGGTAATGCCTGTTATATGGCTTTCACTGTTGGCGTCTGAAGCATGCTGTTGCAAATAATGGTAGGCCTACGGCAAGCCGAGCCAGTTTCTAATGCCAGCATAGGCTACTACACGTGGCTATGTTCATAGCAGTAAGCATAAAGCAACAGTCAATGTCTGTTCATCCATCTGTCTGTCACATCTTTTACTTATTTTTCTAATGTTAATGCAGTTACTATTAACAGTGACCAACACAACCAGCATATGTTTCATCCCTTCTATCAATAGGCTGATACTGTTGATCCTGGTGTGGGCTGTAGAGTATCATAGACAACAATCATGCATTATGGCTTATGAACCAATACACATATCCAGCAAGCAAAAGCATTGCAAAGCAAAGTGAGAATATATATATTTTTAAACTCTGTAATATATGTGACGACACTGCAGTACTGGCATATTGTTTATTTAATGTCACAACACCGCAATGTCAAAACCTGCATGTCAGTAATGGAGCACTAAAAATTATCAGCGATAATTCTACTCACTCGCGAGCTTTCTTGCTACCATCGTATGTGCCATGTGGTAAATGCTGAATTAGTCCAAGTCGCTTGGCAATCCGAATCTGTTCCTCTTCACTTAAGCGAGAGGCTCGAGTGCCACTAACGCTTGGTGTTGGATGATAAACTGGAGCTTGTTCCTTAAACAACAAACAAACAAACTAACAAGTCACTTCTCCTCACGTTCTTTTTCTGCTTCTGCACCGTCAACCTGAAACTCCTTACCTGTACATATTCAGTCTTCAGAGAAACTCTCTACCTTTAAGCATCAACTGAAGTCACATTTCTTCCAGTCTGCTTTTACTGTCTAGTCACCCTGTGCCAGTGCCTCTGATTCATTATATGATCATTTTGGCGCTATATAAATTTATCTGTATCTATGTATGTAAGTATACTTATTCACAAAACATAAAAACACTAGACAACAACAACAACCTGCTATATACCACTAAATTGCATCACAATATTTCAACATATGTCACCATTTCAAGTCATTTTCAGGTGAACCTGGGCTAACTAGTTTCCACCTTCATTTTATTCCTCCACTTGTTCTGAACTTACACAATCTCTGGGTGGCAAGAGACAGATCAAAACTTATCATATCCTCCTTAACACCATTCCTCATGTCTAACTGTCTTGGTCTTGGGACCTGTTGTGACTCTGTACCTGATATCTTGGTCTTCAAGGTTACTGTCGCCGTCTTGGTTTTGGTCTTTCACTTACTGTCTCGGTTCAATCATTGGTAATTATTTCCGTAATTATTGCATATCAATCTGTTAGTGACGGTCGAATAGAATTTAACGCAGTTAACGGTTGAGACCTGGTACGGAGGAGGCGGTGGCACGTTAGGCGCCGGATATTCGCCGTTGTTTTCAGGCACGTCCGAGTCTTGTAGAAGAGAAATGTCGTCATGAGATGACGCCTTAAAGCAGTTTCCCATTATGTCAATGACGGCTAATTGTCAAACAATTGTCACAATTATCACACTGAGTAGTGCAGCATATTATGTAACCCAAACTATAAGAAACGAATAAATAACAGTACAAAAACTAAATAACAAAAGGACAAAATCTATCTTTGCAATCAGCTGAACAAAAAAACAAAGCCAAGAATGTTTAACGCTACTTTCTCACATGTTTCTCCTTCTTTGCTAGCTTGCCGATCCTCAAAATGCGTCAATCGATTTTGTCCTATAACTGTAACCATACGGCAAATTTTCCGAATTGCTTCGTCGCATTTTCAATTTTTTTATGAGAAATTGTATTACTTTATTAAGAAGTTTCGTCATCACTAAGAAATGCAAATTTTATTGCAGTTCATTTTTGCGGACTTTTAATTCTAAATACTTAAATGTGATCCTTGAGGCTCGATATTACAGCATGTGGAGTAATTGTAAACAAACTGATTACGAAAGTATTCGATAAATGCATTAATGCAGTAATATCGTGGCGTTATATTAATTGAACTAATAATGGATAATGCTGACTCGTCGTTGTCTTCCGATGAATTACAGTTAACTGTCAACACTGCTTATGCTTCAAAATATGACCGGTGGCGGTCTAAAGAGGAGTATCAAAAACGTGTGTGAACTTGAAGTTATGCTGCATTACAGTCTGACTAATATGTGACGGGACGACGTGACAGACGACTGGATAGTCAACAATCTTGCAACAACGGTTGGCGACGAGAAAGTTGGGCTATATCCAGGAATAGCCCCCGGGTGGGGCTATTACTTTAAACCCACTAATAAACCGATATATACGTATTATTATGCGTAAAAACAGATGTAACAAACTATTAACTCATCAACACTTACGAATGTAAACATTATGCTAAAAAAACAGGACCAGAAAGCTAATGCTTCAGAACGAATGTGACCGGAAAAATGAGACATCAAGTGAGTGAGTCGACACTGTATATACTATCCAACTTTAACCCCCGTCGGCTATTCCTGGATAGTATATATAGTGAGACTCTGTAGTCGCCGGAAAGTGTCACGGCTGAAGTTATACAATACACTGAAACTCCGTCTGTGCGGAGTCAGTAACAATAAACAACGCAGGTATAGTTTGCAATGTAAGGAGGGTTTCTTTGTGGGGCTTATATAGAGAACAAGAGGGCCTAGCAGTGGCTAGCATAGCGCGGGATGTTGTTGTTTAGAATTACCCCTCCCTACGTTTAGCCGTTTTGATACAATAGGCTATACCGATTTTCCAAATTCTTGCAATGTTAGATTCAGTAGTAAATTTGCAGTAAGTCTATAATTAAATATCCCACTATCAATATCGCCTACACTTGGTCATTTCGTTCATTGAATAATGCTTCAGCAGAGTTCTGTCTGCACTGTGACGTTCGCACTTTTTTTTGCATTTTACCCGTTGTCACACCCGCACCCCGCAGGCCCGCATTTTACCAAATGCCACATATTATCGCTCAACAGACAGGACGACAACTTCGACGACAAACGGCATCTTTTCCCACTAAAATATAATGGGTTAACTATCTAAACATATACCACTAGACCTTTTACGTCTAAAGAAAACAAAAAACTTTGTCGGGAATTGTGCCCGGGTTATGACTTTTGACATGAATATTACTTTTAACGTAAACAAATTGGAACGATAAACTATTTCCGGTCCAGACTTTCAGTAAGTAAATAAGCGATATCGCTACAATTACCACTTCTTCCATACCCCCCTCTTCCATCAGAAATCCCGGCATCATCCCATCCAACGATCCAGGTCAGGCGTTGTCAGTCAGTAGTAAAGAGTGACATCCATCTATCCAAGCATGCAAAGATATCCGGGATCCATTGCACTCTGTGACCACAATGCACAAATGTCACAGACAGACGGACAGACAGATGAACACTGACAGCATAAGATAAGCGCGAGACTATATATTACATCTCGCGCTAAAAAGGGGCAAGGTGTTTTAGGGGAAAGAAATAAAGAAATGAGTGATATTTCGTTGAACAATGGCCAGGTGGGGCTATTCCTGGATAGTATATATAAAGCGCATGTATAGTTCATGCTCTATATACTATCCAACTGTAGCCCCCAGGGGCTATTTGTGGATATATTACGGGAATTAATTTATAATTTTAGTAGTTTTTATGTGGATGTGGCTGTTGCCATTTTGTTTTCACAGTTACAGTTTTATACTGGGGAGGGGGCACAGCCCCCTCCCCAGACTCCTCCCCCAGTATTTCGGCTAACATAACTATAACTATGCACCGGCAGTATTCTACATAAAATATGAACCCCCTGGTGGGGCTAAAGTTCGATTATGCGGAAAGTTTAGAGTACGACAGGACTGACGAGACGACAGGCCAGATGACTTTTGAGCAATCAGTTCGCAAGTGGATAGGTCTAATCCATGTCATACTTTAAAAATTTGGTGAATTTGTATCTGTCATTGCGGAAATAATGCAGATGTATATGTGTGAATTTTCATTACCGACAAGAAAAAATGTTGCAGTGTGATGCAGTAAAATGTGGGAGATGTGTAGGTGGCAGTATGTTGCATTCCTATGTGGCGCGATGTACACGACAGACTGACAGCAATGCTCTGCGACTGGCCTGTCATTTGTCCCCCACTCCCGGCATCCCGTCGTCCCATCATATTTTAGTCTGTTCCGTAATTTGTGTACGAACTAAGCTTGTCGAGTTCCAACTTCGGAAGAGGGCTAATAAACTATCATTAAACTGAAAAACAAGCCATACAGGGATAGATATTTCACCTAAATATTAACTTTAAACTATAGATGATTGCGAGATGATATGATTGAGGTTTTTAAATGACCAGTGCTATACACAAATTGTGGCATCATTAAAATAAATGTGTGCATCATGACATCAGGTAATGTGTGTGTGCTTTGCTTTTTTGTGCTGTTACACAGGGCTGCTTTATGTTTTACATATTCGCAATTTTAGCTGTTAGGTTTTTAACATACCGTGAATGACTAGAAAATGGTCAGTTGTGGTTAGTACGTGAGCCAGCATGTAAATATTTGTCGGTTTGAGGTAGGTGTTCTCCTATCCCCCTGCTGTTGTACATTTGTATGGAAGTGCACAGTGTATATTTGATGCACTACATTACTGTGATTTTAATGAAGTTTATATATTGCATGCAGTAGAGAATGATGCCATTTGAAAGTGACTGGATGATAAAAATATATTTTTATTCTTGAAATATATAAAAGTATACTTTTTCTGCCACAGCAGAGGTTTTTCTGCATATTTATAGCCACACTTGCTGCAGTTATGGGAGCAAGCAGCAGATGGACATACTGGATGCAGAAAGAAAAGAAATATTTAAATGCTAATCATGTTGTAGTGAAAGACAAATATGGTGAGATTGATCTGGATGATGTTGCGGATGAGAGCTCTGATTCTTCGTCGTCGGAAGATGAAGAAGTAATAATAATTACTTAAATTTATTCACACTGTATTTTGCTATAATTCTTTCACATGTGTATTCACTTATACCAGCTGTTGGTTTAGTTAAATAATGGTATATCCGTATTTAGTGTAATAATGTGTGAGCATTTGCAGAACTTATGCGTGTATAAAATGCTCAGTGAGATTTATCAAAACATCAGTGTCATTCTGCACCAGTTGACGACCATGTTTCAGGCTTTCTCACCAGTGATGGAAAAGGATTTTCTGCGAACTCTTGCAGCACTTAAGAGCCGAGATCCAAAGATATATGACCCTGCAGTACAGTTCTTTCAAGAAGCACCGTCATGTTAGTATGATTTTTATCAGAATTGCAGTAGATCGCCACTGACTAAAGTTAATGGTTAATGAAGTTTCAGTATTTGTAAAGTCGTTGGTGTAATCCGGACGCATAGCATCTCTTACTGTTGTCGTTGTGAGTCGCATTGTTTACAGTGTGAACTGATCTTTATCTTTGTTGTCAATAATTTCAATATTAACTGTAGATCTTGTTTAATCCCACTCACAGCATTATGACTCTTCTTAGTCACATACAGTATACGTTTATTGTTAAATTATATCTAAGATCACTTAGCATTGTGGCCACAGCCAATTTCTTAAGTTTGACTTTACCGTCACTTACTTGCATTGGTGCTACCAAATCATATTGTCATATAAATCACATTGTCTGCAGCTGCAGTCTATCTGCATTGAAGCTGATATTGCAGGTAAAATTAAGCCAGTTTTCTTCCTTATTTTATGTCAAGATGATAACTACCACTATGACTATAACTGATTTCATTTGATGGCCATTTTTAAGGTGAAGTTTGATCAGCCGGTTCCCCACTTAGGTCCTTTTCTTTTAGCTGTTCTCCTGTTCCAGAAGAGAACTTACAAAGATTATGTGCTGAATGTCCTTTCTTTCATTAGTATCAACTGACTGAATGGAGCAGTTGTAGCGTCTGACCAGTGGCCTTGCCTCATCCTCCTTCATCCAAACTGGACTACTGATGGAGGAGACGTCGGTATTTTTATGTCGACTCTCCGATACCTGATCGTTGATCTATATATGCATTTAGCTCCTGAGCTGGAGCTGCAGTTGTTAATGTGTCGTATCGTTGATACTGCGTCAGTCTTTGTTATAAAGCAGCCTAAAACTGTTGTCGTTAATAGCTCACTGCTGTGACAACTTTGTTAATATCAGTCTCCTGCATGCATATGAACTAAATTTACATTCTACGTAAGAATGATGATATATTACACGGATGTGCAGTTCTGCATGTGCACATGAAGACTAGTAGGCATATTTGTACCATCGTATGTTTTTGTGTTTTGTCGTCAGTGATAATAGTGGTCAATGACATTCCATATGTGAATTGTTGTGAATGATTTGTGGATTCAACTTGAAGTGATTTTTGTAAACAGCATCTTCGGAGGCTGAAGAATGTGAGCAAATGAATGGGAGAAGAAAAAAGCCGATGTTTTTGAAAGACTATGAAAGAGAAGTAATACTGAAGCGTGGTGGGTGAGTTGAAAGTCACATGCAATTGTTTAGTTAAATGCACCATATACACTTGATACAATAAACACTTCAGATTTGCAACATCTGTGCATTATATTTATCAAAAGATCAGAAAATTCAGATGGAAATATGAAAACATAATTTCTTTTTTCATGGTACTGCATGTGAAATTAGTAGTAGTAACAACCTACAGGTTTGCTTTTATTTCAAATCCACTAAATTTTTGTGTAAAATCAGAAAACTTACAACCTGCATACTCTTTAACTCAAGTGTAACTCAAGTTTCTAGACAGATAGAGCTGGTTTTAGTCGCGCATCTCGAACGCTGCGAGGCGCGACTTAAGTAATCACG
>Ga0209782_1000690_pt1 | contig 15649 bp, 11 predicted proteins | sample WorMetmaBAHAMAS1_FD_187390 | JGI IMG/M metagenome (GOLD analysis project Ga0209782, IMG submission 187390) | Marine gutless worms symbiont microbial communities from Max Planck institute for Marine Microbiology, Germany - Inanidrilus... | ecosystem: Host-associated > Annelida > Digestive system...
CATCAAAATAACCCGAGACGTTCAGACGGCCCGCACGCGCACTGACAGGCCGTAATATACGCGCCGAGGTTGCAGCAGCAGCAGCGGCAGCCACAGATCGATATCGTAGTCGTACGCATCATTGTTGACGTCATACATCGCATATTGTTCGTCATCTTCGTCGGAGATAACGCGCCGAGAGCCTCCGTCCGTCTTGCTAAATGGCCAGCGCGCATCGTCATTTGCATTCCATAATTAAGCTAATAAGTTTTACCGCGGCGATCAAAATATTCAGTCGTTGCGGTTGGCTTTAATTAACAAAATCGTAAGCATTAATCTCCGGATGCCATGAAACGTCATGAATGCTGAACAGATTGCAAATTTCAAGATCGTTCATGCTGCAAATAGCATGATTTTAAAAATAACTGATACCGACCATTTAGTGGTCGAAATTACCAGGTCAGTTGTGTCTCTATGTATATATATGCAGACAATGGCTTTTCAACTAAATGACATTTAAACTAGATATTTAGCATTATGGATCAACATGACATTATCTAGGTCACGTTTGATGGTCAAGGTCATAGGTCAAAGTTCACGGTCACGGAATAAAAAGTTCCCTTTTCGGTTACCACTGACGTATAGGGCCTATTTGATAGTTGTCGAGTTCTCTGTACTAGAGAGGTCAATACAATGACGAAGCGAAGGCAGGCCGATCCGTGCGCCGATCCGTGCATGGCCTGATCGGAGGAGGAGGTCGATACTTCGAGTGACCATTCAGTTTCTCGATCTATTCAACTGCGCCGCGCTGACGTCATCAAATCGTCCGTTCGTCCGGCCGGCTTTCAACGGTGAACGTGATTTGACGATTCGTTATACGTGCCCTAAAAAGATTACTTATTTACTTACTTACTTAATCGACAAGCCTGCCTGTTGTGTCCGTGGTTTCTGCTGTCCGGTACATTGCAAGTTGCGCTGATCCGTTGTTCACGCAGTGATGTATGCCTGTCGCACGACAGTCGCAGATCTAGCTGCCAAAACAAAGAATAAAATGGTGCTTTTTGCAGTATTTTCGATTACAAATATTTCTACTTTGCTCCTCTGTGTAGGAGTGCGGTGTATTACAATCAAGCTCAGTGTATCTGTGTGACTGTATATGTCATATCTCAAAAACCATATGTCCAAGCTTTAATTCATCAAAATAAACTTGCAGTGTGCTGTATGAGAGTGGTCAATGTATAGTTCTAAAGTCAAAGCTAAGCTAGGCAAATCAAATTTCAAATATAACGTTAATAAATGTTGACGGACCGCATGCAAAGTATGACGCGCTAGAAGTAAAACGGTGGATAAAGTTTATGAAGTAAAATAGCAATGTAAATATGTACAATTGAATAAAATGACTAGAATTATACAGTCAGTAAACGTCTTTAAAAAGCATATCCTGGTTATAAAAGTGCATTCAGAGATATAACAGTTCTTTACAGTTAGCTGGAAGTTGTAAGGTCTAGGCTAGGCCTAAGATGATATTTTGTGTCCATAGGCCTAACTCCAGGAAGTGTATAGAATGTATAGTAATCTGCGATGACCAACACCAAGGACACGGATCATCATGACCGCCAAAGGATTAATGTCATGACTTCTGAAGTGTGACATATTATATTATTTTGATACAAGAAAGGACAGAAATATAGGCTAATCGCCGAGCGGCGGTTATGCACTGATCTCTCAGATCCATTCCTCGCTGTAATAGCCGCACAACATCAAGAGCGACCATCGCATTAAAACAGCCATACGATGTCTTTCTTGTGCTGCAGGGGTAGGACTAGGCGAGTCGGTGCTGCGACGTGGGTGGTCACTAGTCAGTCGTAAAGACATCAGCATTGCCGACCGACCAACGCCACGCTACGACGTCATATCTACGTCGCGTAATTGTCGTACGTCGGACATTAATCACAACTGACTGTTTAGCCGGTAGCCTACCTTTCAGAGTCTCCGGGGCCATACGAACACAGCTACTTGGCTGTCTCTGCATTGAGAGTGTTATTTTCATCACGGTTTTCGTTCGTCAGTTTTCGCCATTCCATGCGCACCTCGAGTCGTCACCTAATAGGCCGATGTCACAACTTTTGGTAGGCCTAAATGCCAGTTGCTATCGTAAGGCTGTGAGAAGCGTGTGACTGTGTTATTAAATTCGCTGTGAATCTTTTAAAAATGACATCGATTCTTAACAGTGTAGAACAATCTGCGTTGATTTATGGATTTGACAACCGAACAACTTCGCTGCATGGAGATCTCGACAGCTTGGACAAGCAGAAAAAGTCTGGTCATTTATGTCTGCTCGGTAAAAGTAAATCGTTAACTATTTCACGGTAATTTATTTATTTTATTTATGTATTTTGTTCCTAAGTAGCCTACAATTAGGCCTTACGATATGAAACCATCATCGATAAACGTGCGCACAATAAGGCTGAATCCAGCCGATCTCAATAATTTCATAATTATAAACTCAAATAACACGAGGGGCAGGGCAGCGCCGGTTGGAATTTAGGGTAGAGAAACTCGGCGTATTTGGACCGGAGATGATCGGTCTCCAGAGATCGAGTAACTGGGATGCTGGCATGAATGATGCAGCGGCGGCGGGAGGGCGAACGGTCGACGGCACGGCCGGCTGTCAAAGCCTATGATTGGTCGCGGCGATCTCTCGCGGGTCTAATTTCATCGATTAACTAAACCAAGAGCTCTCTGGCCGCGGCGCACTTCAATCGTCCGTGCTCTGGGCTGTATATACACTGCACAGTATCATCATTAGCCCGTTTACTGCGCGGCTGCTGCTGTGAAGCGTGACTTATGGCTACCACCACTACCGACCGCGTTAGCCGGGAGGTAAAGCAATCGGTAGCGTCCGTCCGTCCGTCCGTCTGTCCATTTGTTTCCACTCTATCTTTTAAACCGCCTCATCTTGAACTGTAGTTTCTGTAGCCTACCTACAAGGTCCTATAGGGAATCATTGAAATAAGTTACTCAGTTAGGCCTACTTATCGACCTTTTTGCTTCAGCTCACATATGTGCTGCGAACAGTCATTTTAAGGACTCTTTCAGACTTCTTTCAAAAGTCGTCGAAAATTTTGACTTTCGCAAGACTTCCTAGTGTGAACTGTCGAAAATTAATCACTTTAAAAATTGACTGTACAAAACAAAACGCTTGCTAGTGAAAGTCACGTTCAAAAATAAACTTTCCAGCATGAAAGGAGCCTAATAACAATTTTTTTCTTTCTGTGGCCATTGAATTCAGCATAAAAGTACACAAAACAAACTCTCCGCTATCTGAATGTTTAAGGCATTTTTTCATCGTTGAGAAAGAAAACGCGTTTTAGTGTTTTTAGCGAGAGATGTAATATATACATCTCGCGCTTATGCTACGATGTCAGTGTCCGTCTGTCTGTCTGTGACGAAAGTTCATTGACGCATTATAGCTAATTTAGGTTTCAAATTCCGATCCAAATTTACCGTGCATTGTGGTCACGGGGAGGGGTAATCAAACAACATCTCGCGCTATGCTAGCCACTGCTAGGCCCTCTTGTTTTTCTTTTTGGCTCGAATATTCAGAACTGCGGTGAAACGCTATCAGTTAAAAGCAAATTGACAGAGTCAGAAGCGACTGACGACTACGCATGATATTCAGCAGCGCTCTAAATTAATACAAGAGACCTAGCACTGGCTAGCATGGCGCGAGATGATCCGCCTGCAAGCAGCACGGCCGCCGCTGCTAAGCGCGCAAAGTGTGATCGGAATTTGAAACCTATATTAGCTATAATGCGCCAATGCACTTCCGTCACAGACAGACGGACACTAACATTGTAGCATAAGCGCGAGATGTATATATTACATCTCGCGCTAATAGATGTGTAATGATATCATAGTTTCCCTTCGCGGTTGCCTCCTCACTCTTATCAACGGTTGGTAGATCATCACTCAGGTATCTGGAGAGCGCTGTCATTAGCGCATAGCTCCGGCATAGATTAAATTTGTTGCAATTCGGACATGAAAGATTAACGCACTTCGTGAGTGAGATTCACAATGGGCTATTTCCAACACGGACAACCTCCGAATTTCTCACTAACTGCTTTAACTGTATGGATAAAATCAACGTTTTGCTGACTTTACTGCTGAACTGCAGAGAAAAATTAAAATTCAAAATAAAAATAGAATAATCACAAATGTTACATATGTATTAACTGCATAAAACAATTATGTTACAAAAGAGGCAATTACAGACAAGTAAAGAAAATGATCATCCATTGATTGATAAGTTGTAAATTCTGATACTACGGCAAATTCCATCAACACAAGCAGCTCAATTAAGCAGTAAAATGAGCAGTTGTCTGAAGATTAGTTCATACACATTCAACCTACTCAGTGTACTACATCAGGTTCTGACATTTAATTAACAAAAATGTCTACATTTCAGCAATAATTTACAAATCTCTGTCCAAAACACTGGAGAAAACAAACTTGAAACAGCTACATACATTAAAACTCATACCATGTAGCAATTACTGCAGGAATTTGATAATACTGAATCAGTAAAGTGACTAATTTGTGGCATCACAGAAATTTGTTGGTTCTCTTTGTCTAAAAGTTTAACAAAACGATAACAAAATTACCTAACGAGTAATGTCCGACTAATTTCGAGTTATTTACAGTGACTGAAGTAACTTCGTAATAAACTGCAAGACCACATTAAGTACCGGTAAGTAAATAATTTGTAAATGCGCACATTGGTAAGCCGAAGCTGAATCTGAGGTGCAAGAGGAAGGTGCTAAGTGGGTTGGAAGGCCTGCGGGAAATAGCAGGTCTTGAGGTGACAGTGGATAGTGTCATGGCCGGTACACATTCGGAGAGCTGGAGGAAGAGAACTGCACATAGTAGGAGACAATGAGACTGCGGGCGCCAAATGAAGTGCAGACAAAGAGTCCACAGTTATCCAACAGTCAGTTCAGTTGAGTGTTACATGCCCAGTAATCATGCAGCAAGTTGATTCTGCTGTTGTATGGCCAAATGTACAGGCATAATAAGTTACCGGCACCTGTGGCCTCCAGTTCACAGCAGCAACCTGCATAAACTACATGGAAATACAGCTCGCCAGCAACCAAAACGGACAGTTTGCAACTGAAAACCCAAACGTTTCACAAATTCTTCCCACCACAGACTGTTGTGTTCCATTAAGAGTATCCAAGACTGTGGCAATTGCATCCATAGGCTAGGAATTGGACCAGATGTAGTGCCTCTTTCAGTTTTTGTTTTTAGTTCTTTCCATTATTTTTTTCTCTCTGTGCTTCCACTGGCTATATGTGAGGTTCCAAAAGCATGCTACATATTTTCTATTGTGCCTTATCATAACTTTCATCAACTAGAATAGTGGTATATGGTCACACCTCGATGGCAGCTTTCCATCAGCTCTCAACACATATCATGCCTCCTCCCGCAATGTGCGAGAGGTGCGCTCTCAACACATGTTAAAAAGTTTGACCCTGAATCCTTATATGAGCCATTGAGCCTGTTAAATTTGAAACTTTGAACCCATATTTGGTCAACAAATACCAATTTTAGACCCCCATTGCCATTACAATGGACTTTTTGGTCCTCTTGGTCTGAATGAACTTTCACCCTGGGTGATTTGCGAGGGGGGGGGTCGATTGGGCTGGAAACAATTTTTTTTTGTCACGGACAAAAACGTAACTACTGAAGTCGCACCTCGCAGCGTGTGAGAGGCGCGATTAAAAACATAAATCACGCTGCACAAATTTTGGATTCGGAATCAAAGAACATTATAACTCTTGCACCCACAGTGAAGATTTAGTTTCGACTGACCATTGTGCGCATTTACAAATTATATTTACTTATTTACTTAGAATGCACATGCCAATAACATAATGTTGTTAAATATTATCTAGTATCGTCAGTGATATCTCTGGTAATTAACGTTAGCTCATTATAGCATGAGCACTCAACAGGAGGTAAGCCTACACAACAGGTTCAAACAAATCCGTGCAAATGCAACTTCTCACTGACTGTGACGCAGTTTATAACCCAATACAACGTTGCTGTGAATGATGAGAAGATTAAGTCAAAAAAACAAAATTAGTAAGAATATTTCTAAAGCACTAACAAACAAAAGAGTCTCAGTGTGCGATGTGAATTCATTTAGCTAGTTGGTAGAATATCATATAAAGCATTTCATTATATCTAGCATGCAGCAGGCATCTGTTAACCTACAAATAGTTCTATCATGCACATCAAGATATTGGATAAATTCTAAAAAAAGCCAGCAATGCACAATCACAAAGCAATAAAAATCCGGCATAATACATTGTACAAATTTAAAAAAAAATTTTTACGGGCCTACAGTTTTGATTTTTGCTAAAAGTGAAAAATCAGACAAGTACTCATTTCATTTAAGGGACCTCACTGAAAGTTAAGTATGTACATAACATAAACCCATTACCAGACCTACAGTGATTGACAGGTAACTTCTGATGATTATTTGAGCGAAATTTGTAGAAAGCGAATGCCCTTCTCACGACTAATTAATAGTGTTAAATGTTACTGCACTGAAGGCATCTCACGTCTCTCCAGTGACATTAACCAAAACAAAACAGTAAAAGCAAAATAGTTAATATCAAACAGCGTCTTTAAGAAAACTGTGCACGAAAATTCGGACTTCAACAGCTGAAAAATAAACAAAACAAAAAGTGAAAATATCACGCCATGTATAAAACAGAAACAAAGCATTAAAAGAATGTTAATGGTCAGTTGTCATAGCCAATGATCTCTGTAATTTTCTCAGTTGCAAGCACATGTTCACTCAATAGTCGTATCAAGCATTCGCTCATTCACTCGAGGTTGCACCAACCACTTTTGCAACAATTTCCTCCCATGATCGTATCGCCTCGATCTTTAAACTTGACACAGGTATGTCAACGTAAACTAGCACGCCAACTATCTAGGTCAAGTTGATGTCTTGACATGCGGATGAACACAGAATGGAACCTGGACCACTAATAAACAAATAAAAATTACTATACTACATACTGCTCACAAGCTACAGTCTTTTTGTGTATTGTAATAAAACCACTGAACAGATAAGCTGATGTTTGGCACACAGAGGCACGAATGCATTCTTCACTGTTGAAGAACAGGATTCCAGTAATGCCAAAAAAGTTTGTTTTCAGCTATAATCAACACAGTCTTTTAACCCAGTGAAAGTTTTGATCATATGGACTCTGGTTACGGATGACCCATTAACCAAGCTCTGCCTACATTGCCATATTTAGCTGATAACTGTGACATCATGTAACCAAATATGGTAATGTAGGCAGAGCCTTGTCAACAGGTGAACCACAACTGAAGTACAGGGCAAATGGTAAAAGGCAGGCCTGCGGGGATACGGGCCTGCAGTTTAGGGTTAGTAAGGTTAGGGTTTAGGGTTAGATATAAGGTTATGGTTAGTGTTAGGGATAGGGTTGGTGTTAGAGTTAGGGATGGTGTTAGGGTTAGCACATTTTACTTTTTGTCACACTAGCAGCCCGCAGAAGCCCGCATCCCCGCAGGCCCACATTTACCCACAGCCGAAGTACAGTTAAGGATATGGAACATTCCTTCATCTTCCCTTGTTAATCATGAACATGACAACCACTTCCTTGCACAGCACAAACTGTCTGAACTAATATTCAAGTCGTCTACAGAAGCAAGCGAGACCAGCTATTTGCAAAAACCGACAAGAAGCGAATGGTACCTAACTACATGCCAATTAGACACGATTCTAGTCTAAGTACTAAAATTCAACTAATGTTATTCTGCAAGACCCACGTCTTCCCTGACTCTTGTCAATTACTCTATCTAATTCCCTCACTCTACCATGTTTCCAGATTGGCTGACATCATGTACAAGTCAAGCATCTTCGTCACTTAAACACGAGAGACTTCTCAGATTTTTATCAACAGTCTCCTTCCACGTAATCTTTCTTCCGACTCTTGGTTCAACATTCTCCACTTCACAATCCACACATCAAATGGCTCACACTAGTAAACTGGTCGATTAAGTTAAGGTTTTACGTCCAACTCAACACAAAATAAATTCTTTCGGAGATGCTCTTCCCAGCCGATCTCTCAGCTGGTACAGAGGAAACTATACCCAACAAAAGCAACCATTTATCAGGAACACAAAGATACTATAACACCACACACAAAAATCAAGTGAGATTTATAATGCTTGGTTCCCTCTTACGACCTCCAGTATGGGACTGAAAAATGCCTATTCTTATAGCTCCAATAGCCCACGAGTAAAAAAATAAATACAACAATAATGCAAAAATACAGCCACAACACATGTACAAGTACGACAATGCAGTTGATTGTTGAAAACTTTCACCAACTGTTCAGCCACCCATCAGAAATTTGCTGTGAAATATACTACACAGCAATACAGTAATGCAAGAAACAAAAAAACTACCAGAGCAGATGGGTACTGTATATAAGTGATGTTGGTAAAAGAACAATCATTTATCGAGACAACTTAGGTCAAATCTGCAAAATCATTCAGTGGATTGCTGGAGAATTTTTGCAGGCAGGATGTCTCTCACTGCATTGTAGCAGTAACATGGCTTTTCTTAACAGAAAAGTGTGCAACATTACAAATTTCTTGGCATACTGAACTGCATTTGAAGCACTATAACATACAATACTGTGATTACGCAGTAAATAAAATGAAAATATAGCAATTTAGTGCACAAATACAAAAAATAACACACAAATAAATTATTCTCAAAATGAACAACAGTATACATATTTGAATCTGATGATAAAAAGTACAAAATTGTGGTACCATGATATATAGAACTGAAATTGCTAATTGCAATTCAGTGCAAGATTGGTCTCAATAACTTTACCGCATAAATGTTCACCGAGGACAGATCCAGGGACAAATACCCTCCACTAGTCCTCCCATTACACACCACTTTAACATTGTTTTCTCTAGTATTCCATTTTAAATTAATTTTTTTTTTAAATTGTCTCAGGAAAGCATGCCATGAACCTCCCTTGGCAGTAGCATGTCTTAACTCTGATCCACGAGCATACATATACACACACACGCCGCCAATTCCACAATGTTTTCCAGGTTTTGCGTTAATTGCGTATGTTCCTAAGTTTATAAACAGTAGTGCTAGGTCACCCAAAGGTCTCAGTTGGGAAACCTCTAAGTGCTACTGGACTATAATTATTAGATCCCTGTGTCGCCGCCACATGCTGCCGGGCCGAATTTTTATAGCATGCGCCACACCGCCACCGAAATTTTGTGGCTCAGCCGAATTCCAGCTGAAATTGTAAACTTTGTCGGCCAGCCAATTACTTATTGGCATTTGCAGAAATCTAATCAATTAGTGCATTCCAAACAACATTAAATTTGCAAACACCGTGCATTAATGCTATGTTTTACTTTTACACCTTAAATTTAGTATTTTAATTAGGTCTACAAGCTTTTTTTCACTGGCCTACATTTACGTTATGTCACAGCCCTAGCCACTTGGAAGTGAACTAAACGGCATTCAGAGTTCAGACTAATGAAACATACGCTGTTCACTTTTTTAGAATTCGGCTCAGCTGGAAAATAAATATGTCATAAATATGTCAGCTAAAATTCAGCCAAAAAAATACGGCTAGCTAAAAATTGAGCCTTTTTTTAACAGTTAGCCAAATTTTGCAAAAAATTCAGCTGAGGATCTAGTAATGATGACAGGCCAGTAGCCATTTTCTGACACCCAACCACCAGTGTCAAAGCATTGAAGGCAGTAAAATTACATATCATAAATCTGAAGCTGCAAAATATGCCGATGACATAACCTAAGCTCAAAAACTATATATAACAAATAGTTATTTGTATCTATCCATGTACAGAAACAATGAAAACAAAAAACACTAACAAAATATTAACTGATAAAATGTTTCTAGTTCTAGAATAAAACTATGGGATCACACAAGCATTATGGTCAGTAATTTTTAGCCTGAATATGAATAAAGATAGTAACAAATGAACAGATTACAAGATAAAATGAATGATTTAGTTATCGAGAAGAATTACGTGCTCCAATTTTTGTTTAATCTCTTCAAACGTTATGATAGTATTTAAACGTTATAGTAAGTAATACAAAGTACGAGACCATACAGATGGAAGTAGCAGGCCAGTGTGAATGATTAGTATGCATTTAGTTTAATTTGCCGATGACGACGATGACGGCGTCTGCAGGTCTGACGCATGCTGGAACATTGCTGCAAAGAACTGTGCAAACACGCGTTCCATGTAGCTTGGTCCCGAGAAGCCAAGAAGGCCGTCGAGGAATGCAATGTGTCCGCCGCGAGCCGTCACAACGATCGTCACATGTTCGCTCTTGCTTGCTTCGTCCAACGGAATTGCTGAACATTATACATGCCACGTGACACTCTTGATATCCAAACTAGACTACAAGCAATAAATGCTAGTACTAAAAAGGTAATTTTGCCTCACTTGTGCATGGCATAATTTAGTTGTTCAACTACTCATCACTGGCCACTCTGTCCACAGAAGGATAGCACAGCTGCAATACCACTGAGTGTGTGATGTATGGCCAATTAGCTTCTAATGTGGAATCCAACTAAATATTTACAGTAGTCTATGGATTACTGTAATGCACCTTTGCAACAGGTGCATAATAAATTAGACAATGACAACAACATGTCATCATGATGATGTTTTATTAGCTAATCATGATAATGGTTTGGCTTACCCTATCAGCTGTTGTCTTTTTTGTGTGTCGCTAAATCAACTCTGACTGGCTGAAGTAAAGGTGGGAAAAGTCGTCTCTGTTGAATTTCAGGGCCTGATTTTTCAGCCTCCAAAAATCAGGACTTTTCACGACCAGTGGGAATCCTGCAGTAAGTAATGTTCCTCATACGTAGCCAATGCTTTCAGTGTTCTGTTGGCCAAAAGGGTACATTGTGTTATCCCATATGCTATGTGAATTTCTGTAGTGGTGAGGCTAATTGCTGCAAACTGCTGTATTCCATACCTACACTGGTGTACAGTGGCTAATCAGATGCCTATACAGATCAAACTGTTTTTTGGTTCGAGTGTTACCAAAGGGGCTAGCTACATTGTTTGGGGGCCAGATCCACCTACAGAAAGGGAGACCTCCCCAGAAACTGAATGTTGGACTTCAATTTTTTTTTGACTAGCTGCTACTATGTACACTTTGAAATCTAGGTCTGCTTTTAGCCACAGTTAACCATGCCGGCAACTGGCGAGCTCGTTATTATTACGAGCAGCATCGGATGACAATTACCTTCAAGAGGTGAGAATGGATCGTCAGCTGCATTGAGACAGAGCAGTGGGACCTGGACATCATGAACCTTGCCATCGACAGACGCGTCGTGGTAGTACGACTCGTAACTGTCGTAGCCAAACAATCGAGCGGTAAAACGCTCGTCAAAATCACGAATCGTCCGACTCTACAATCAATCACAGACAAAGTCACCTCACTAACAGTACTGTACTGCATCAGTAGGACCATCAATATAGTTACTGAAGTCCAATACAATTTGGGAGATATCGTGACGACCAAGATTTCAAAAACAAAGCTTAAATAGCAAATTAAGAACACAAGATTTCTGAACAAAACCAAATTCTGAAAAAATATCAAACCATATCACATACAGCACAAAAAGAAAGAGTTAAGACAGTTGCCGTACATTGTGCAATATCTACCGATGCTACTACATTTCAATTGGCTTAACCGGCATACATTTTGTGTTCATCCGACATCAAAGATCTCCAAGAAGAACCTTAGTAACTGCCTGGGTGATATACAGACGATCAGTGTACCGGTACATCAGCTGCGTAGTGAGAATTTGAATGGTGAGAGGCATGGAAGTCTCGGAGTCGGACAAATCAGTAAGTTCTGGTAAATGTTTCAGAAAGCTTTAATCAGTTCCATTTCTTGAACATTTGCCTAAAATATTTTGCATACTCCGACAAACGGGAACAGCTGCTTCTGATCTTTAGTACCTTCTTTGGTACTTTCCACCTGCCCTTACAAGAGTTTTCAGTTGGCAAACAGAGAGATAAATAAAAACGAAACACACGCTTGTATATCAGGTGAATGGCCATCAGGAAGGTGTGGATGCTCAAATCCGACCTGGTTACAGGAATCATCAAAATCTGAGAAAAAAAGAAAAAAAGTTTAACTGGAGATAAATAAAACAGCTCAGATCAAACGTTTGGCATGTTTAGAAAATCCGTAGAGTCTTTGCAATCTGCAACATATGAACCTAGTCAATTTTCCTCTGAGGGCTCCACTGCAGCACAGACTCCAGTGACAGTATCACAATGCTCCTCAAGACTCTGGAATCAACTGGGTACACTGATCCCTAACCCCCATACTCTACCCCATCATGCATTCTGGGTCTAGTTCTCGGTGTCTCTGTGCCCATATAATATGTTTCCATGTGCCGGTCACGACCTGAACTTAGCACTGTGGCTACACAGTTTGCGACGTCAATGATGGAAAGGAAGAAAGCCCAGATGACAGAAGCTGGCCACTAACACTAGTACCCAACAATGCGCCTGCTCAGAAATCAACTCACATTATACACTTCCTGTAGGTCACACATGTCTCGGAACAGGTGCTCATGCCTGCACATAGAAACAATCACTGTAAACTAGCTAATGAGTACACTACAGCTGGCATAAACAGAGTATGAGCAGAGTTGCAAGAGAATCACAGCATCATAATTCTGGGCATTTGTCGTGATTTTTGACCATCGCCATGATTCTGCATCACAGCCGTCACTATTAATGGACTATGTACAAAATCCGCATTGTGGATGTGCACAAAATGTCCAACATTGTTCCTTTTCACCAGTTTACTACTTGACATGACTTTTGTCCAATTTTTTTTTGCCATTTGACGAACTTTTCTTATTTCCATGGCATCTCGATCCTATATGTATGAAGCAGCATGGCATGACTGATTTATAATTGTTTTAGTGCAGCCAATCACTGACTTTGAAGGCAATAAATAACTACGAATATTAAGTACCATTATTTACCATGATTTTTCCAATTTTTGCAAAAATCTACCGTGATTTTGCAAATTTTTACCGTAATTTTCTTGCAGTGCTATGTATGAGGTCCCATCCCTCAGGATTCAGTCTATAGATAAAGATAGGATGACATCCAGTAACAGGGTTCTCACTCAAATCTCAGAATGAAAATTCAGGACCTTTTCAGGACCTGATATACCAAACAATCAGTACCTACTTTTACACTATTTCAGTCCTCGACCTATAAATTTGATACCAAAACAAGACACTTCAAAACTACATGCAATAGCCTTATTATTAATGACAACAAACGCGAATGTAAAAGTACTACTATATAATTTGCTTCATGGGGCCTAACTATAGCACCGTAAACGACGTTCTAGCCTGATTTATTTTTCAGCACCTTCATGATCAAATATCAGCACTTTTTCAGGACCAATGTCCAATTTCAGGGCCTGATTTTTCAGTCTCCAAAAATCAGGACTTTTCATGACCAGTGGGAACCCTGCAGTAAGTAATGTTCGTCGTATGTAGCCAATGCTTTCAGCGTTCTGTTGGCTAAAAGGGCATCTGGTGTGTAGAAGAACTATGTGATTTATTTCCAAATAGTCTGGTTCAAAAACAAGTCAAAAACAGCTGATTCAGGCTCATACAAAAATGGAAGTCAGCAACATAAGTCGTGTGTAAACATATCTCATGAGTTAACAACGCAAATAGTAGTACACCTACAGGCATGTATGGTCCTGAATAAAAACGTGCTACATGAATTTTTGTGGATGTTGATACTGTGCCCCATAAAATCATTCAACTTACGAGTAACTGTAATACAGGGATGCACCTTTCAAATTTATGCATCGAGTAACGTTAAGTAAAAATATTGCTAATAAACAGTAGGCCTACTGACGCATAAACATCCTCAGCAGACAACTTCATTTCAAGATTGTCATAATCTGTGTAATAATCAGCCACCTAAGTACAGAGTCTATAAACAAAGCAATATGTCAAAAGTAAGAAATGATAAAAATATACCATGGATGAGATGGCTACATATCATGCAGAGTAGATAGGAACAGCTATATGCTGATACACAGACAAAAACTGTGCACTAGTAATGTATAACGATATGACTTACAGCAGTTGTTACAGTCCGTGGCATCATACCTGATGACAGACTGCTTCAGTTCATCAGCCAGCATCTTGTTGAAGATCATCGCATTGATCGGCTGTTCCAGCGAATGTGCCGAGGCAAAGCAGTTCCATGCAATTGAGATGGCCATCGCTGCTGTCAGGCCGCACTGTTTACCAGTCCGCGCCACGTAGTTGAACAGGATGATTCTTGAATATCAGCACAACAACAACAACAACAACAACAACTGATGATTTCGATGTAACCGTGATGAAAAACAATCACTATGAAAGCAACATACAACGTTTGCTGTTCAAAACTTCATAAACACGTGTTACTTAGCTAGTCTGAAACACATACCATTTTTGATGCACTGCAGTAACGATATAAAAAAATATCTTGTTTTTTTATTCACTGTGTACAAAATGAATCTTACTGATATGTGTTTCCATATGCCGGTCAACACCCTGAACTTAGCACAGTGACTATATGCTTGCCACATCAGTGACGAAAATGAAATTAGCCCAGATAACAGAGGCTATACACAGAATAAATCTTACCGGTACTAGTTTCAGTCTGATTGTAAACTTCGTTCTGACACTTTTAACATTGACCTAATCCAACCACTAGGAGTCAGTGTGTTAAAATGGTAGCACAAGTTGATAACCTTTACTGAGATTCTGATCTAGAATGAATGCAGATCTGCCACCCAATGCAACTGACAGTCACAGACCAACAGATATGAGAAGTATGCTGTCGTCAAAACCACAGTATTACAGCTAACAATACAGATATGGTGAAAAAAAGTAATAACCTGCACTAAAGTATTTTGCACAGTACCAGTTCAGAAACAGGTAAGTCAATAAAAAGAGCCATACCCGCCCAATGAGACACCGACTGCCATGACTGGAGAACCGGGAAAACGTTTTCTCACATGTTCAATAACTGCCGACAGATCTTCTGTTTTGGCCGCACAATATGTCCGCGATGTCTGCAGGAAAAACAATGACACATCACTCCTTCTGCTTCTCCAATCTTTATGGGAAATCTCGAGATTCATTTACCCATTCAACATGAGCCTTACAAAAGGGTGCAAACATTCTACCAAATTCTTTTCATTATTTACTGTCCAATGTCTTAATACACTGTATGTCAGGCACTCTTAAATGGGGATATCATATTTGCTGTAGTATAGGAATTAAATTCTTAGTTATAAGGCTATATGCAACGTGGTGCAAAAACTACGACCAACATGAGCCAAAAAGTGTCACTATATGCTCTAGCAGGTAGCTTTTATGGATGCTGATAGACGACTATTTTCAAAACTCTTTCACCATGAGACTATGCAATAAATTAGTATTGCAATCATCATAAACAAATCAACAAGTTGCCTGTCATGTGACGTCCATCA
>Ga0209782_1000691_pt1 | contig 15646 bp, 7 predicted proteins | sample WorMetmaBAHAMAS1_FD_187390 | JGI IMG/M metagenome (GOLD analysis project Ga0209782, IMG submission 187390) | Marine gutless worms symbiont microbial communities from Max Planck institute for Marine Microbiology, Germany - Inanidrilus... | ecosystem: Host-associated > Annelida > Digestive system >...
ACTAGATTCAGACAATTCCTGAGATATGGATGGGTAACCCAAAATTTAAAACGTGTCACGTGACGCAACCACGCCCCTTGAGTCAAGGGGCTATCGTGCGGCGTTATTTGCGTGATCCTACGTTTAGCCGTTTTGATACAATACCGTAGTGTGACAGACACACACACAGACACACGACGACGGCATATACCGCGCTTAGCAAGGCGTCGTGCGCTAAAAATTGTACTTTTAAGTTCAAATGGTTATAATTTCTAAACGGTATCAAATATTGTAATGAAATATGCTGCATATGTGGCCTGAATTTTCCTCTGTGAAACCTGTAAATTTGGTGAAAAAATCTATTACAATAACTGAAATAATGAATTTTATCGAAGGGATGTTTTTTTCTTGGCACACCCCATGTGTTTCAATATGTCAGGCATAAAGAGGTTTACAATAACTTAAACAACCCTAAATGGGTATCCGAGATTATTGGCATTGTCACATATGTGATCTGTAGAAAGTGTTTTCCTATTTTGTTTTATTTTACACATGTTACAGTATTTTTATTTAGTCATGAATTTCTTGTATACCACCTCTGTTCAGTGTAGTGATCCAAGTGTATATGGTATTAAAACATGTTTGATAATATATTGAGTTCTTTTATGCAGTTTATGAATGTAAAAGACAAAAGAATTATGATAGCAAGCTCTGCACTTACAATGCCATCATGTGGTTAATAGTTAAAAGGTATTTTTGTCAATAATCCAATTTTTGTAGTCGTGTAATCTGTTGCAGTGTATGTGTGAAATCCAGTTGTTTATTATCTGATGTGTTGGTGTATTCTTACAGATATTGGTGTGACTGTTCTGGCACTGGATTCTTCGGAGATAGGTGTGAAAATGAGACTAACGAATGTGATTCGTCGCCATGTCAGCACAACGCAACATGTGTCGATGTCATTGCGGTTCGTTGACTGTCAGTTCATTTCATCTGCACTGACACAGAACTTGCTGACTTGTCTCATAGATTTCAGAGACTTGTTAAGCTACTGATAGTGGCTCAGAAATAAGGTGGTCTGCACAGTAGATACGTGGTTAATGATGTGTATTGACCAGCATTGTCACCGGTGACTTCCAGTCTCTCAGTTATTTTGCTTAACACAACATTTTCTAACTTCTGTAGTATGGAACTTATACTACATTCATATTTTCTAGAATGTATTATAGATTAACAGGAAATCCTATGTTAATTGTTATATTTTAATGGTGATTGATTTAGCACACAGTGATCTTTTGAACATATCATGAACTGATGATATATATTTATAATGTAAGTATGTATGCAGTGTCATATCTGTAGGCAACATAACAAAGCACACTTAAGGTGCATGTTATATAATGTGACATCATGCAAGCAGCCGGACGACGAAAGACGACCAGCAAATTAAACCAAAACAATCAACACTGCTGATGTCATAATCTGGGAAGTGTTGTATTTAATCAAAGTAATATAATTCTACCAATGTTGAACTTGATTGGCAAATCCAAGTTGCATAATAACCATCCACATATGGCTGTGTAGTTGTAGCTTGGTTAATAGGTTAATGATGATATAGAACAAAGTTTACATGTCTGGCTGAGGTCACTGACACTTATGATTGTATGTGTTAATTATTTAACAGACATGGTCAAGTGTTTGCCATACAATGATTGCAGAATTACACATGTGAGTGCCATGCTGGCTACACCGGTGTCAACTGTGAGATTGACATTGACGAATGTCAGTCGATGCCATGCCTAAACAACGCCACCTGCTGGCAGCGGTCGAAACAAACTCGTCCCGACTTCAGCTATGCCAATGCATCAGGCTTTGACTGTTCCTGTGATTCGGGATTCACTGGTAACTTGAACTGTATTGTCTGCCTGCCACTGCTAAGTGTTATCTTCATTGTGTTTTTATTGTTGTCACATCAGTGTTGTGTTGAACATCAAAATCTAATGTGAAACTTTAGACTGTAGCTGACATTCATCGAGAACTTCTAATACTGATAATATCTTATCAGGAAGTAAGCTGAGTAATAGAAAGTAATTTGTGAGACTGGATATGGTTGTATGGCTTCTGTAAAAGAGAATGTAAATCTTGTGGTTATTCATTTAGCCGTTGTTACTATTACTGTTTTCCGTGATCTTTTTAAAAATTTTGTTACCATGAATATTAATTTAGTGAACGTTTCAAATGCTTATATATTATGATAGTTTTAAAAAATATATAGCCCGGTTGGCAAGTTTGCCGAGCGGGCTAAATTATGTGCTGTGAACGAACTTGATATATGTTGGTCATTGTAAGATCTGCATTATGTGTCACAGACTATTTTGTTCTGTAATTTGTCGGTTGTATTGCATCGCAGGATCAGTGTGTGAAACCAACATCGATGAGTGTGCGTCAAGTCCATGTGAAAATGGTGTTTGTGTTGATAAAGTCAACATGTTTGAGTGCGACTGCACGGCTGGCTTCACTGGTACTTTGTGTGCCGAGGAGATCGACGAATGCGTACAGCTGCGGTGGCCGTGTGCCAACAATGCGACGTGTGTTGACCTGATAGCCGACTACCGCTGCGACTGTGTCGAAATCTCGGTGAACGGCTCACTGGTTGAGTACGGTGGCCGCAACTGCACTGTGGGGTTGACTGGATGTCGTGAGAATGACTGTGCTAATGGTGCCCGCTGTCGACCGGTGCTTGTTGATGAACTGTCTGATAACCACAGCTACCAGTGTGATTGCTTACCTGGTTACCATGGCGACCTGTGCAATGAGTCCACAGTTGTTTCGTTTGACGGCAAAGATGCATGGATTTTTTATCCCATTTCTTTTACAGAAAACACCAGCATTAGCTTCCAGTTTCGGACCACCTTACCAGGTTGACATATGCACATCTACCGTACTTTTAATAAATTATGAGTATTGTGTCATTTTTATGTGATTGTTGTTTAATACATAGGCCGCCTTTTGCCATGCAAGTCTATGTATTGATTTTGCACTCTGAAAATATGATGATTTTATTGTAAAAATATGCACAAAATGTTTATTGGTGATTTTTGAACTCATCTGGATTAACTGGATGTCCTGTTGATGAATAAAGAGCGAAAAAAATATTTTTACATGTTGGATTCCTATCTGCCATACCAACAGTATAATAGCACTAAGAAAACTTGTGCCCAATACTGGCAGGAAAGGTAGTACCGGGTGTTCATTTTTTGTGTGAACATATGATTAATTTTGCACTATTACAGCATTAACTTTGCACTGCTTTGACACTGTTGGTTATATTATGAGAACGACAAATCGCCGACACTCGTGTCTGTGATAAAAGAAGAGCACTGAGGAGAAATTGTCTAACCCACGTGTACCTGGAAGAAGGACATTAAAATAGTGTTGATGGTGGTTGTGTATTGATAAATGCCTAGAATGGCTTTGATCGATACCGGTGTAAATATTACAGCCTACAACTGGAGTCATGACCGAGTCACAGCCCAAGTTGGTTGATACTGGCACTGTTGCTAGTATTAGTTTGTTATGCATTACCACCATTTTTGTACGTCGGTGAAATACTCAACTTATTTGTGATTTGGCACTGACACCGATCAGTGAGTAGTTGGATAAATAATGTGCTGTTTGGTCATGTATTAAACTCGATAGAAATGCATGCTGTTAACGGTAAGTGTGGTTGTATGACTGATGATGTTTCAGATGGTGCTCTGATGCTGGTCATGCTCGGCTCGGCAGACGAAGATCGATACTTATCTGTGACACTTACAGGTGGCAGTCAGCTCTTGATGATGCAAAGTGGAAAGGTGGAGACGGTAATTAGCACAGAAGGAAAGATGAAACTGAATGATGCGGAATGGCACGAGATAAACGTCGAGTTTGATGCCGGGACTGTCTCAGTTGTTCTTAATCATGTCGACTGTTCAGAATGTTCCGCTGTTCTTTCTGTTGAAGATTCGGCAGCGGTGATTTATTTTGGCTCCGCTGCAGAATCTGTGCAGCGTGGTTATGAAGGCTTCGTTGGCTGTATGCGAGACATTCAAGTGAACTCGGATTGGTTGGCACCAAGCTGGCTTGCAGCTAATTGGAATGCTTCAGCGAATGTCAGTGCCAGTTGTGGATGGAGTGAAAACTGTGAGCCTGATCCATGCAATGGCCAAGGGTCATGTACAGACTTGTGGACACACTCCAGCTGCCGCTGCAGAAGTCCATTCTGGGGCTCATCCTGCAGCAGAGGTACATGTGTGTGTGTTGTACCAAAAACTAATAAGACATTTCATACGCTTCATTTAGTACCTTACTTTTAGAATATTATATAATTTTTGCTATTACTTACTAATTTTAATATTTTTACTGTGCTAGTGCGGAATATCGTGTGTCTGTCTGTGTGTGTGTGTGTGTGTGTGTGTGTGTGTCTGTCAAATTCCGGTATTGTATCAAAAAGACTAAATTTAGGATCATGCAAACAGTGCCACATGATAGCCCGTGGACTCTAGTTTTCTTGTGGCAAAATTCAAACATGATCACCCATAGGGGGCGCCAAACGCAGGTGGGGTAGGTTAAAATTGGCCATTTTCGGCGAATAACTCAAAAACGGTACAAGATAGATGCATAGTTTTTATTAAAGTTGAATAGCAAGTAGTATGCGCTCTATTGAATGGTTATGTAGCCGATAACTGTGGACTTGTGTAATACATCGACAACAAATCGACCAAGTGGAGTTTGGGTCTCGCTGTGTATGTATGTGGAAATAACCGACAAAGTTGTCAGTCTGTATAGCAGTGTGCTTTAAATATTGCTCGCAGCGCTTGTTGTTTGGTTATTACACTTGGCATGCAGCACAATATAGTCGATTTTATGTGAGGCAGCATAGTGCGGTCTATCGGCATTAGCAAATATACTTGTAGAATGATGTTACGGTTGTGTTTATTATGGTGTTATGAATATTGCGTTTTTGCACTTCATTTATGATGTGGATTTGCGTTTCAGAGTATGGGGCTGCAACATATGGCAGGAATGGAGTAGCTCCCAGTTATGCACAGTTTGCTGTTCCTGATTCCATCTCTCAAGATCTTGCATACTATGTTGATGCTTCATTTTTTGTCCGCACCAGCAAACAGTCAGGTTTGCTGTTCTTTATTGGTACCGATGCATCAGTGGCGGGATCCAACGAGACATTTTTTAAAATAGAGCTTTCTGAAGAGGGTGTAGTGACGAGACTCAAACTTGGAGGTGAAATTGAGACCAGCATCCTTCCAGGCTTTATAGCTGATGGTGTACAACACTTTGTACATGTCACTCGTAACTATTCTTCTCTCGTGATCCAGCTTGATAATATGTCACAGGTGTACGCAGTTGACTATTCTATGCCACTTGTTGCCGATCTCATGTATGTTGGTGGGATGCCGTCAAAGAACAGACGTCGACACCGTGACACGTATTCAGAACAGTTTTCTGGCACTTTGCAAGACTTCCAGCTGAATGGTGTGCGACTTCAGTCATTTCCCGTGAACAGCACGGATGAAGATGGCAGTCCAGCACCAAGTGTTGAGCTTCCAGTGAAGTTGTTAGCTGTTGATGAGGGTGAACAGTCGAATGATGTCTGCCTTCTGCAGCAACCGTGTGAAAACAACGCTACCTGTCAGACGCAATTCTACAATAACTTCAGGTTCTTGCCGACTGCCTTCTGTTATTTTTCTTTAGCTGTTGTTAACTTAGCTTACTGTGCAAATGCTAACAATATGTAAAGGTATGTGGCACATATTTTCTGTTGACCATATCACATCCGAAAGTTACGTTTATGATGATTGATGTGTGGATTGTGAGCATTATGGGTGAATGTTGTGTGCAGGTGCATCTGTACAGACGAGTTTCGAGGTATAAACTGCTCACAACCAAATTTCTGCTCACTGTATATGTGTCCTTCAGGTTCCAGCTGCCGTAACCTGAAAGATGGCTATGAATGTAAGTTGTATTGTTGGCAGGTTTTCCATTTCTCATGTATTCTAGTGCCATATGCAGTTGTGGTCTCAAGTTAGGTTGTGATTTTTTTCAGTGATTTATCTGTTTACAGACTGTTAATGCTGTACATAATTGTCATATTTCTGTGTTTATATTACAGTGTTGCATGTTTTTGTCATTTTAAATTATTTGTTATAGTTATTACTCTGTTAATGTTTCTCATGCTGCTGAACATGAGCAAAATGGAAATTATTTGGATGTTGTTTTATGATGTTTACAGGTGTAGTGATGGCCACATTTGATGGTAATTCTTCTGTGATAGAGTACTCGAACACATTACTTAATTCTTCTCAAGATCCTCTCATTAATGTTTCATTGCAACTTCGAACCCGTGACGTCAGTGCTACCGTGCTGTATCTACAGCACAGTGTGTCCAATCGATTCTTCTCTGTACAGCTCTCTGATGGAAAGTTGCAAATTCTCTATGACCTTGGTGCTTTGCCATTTAATACAGACGCATTGGTTGCTGATGGAATTTGGCATGAAGTCACATTAATGTTTTCCCGTAACATGACATATCTGATCATTGACGGAAACACTACTGACGATCAACCAATTGCTGAGAACCATTTGCAGAATTTTTTCGACAGCAGTTGTGATGTTTTTGTTGGTGCGGATGCTGAAGGCAACGACCATTTCAAAGGCTGCTTGGCTGAAGTACGAATCAACTCAAAACTTCTGCCATTCTTTACACGAGCTGAACTAGCAAATGATACGTCCGTGGAACGGTTCAATGTTGTGCAAATGCACGATGTTGAAATTGGTTGCCACAGTGATGATGTTTGTGGTTACACTAATTGTCTGAACAATGGGACGTGCCGAGATGTGTGGAATGCACATGTTTGTGACTGTGCTGCTGGGTTTAATGGAACGATGTGTGAGGACGATATTGATGAGTGTGCAGCTCATAGCCGATGTGAGAATGGTGCGACTTGCATTGATGGCATTGCTTCTTACTCGTGCAATTGTTCTGCTGGATTCTCTGGACTTTTGTAAGAGCTTTGATAATACTGTCTCTTGGAAATTAGAATTTATCAATGTACAAGGTTGTCATAACCTACTTTATGTGGTCCATTATTTCTGTCTAATGATTCGTTTTTTTTATTGTGCCGAGATGTCCCAAACAGTTTTTCTTCCTGGACTGAATTATACAGTCTGTCTGTCGGAACTTTTCTAATACATTTAATACAAGAGTCCTCCAAAGTTCAGAATAAGCTAGAAGTTATTGCAATTTTGCTAAATTTGTGAGCTACATGGTGTAAGTGCTTGTCACATTGTTTGGAAGCATTTCAATAGTGTGTTGTTGCTTACCTTTTCTTTCTCTCACTGGGACTTCTGTAGGTAAATTTACATTTGTGTATTTCTATAAGTATGGGAAACTTAATGGATATTTTCCAATTAACTTTGTTTTGGAATGAAAAAAAGCTGATATCTTTGTCAAGTAATTCTCTCACTGTAACTGCATTTTGGAGTTAATTAATATATTCCAAGGCTAAGGTGTAGCATTGACAACACGAAATTAAAGTCCATTCGTGAGTTGTTAAATGATGACTTATGGTGTGCACTGAAACAGCCCCAGTCACACAACTTAATGCAAGATAGCTGTCAGAAGTACTTAATAGTGTTTAATAGACCAGATACCATGTGTGCTGTATAGATGTTCAGAGAACATAGATGAATGTATGTCTCAGCCGTGCCAGCATGATGGTGTTTGCATTGATGGTGTGAATGGCTACAAATGTAACTGTACAACCAACTACACTGGACTCATTTGTGAATTTGACGTCAGTAAATTCACTTTATGTCGTCACAACATATGCTGTCGTTATTCTGTCTGTCCATCTATCCATCTGCTTGTCCACTTGCCCAGCATAATATTTCATTTTTTAAAACTGTTCTAATGCCAGTATTTTGAAAAAAAAATTAAAAACCGTACTAGGTATGATATGCTTACCATGAATGTTGCTGAATCTTTATTTAATGTGTTTGACCGTGTCTATTGCCTGTGAAGAGAAGAATATAACGCAGCATCATGCTCAACTGTTGTATAGCTACAATTAAATTGGGATATTTTTTAATTATAACGGTTGTTATGTTGAAGAAAATTGTGGTTATTTTTCAATGAGAAAATGCAAAATTCAAGGTGAATTCAGGTTCTTTGTCATAGCAGTTCAAATACATTAACTACTTTTCAGTTTTTTTTCAGTTGTGAAACTTAAATGCTATTTTACTTGCAATAACAAAGAACATTATTTCTTAAGTAAATAGAAATCACTAACTGCATAAATATCAAACAGCTGTCCTTTCATAATAATAATATCCAAAACAATATAGAAAATATTGCTGTCATCATGGCTCAGAGTCATTGCGAGTGTTCACCCAGTTCATTTGATGAATGCAGACTGAGCACCAAGCCAACCGACTTGGGCTGTGAGTCAACCAGTGTTAAGTAATGTTAGCTATATATGAAACTTTCGTGTATGTTAGCTGGGTAAAATCCATGTTATGAATATTTTAGATAACAAATGCCTATAATTGCACACTTTTGTGAAGTTAACAGATAATGTGAGTCAATTTGTGGTAATAGCTAAAACTCATTATGATGAATTTTGTGAACCCTATGATGGCTGCAAAATATTTATAGCCATCATTGTCACTTTTTGTGTGTAATTCATGGTTTTTGCAGTAATTTCGTTTGCTGATAATTAATTACTGTATTAAAATTTTATCAATTTTACTGGTTTTAAAAGTAATTACTTAATTGGCAAAAATATGTTATTTGTGCTTATCTAACATATTGTGAAATGTTAGACTTTATTTTGAGTTTCATCTGTGCATATATGTATATGTGGATATGTTTGTAGTTAAGAGATAACTGCGATGCTGAGCCATGTCAGAATAATGCAACATGCATAGCAGTGCCTACAGGCTATCTCAGTGTGGTGAGTAACGTTACTTAACTTCAGCTTTTGTAATGATATGTTTTCATATCTGCGTTACGTAATACACACATTGAGTTTTTGTTTAACTGTTATTCTTGCGTAGAGTTTGTGGATAACTGTATCACGTTTGTACGGTCCAGATGCCGTACCTGGTTACTCTGCCATCGGTGTCACAGCACTGAATGGAACTTGATACATTGATGTCAGTCTCAGCAAATCATATCACTCACTTGTCTCATCTTTTCTTGATACACAAGTCAACTCTGATGAGAGGCACCACATTCTGATGCCGGTACTCATATTAGCTGTGTATGAGTAATGCTGTTAACAGCAATAATAACAAGAAAACTCAGCAGATGGCGAGATAGTGCAACGTGCGATGCTGAAAAATTTACGTTACTTATTACTCCAACAACTGATTGGTAACCATAGCAACCCCGCTCCACCACACCCATAAATGGCTTAATTTGTATTGGGTCCAAACACGATTTTGGGCACTTTCGGTGTCATAGATGCCCCACTAATGGTAACACTTGATTCACCAAATGCGATTTTCTATTGGTGTTCTATATTGATCAAATACCGGGTATGTACTGTACCATTTCTGAGATTATTGCTGCTGTGCCGAATTCTATGTTTTCCATACCCACTTGTCTTTCTCTAGTATTTGGGATCACTGGATACTAGGATCCAGGGACAGCTTCTGCATACAGCTAGCCACAACACCAACTTATCCTGTCATATGCCTATAACTCTTTTTGTTGCACTGTGTGATCACATCCCACCAACATTACAGATGACAACGGACAGATAGAGAGACGGATGCATGCTATGCCATATAGCAGCATGTCACGCTAATAAAACAAGCCTAATAACCATAGTGATAGACGTATACACATGTATGTGAAACTGTGTGAGCAGGAGACATTCAACTGTTCTTGTGTCTCTGGGTATTTCGGTCGGTACTGTGAACATTGGCTGGACTTATGTAACGGCAGTGACTGTCGTCATGGTGCAACTTGTGAACCTGACTATGAAAGCTTGTCATACATGTGTCAATGTTTAGCCGGTCAGTCATGTTCACACCAGTTAGCTTAGCTTTTCTCAACATTCTTGGTGTGGATTATGTTACACTAGCTATGTCTCGTATTAATGTCGTTTATCTCTGTCTGTCCGTGCATCTCTCTGTCTGTGACTTCTGGCACACTAGCAATAAACCATGGTCACGTGATCCTGTTAGTAGCCTAGATGTTCAAGCTGACTCACTAGGAGGCAGCACTGGTGCAGCCAACGATGCATTGTGATGTACAACTGCTGACATGTACTTGTTACAGATATTATTATAATTGTTATTATAATGTTGACTTGGAAATATTTTGTGAAAGGCAGAAAGTATTGTGTATGGTAAATATTCAGACATTTGTTTTGCTATTTTTTAGCTAAATAATTTATTAAAGTGTTTTACTGCAAACAGTACTGTAATTAATTAACGAACTGTGTTATCTGTGTAACTGTTTGCTTAGTTTTCATGTTAAAATAGTATTTATGTTTTGGTAAATTTTAGTATGGAAGAAGGTGAGTATATGGATTTAACTGTTGTTTAAGATGCTGTAGTTAATACTAATTGTATTTATATGATTATAGGTTACACGGGCGCATACTGTGAAACAGAAATTAACGAATGCTTGTTAGATCCATGTCAGGGACGAGGCAACTGCTCGGACTTACTCAATGCCTTTAACTGCTCTTGCTACTCAGGTCTTGTCCAATTTGTTCTAATATCAGTTTTGTACTTTAATTTCACACTTTTTAGATTCTGTAGCATTAAATGGCTTCATCTTCACTAGTATGCCATTAAGAAATTACTAGTTTACTTGCCTGATGTCCGACCTGTAATGAAGCATATCAATGTTACAAAAGTAGATTTAATTCAAACGTGACTGGAAACATAAAACAAGCTGGCATGGAAAAATGATGGAATGTAAGTCAGCAAAGTGAGCAAAGTAATCAAGTGAATAGATTTATATTTAGCACGATAATCATCAAGAACCCCTAATGCCCTTGTATAGAGTGAACGAATGCATTTTGAATAAGCATTTCAAACAATCTGCACTGATTGCTGAGTTCCAGATAAAATCCGGGTGAGAGTTTCAAACCATTTGCCGAGTAGCTGAAGAAGTCTAATGTGAGTAAACGTTGAACAAGATCAGTGGTACTGCTTATAGTTGACAAATGGCAGAATGCAGGTGCTGCTAAATGTCAGCACTTGAGACTGGGCTGCAGTAGACCGTCAGCTACGGTGGTGTGCGGCCATTGAGACACCAGTGAACTGTCACTGTGAGCTCGAAAAATACCGGGACATCGAGCCAGTGTTCTTTGCAGAACAAACTGCTTTAATCATGCTGATCTCTGATTTTTACAGCTGCTGCATTTGCAAGTTTATTGTTGAATAGACAGATAACAGTAACACTGTAACATGTTATGCGATAGCTGAAGAACTGAGTTGTAAGATGGCCGTGGATGTTGAGCTGGGGCCAAATTTTCAAAACATCCTAAGATGATCTTAGTATGAAATTGAGACAATAACCAAATGTCTGAACATCTTAGGATAAAGTTGTGATTATGCTGATTTTCTAAAAAATCTTATCGGAAAACTGTAAAGAAATTACGTCATCACTTTACGATAACAACCTTGCAGTCATAGCACCAAATTCCTATAACTGCTATAATAAAGCTTATCGTTACGAACAGTAAACGTCGCTGAGTGAACTTTAGTTGTTTTATTTTATACATTTTGTAATTTTATGATATAGTTAGGACAGATTTAGGAAGATCTTAGGACCCTTTGAAAATCGGGGCTCTGAGATATACCGTAGCTAGCATATCATAAATATGGACTACATACATTGATGCCATTGCCTTGAAGTGATGTTTCTCAAGCAAAGAAAAGGTAATTCATGACTTGGGCTGTATTCCATGCTCCCTGGCACCCTGACATCATGCTGTAGATAAGTCCCAGTTGAGAGCTTCTGGCAGAAAGGCCACACGAACAGTCGGTCCCCTATTGCCAAGCTGCAAACGTTGCTTTGCATGTGGCCCCCAAATGCAGAGTGCATGACATAAAAATGTTATCGTGCTATTTGTCTCACAATTGTTTACTTGCTGTGTAGGTTGGACAGGTGAATATTGTGAGACAAACATAGACGAATGTGATTTGTCACTGAGTGACTCTGTGCCTCTTTGTCATCACAATGGTGTATGCATTGACACACCTGGCTCATACACGTGTAATTGCACCAATACGGGTTACACAGGTATGTGATCGTGGTCGGGCCTTATCCTGTTGCTGCTTGATACGGCTGTTGGTATTATTGTTCTGGTTATCCTTGACCTTGATTGATTTGTTCTGTGTCCATGATGCATTGTCTTACAGAATAATGCCACCATTGCCTGCCTGAGTTGGAACTATTTTAATTTATTAATATTAGTTTATTTTCCTGTATGTAAATTATTCTATAACACAACCAATAAAACGTACATTATCGACGTTTCGAGTTGACCTCCCATGTGCGGTCTTTATCAGGACCGACTTCAATTTTCTGACGTCAGTAAGTCCCATACATGGCTCAGTTGGTAGCTCCCGTCATCTTGATGGATGTTACTGGTCTCCATATTGCTTCCCTTATTTGTTTGCCACACCTATCTGATTCCCGATTAATCACCTTCACATTGTCCCAGTCGGTCAGATGATTCTCAGTAACGCTTGATCTCATTGCTGATTTGTTGCAAATGTTTGTGGCCCTGATCTCTGCTCTTGTGAATGATCCTGTGATGCTCTCCACTTCCTTGTCATGTTCTTTGATTCTTATTCCAAGAGGTCTTCCAGTTTCTCCGATGTAAGAGTGTTATGCGGTAGTTTGTATACCACTTCTGCCTTTCTTTCATTTACTAGTGCATCCCAAAGACAGAAGTGGAGAAGAAGGAAAGGCGGAAGTGGTATACAATATACCATGTAAAAACTGTGACCAGTCTTATAGCCTTATTATCAATGAACTTTTGTGGCAAGGGACTTTGATCATGTCTTGCTATGTACAGCTGGTGGACATTCTGAACACTGTTTAAATACTGAGTGAGCTATTGGCAGCAGACACTCATCATTGAAACGTTTAAACAGTTGGTAAAAAGCTGTGCAAAGTTTGTAAATTGTGAATATTCAATGCACAACTGCATGTTCACTTGAAAAAGTGAACTTCAAATTTTAAACATCTGTATCTGTTGAACCACATCAGTTATTTTGACAAAATTTGCAGGATATGTTTCGTAAAATTAATTTTCACGTACAGATTCTGAAAAGTTTGGCTCAAATTCGTACTACCTTTGCTGAAGTACAGAATTTTTTCTAGGTGATTGTTTTTTTTTATTGGCACACCACCGTGTAGTTAGTGCTTACGATGCTGATGGTTGTAGGTGATGACTGTGAAGTTGACGTCAACGAGTGTGAGTTGAAGACAGCGGAGTGTTACAATGATGCGGCGTGTGTCAATGAGCCGGGCACATACTCGTGCAACTGTTCACTGGGATATGTTGGCGAGCATTGTGAAACAGCCAACTGTTCACTCGGCCAGTGTGCCAACGGTGGAACATGTCGCGTTGATGCCAGTAGAAGATGGTTGTGTGATTGTCCCAAGTTCTACTCTGGTACATCATCTGTCATTGCAGTATTGTTACTTGTATATGTCTGTAACAGACTCCGTGTTAGTTGTAATAGAATTCTTTCAGTAACATCGAACAGGTTGAGTTTAGTTCAGTATGTTGTACACTGTGTCTCAAAAAAACTTGCACCCCTAAGGCAGGTCGGCATAAATTCATCAAAATAAGTTTGCCCACAATGATTTTTCACACAAGGCACCGCCATTCAGTTGCGGATCGATTGAGCTCGAAAAGTTTTGTACGGGTCGAGTACCAGCTGCAAGGTTTCCATGGCAACCAGGCAACGAATAACCGCATGCTGTTCATTACAAAGCGCATTCGCCGACGACGCCGCCTTATTTATTGCCTATAAATGACGTCATAGTGACGTCATCATAATAAAACTCACAGCTTTTATTCAGAATGAAATTCCCTACAAAACGTGTATTTCGGATTTTTTTTTGTATTTGGAAAATAACAGAATTTATGCCGACCTGCCTTAGGGGTGCAGTTTTTTTGAGACACAGTGTAGTGTCTGTGGCCAAATACTTGAACTGTGTTTTGATAGTGGACAAAACAGTAATTTATATGACATAGTAGACTAGGAGAAGCATCGCCATCGTTTAGTTGTTCTTTGACGTGAAGTAGGTGATATGACTAGGCGAAGGTAATTAGCAGTGTTAGGCCAAAATACTTTTGTGCATATCTAGTACTTGGTATCATGTGACAGCTGACTGTGAATAAGGATGCGAACTGGTGTGATAATTCGACAATTTCACACTGTTATTTTGCTCCCCCAGCACGGTGCAAAGTATTGTGATGAGTATATCTGTTTGTTTGTCCACTCACATGTCTCAAAAAAACACAGCCAGTTTTTTGTATACATGTTGCGCGTGGTCATGGCTTTGTTCTTCTCACACTCCAGCATTGGGTCTGTGGATGATGTCGTGTTGTCACATAATAGGCTGTATGGTGCATCTTGTATATTCCTAAATGAGAGGATGGCATAACAGATGAAACCAGAGTATTTATTTTAACCACATTTTGCTTAGATGTAAAGACCAAGTACTTATCATTGGTTGTGCACCAGGAGTATTGTCTGCTATCTATGACGGTTTTGTTATTATTAACATCATTATTGTCGGTTTCACGTGACTGGCAGGTGAATTTGCTGTGCGTGTGACAGGTCGGAGTTGTGAGGTTGAGGGTCCGTGCGCCAGTCATCCATGTCATCCCACGTCAAACTGTACACAAGACGGAGACAACTATACCTGTCACTGTGTCGACGGTAAATTTTGCCTTTGCTTTCAGACTTGCTGAATGCTGATAGATGTATTGTACGTAACTTGTGTGCTTACAATAGTGAGGTAATTATCACTGACCAACCAGAAACATATTCAGATGTTTTAATACTGATTTCTGAATAATACTGATTTAATTGTCTATGACAGCATATTTTTAAAAGGGATTTATTTAAGCTGTTTGTTGATTTTTCCAGAGGTTTCCTTGCCAACTTTTGTGAAGTGACTGGAATGGTCATAAAATGATAGTGTGTTTTGAGTATTAGTATCTACGACACATGTTATAGTTGCACGGTTGTGAAACATTTGAAGTGTGACTTATGCTTGAAAGTGCCATGTGAGTGTGATGTAGTCTTTATTTGTATCCTTAAATATGTTTGGTTGTCTATTCATAAAATAATGACATAGCTCTGTCTTTTCATCTAATTTATTTTCTCTCCACAATTCTGATCTTCAGGACATGCCATTGGTGATTAGTGAAATTGTTGTCAGTGTTCTTTTTCCCACATAGTTGCTACTTTATAATAATAATTATTATTATTATTATTAATGACACTTGTAAAGCGCAAATTCGAAAAAAAGAAATCAACAAATGCGCTACTGGCAGTTAAACAGGTATGTCTTCAGCTGTTTCCTGAATACGCTCAGCGAAATGTCAGGTGAACG
>Ga0209782_1000692_pt1 | contig 15638 bp, 11 predicted proteins | sample WorMetmaBAHAMAS1_FD_187390 | JGI IMG/M metagenome (GOLD analysis project Ga0209782, IMG submission 187390) | Marine gutless worms symbiont microbial communities from Max Planck institute for Marine Microbiology, Germany - Inanidrilus... | ecosystem: Host-associated > Annelida > Digestive system...
AGGGGGTGATCCCGTTCGAATTTCGCAATGAACTTTGGTGTCAGAAAACTAGAGTCAAGGGGCTATCGTGCAGCGTTATTTGCGTGATCCTACGTTTAGCCGTTTTGATACAATACCGGAGTGTGACGGACACACACACACACACAGACAGACACACGACGACGGCATATACCGCGCTTAGCAAGGCGTCGCGCGGTAAAAATAAATGATTTGAGTGATAAGTGTAGTAACTTCTTTTTAAAATGATTTATTACTCACATATTACTGTTTAGTGACATTAGTAGTGACTGAATTTTAATTGGCTTTTTTACATTTTTTTATGTCCGGTTATTTTTTCATTTTACTGCATAATGTAGTTAATGTTATGAATGGTTAAATTCCATCTTTGACTCTAGCTTTGTGAATATTAGTGTACCTATGAAGTGTAATTAATAGTCGTAAATGTAGTTACGATTTTGTTATGCTAATGTCAATCTACATGGAGTTGTTTTATCGTTGCGTATGTGCAGTTAGAGTTGAGTGACAATAGGATATCAAACGGTCTACAGTTCCTGCATGGCTGTCCTAAGATAACATACTTGAATCTTAGCGGCAACAAGATCAAAGATCTCGACACACTTGAACCACTGGTAATATTGTGTTTCTGTCATGTTCTGGTAGTTGTGAGTGTGACATTGTCGTCATAGACGATGCAGCAGGATGTCACTAGCAGGTTATCCACACATGATTTATTACTCATATATTACTGTTTAGTGACACATTAGTCACATTCTCCAGTTACAACTAGCGGTGTTAAAATCATTTTATTGTAGTATTCGATTACCGTACCCAAAAAAATCGATTTTTTTTTTGATTACTGAAATACTGAATTTATGATATAATGGTGTCATATGTGCATCACTGCCGACATTCCATGGAAGTACCGGCAAACAATATAAATTAATGCATACGACTTGCTATGCAGAACAAATCTGATAAACAAGAACGATAAAAAAAGTTTAACAAATCGAAAAGCTATATTTGTTTCACACCGCCAGTTACAACTCGCATATCTCACTCTTGCTAGGTTTACATTGGATGGACATAGATGATGATCAGGCAACTTGCATCACTGTTGAAGATGACCACCGGTGGAGATGCCACCGTCAGTAATGTACTAGCATTGAAGTCTTGAAGACAAAGATAGCACAACGTTTGTTTCTTTCTGCAGCAGTCAGTTGTGGATGAAGAAATGATGACATTTGCTAGTGATCTTTTTGCTGGTTTGCATCAATGTTTTGAGTTCATTTCAGCAGTTTGAGACTGTTACATAAAAGGAGTGACATTCCACATGTAAAAACCTGCCCATATTTTGTGTGTTAATGTTTTATGTCCCACGTGATACAGACTAGGTTATTTCGGAGACGCTCCTAAGTGCAGCCAGTCTCATGACTAGTACCGACGAATGTTTGTGTGTATGTACATGTATCTTCATTTTTTGAGTATAATTGGCCATAGCTTTACAAGATAATTATCATCCGAAAGATTGCGTGAGCGCATTTTGCTCATATATTACTAGAGAAGATCAGTTCTAGTGCAACAACTTAGCAAGTATACTTTCAGGTATCTGTCTGAAAGTTTGCAAGGTTTAACCTACTCCGTCGGTGCGGCAAGTGATGGTGAGTATGTGCGGTTGACTGTGGCTGCAGAAGAATCTAACGACGCTGAGCACGTTGGACCTGTTCAACTGCGAAGTGACGAACCTGGACGAGTATCGGTCGAAGGTGTTTGAGACGCTGGACAAGCTGGCGTATCTGGACGGCTACGACCGCAATGATCAGGAGCTGGAGGAGGACGAGGATGATGATGACGATGATGACATTGGTCCGGAGGAGAACGGCAACGGAGAGATCTCAGACGAGTCCGGTGACGACGGTACGTGATTGACTGATTGTGTTCAGACTTTGTATCCCACCCATCACTTACCACTGGCGGCTTGGCATAGCAGTAGCATTGTTCGTCACATGAACAAAGTGACTCTACGTTGAGACCGGTTACTACTGGGATGGGTGACTATCTTCGGGCAGGTATATCACCTTGGTATGTTTCCATGCCAACTAGGTCAACTCAGCCTTGCATCCCTCCGGGCCCTTCGCAGTCAATAGATCAAGTACCTGCTTTAATTGGCTGTAGTTCAGATGATGTCTAGGTAAAGGTAAATGTTTATATCAGTTTGCAACTAGTCTCACCACTACGAGATCTCGTGTGCCATATGGGACAGATTCATCTCGTCGTCACCTGAAAACATCTGTCTGAGTCTGTACGCAGACCAGACACCAGGAAACAGGGCTGATTTGCTGTATGTTCTAGTTTGAGGGCCGCAGTATGAATGCCTCGGTTACTGTTACAGATCTGGACGGTGAAGATGAAGATGATGATGATGAAGACGATGATGAAGGTGATGAGGTTGATGACAGTGAAGTAGGGTTGTCGTATCTACAGAAGTCCGGTCTTGAGGTTCTTACAGCTCTCTCTCTCTCTCTGTCTCTCTGTCTCTCTCTCTCTCTCTCTCTCGTTTTGATTATTAACTTCTATGTGAATCAGTATGGCGCGTTGAAGCTATATGCCCCCGTCAATAGCGTATGGAAGTAGACATAGCGCACTGTGCTGACACTGATTGAATGTGTGTGAAATGGGGACGTTTACATGTCACCATCTAGCGTACAGGAGAGAATCTGAAAACGTGGCAGATAGACTGATTGTTGGATTACAGCTTAAGTCCCCCTTATGGTTTTCTGATCAGTCGTACGCTATATGTATATGTATATGCAAATGTTCCTGTGAACGTTAGAAGTTCATCACTTAGGTCCCGCCATGATCTGCACTGATTTACCAGTTCCGTAGTTTCCCGCCCAATTGCGCTATATTAAGATATCTTCAGGAAAATTGGCATGCTGTTCAAAATGTCGGGTGGAAATCTCCATGTCGGTTTGGTAATGACAAAACAACAGTATTATGGTGCAACACGGATGTAAATAAAAAGCAAATTTGTTTTTATATTGATTTCATTCACATGGTAAGAACTGTTGACTACTTCTTTGTGCTTTATAAATGCATAATAACCAACATTGTTTAATTTGGCATGCTTATTAATTTGTAGCATTGATTCTCATAACGAACTACTGGACTGGACTGATTTGCAGTTTTGTTATCCTTTGATCTCGGGATGGGCCGTGCGGAACAACCAAATCTGAAACAGTGGTTTTTTAAACCCAAAATGCCAAAACCCGACCATAAACTAAAATTAACACTAAAACTAAAAAACACTAATAAATACGAGTGCTGGCTGACAGGATGACAGCGAAGGAGATGACTTTGACCCGGGTGATGATGATGACGATGAAGATGAGGATGAAGATGAAGAAGATGCTGCGGAGGCAGCTGAACTTAACGACGCTGCTGCTGATGACGGTCGGTCACTGATGATGTGTCATACGTGCTGTGTGTGCTCAGTGCATCTCTAATTAATCTAGCATTCTCAGTGCAGCCGATGACAGCGATGGCGTTGTCGGTCTAGAAGTCTAGCAGTGCTAGATTACTGAGCCCATCATTTGGCCAGTGAGAATGCCATTTAACAGTTGTTTAACTAACATCCACTGAGTACTCAGTACATGTACTAGCCAAGAGATTGGCTGGTAAGAGTATCTCTAAATTGAGCCATTTTGTATGTAGTGTATGTACAGGGTGCAGAAAAGTATCCTGCTAAAACTGCGAGATAGCTATGCTGCTGTTGAAGATGTTTAGAAGCTACTGTGTACTTCTAATATGTGTCAATAAATCTGCAAAATTTCATAATGAAATGCTAAGCCATTTGCTGAGAAAACACTGACTAATCTTGAGGGTGTTGTTACTGTAACAATCTGTTGGTTACTTATTCACTGCTTGACTTTATATTATTTGTGCCATTTTCAGCATAGGATTTTGGGGGTGGAGTAAAATGGTAAGCACGCGAAAATGGCTAACTTATTGGAGTGGGACTCGCACGGGTTGAAAGAACCACTGTTAGATGGGGGTTGGTACGCATGTGGCGCCACCTGTCAGTCACATGCCGCCGCGATTGAATGATCAAGAGGTTGATGTTGATGTGGACTGTTGATAGTATCACTTGAGCAGATTGTTATCAGCTTTGCCACTTAACTGATTTATTCATTGATTAACTGAAGGTGATTTGTGGTGTATTTCAGAAGCCGAGAGCCGCGGTGTCAAACGGAAGCAACCGGACGACGAGGCGGAGGCTGCAGATTAATGCGGCGTCTGTAGACGTCGTCGTGGTTGAGAAACATGATACATCTTTAAATGTCATCGGTGACTGCGGCAGCTGTTGTACAGTGTGTCGACTGTATGAGTGACATGCAATGAACTGACGATGGCATGGATTGATTCTGAGACTGATGAATGTTACGTGCCATGGACTGCTGTGTAGTTTATATTCCATTGACTCGTTGGCAGGTCGTCGCATGCAGTGCACCAGTATTTGTGTTTACTGTTTTAAACTGGTTTGGCGTCGTCGTTGTCTGGCGGCGGCAGAAGATATGCACTGATCGCTGAGTTTTATTGGCACTGAATGAACGACGGCGGCCTTCTCTGGAGATACATCATTCAGCGTTACTGATTGTGATAATACTCCTGTCTGTCACTGTGTTGCGCTGCTGGTTAACATTCTGTTATCGGTAAAAATGTCTACTGATGATATAATTTGCCTCACAGTCACATCTCTAGCCCGTCGTTTATTTATTCTTTAACACTGTGCAGCTCTAATTGTGGGTGAGTTTTCATTGGTGCTTGGAGATGATTGGTCGGGTAAGAGGAAGGGCATCATTCCATTGATGATAAATACCACGTCTCAATTCCTCTTGGATGGTGGGGAACCAGTGGTGAACCACTCAAGATGGAGGCATTGTGTTTAAGTGCTTTGGTGCTGTTAGTGGCTAATGCAGAGTGTACAGTAGAAGGTAGACAGCTTGCATGGTCATGGCAGAAAACGTGGTAGAAATACATGGGAGTGGCATAGTGCCGTGGAATGAATGTCGACGAGGGGAGGCAGATTTTGATGATATGAGGAAAGCTGCATTCCATAATGGGTGCCAACTTTGATTTTGGTAATGTTGGATGACCGCACTTCATAACTCGATGCTACTGCACCATTATTCTTATCACTCATATCTTATGATCTACTGAAACTTAAAACTCTGGACATTCAAATGAACACACTGTGTTGGACTGTTCTGTAGGCCTCATGTTTTCACGACTTTAACTAACGCTATGTAAATTACAGGTTACTGTAAAACCCTTATAATTTGGTTGCCCTAAAAGTTGGCAGTTTCATGTGCAAAATTATTTTGGTAAATTTAAATCACACCTTCGGCAAGAAAATGTCGTATGCGCCTCATTTACCAGTTTATATCATCTAGCTGATGCCGTTGCCACCCTTAATCACCTCAAATTAAAGCCAGGACGGTTCACTTTTATGGTGCTGGTTCACGCAGGTTATCTTTGAAAAGAGGCCTTAACAGTTTGTGACAATAATATTATACTAGTCGCACTTTTATGGAGATCGGGGTGAGTAGTGCCAAATGCAGACTAAAGCAGCAAACAGGAGGAAGGGTGCAAAAGAACTACATATTTTTAACGGATGTTCTGTATTGGATGCCTCTTATATAAAAACGAAATGTAGGTTAGTGGCGTACAGTATTAGACTGAGAAGTGTGTTCTATTTAGTTGGTGCCAAAATATCATTGAATAGAGGCACAAAGTTTATCCTTAAGGGGCCAGAGACTAGCAGATGAGTAAACGATTCCGACAAAGAATTTAGTTACATTAGATCGAGGCCACACAAGCCAAGACATAGTAAAGGACTGTGTCTCTATATTCTGCACTAAGCATTAGGCTGTGTAAAGCATCTGATGTTTTATACTTGCAGTTTTTGCTGAATTATTTTAAATCTTTTTTTATAACAAATTTAAGCCTTTTCTAGTTAAGTTTGTTAATAAAGTTTGATTAAATTAATGACATGTTACTTAAAAAGCAGATGTGTACTATGGTACAAAGTAACTTTTCGTAATAAAAAATTGCCAAACATGCTTAGTGTGTAGAATCCGTATGGTGTGATGCTGTTAGTGAAAATATTCCATTATAGCAGTTATAATCTGAACTAAATGAAATGTCATCTGATGTTTTGTAATAAATTTCTTATGTGCACTAGCACTAACATTCTGACAATGTTTATTTGCTGCATATCAATTTTGACTTGTTGAATTACTTATTTTTAAATGTGAAATCAGAAGTATGGCTAGTACTTGTACAAAGATATAAATAGCATGCTGGAAATGAAATACTGCATAGAAAACAAGCTGTGAGCTGGAAAGTGAACACAGTTAGTAGTAAAATGATAAGTGTGAACACCTCTGAGTCTGTCTTGCAGCGTTTCCAAGATGTTACCATTTGTGAAACTGCAGTAGGTGTCTTGACCCAGACTATGACAACTTTGGTATCATTTGTGCACTCTCCCAAGCCAGATGTCGTAACAGACGACTAGAAGGGCTAGAATTTTGTCTTGGTTTGTTTTACATTGGAGTATTTTTGTGTTTTGTTGCTTTAGTGGTTGTATACTTAGTTTCTCAGTACTTAACAAGAGATTGGCTGAGAAGGGTGTCCCCAAAATGACCTACATGTATTTAGCATGGAGTGGGATGTTAAACGTTAACTCAGTCAAGTCCACCAATGACAGGCCTTGCATTCTAGACAAATCAGGTGCCCTTACTGGAACAATTACCCAGAGTGCATTATCAGAAGTAAACACCAGGGTTGTGGCAGCAACTATGTAGTTGAATCCCCTAGCAATGATTTTACCCACCCCCCTCCCCACCAACTCCAAAAGTTTTGAGGGCACTGTGGTAACTAATTTGTCAGGGATCATATTTGTGTGGGAATTAATACATTTTTATACATACCCGAACATGGAGAAAGATCTTTTTAAATAGCAGCCACAAATTTAACATTTTAAAAATGACCCATTGTCAAATTGTCACATCTGCAAATTCCCAAAAAAACCCTCAAAATGTTTCTTAGTTAGGGTTAAGAGATTGTAGGTTAAAACATCCCAGTTTTATTGTTCAACCTTCCAGTTGTTACCATGATCCCGTGTTTATCTAAAACTCAATTTTAATTAAAAATTTATCTAGCTGGTTACAACTTTTTTTATCCATGACTTGGAATGTTAATAATAATAGTAATGCACACATTTGTATAGCACCGTTCGGTCTCGACTTCAGAGGCGCTGTAAATATGCCACAGCTCTTTTTGTACATGATAAGTAAGTAAAGTGAGTAGACGTCTGCACTGTGTTCTGCTTAGTGCTTGACCCAGCATGCTCCATAAATGTTAATTAAGGGCTATTTTAAATTTAGCTAAACTACAGTTGTACCTTTATTTTATTCAGCCCACTCAGCAAACTTGCCGACCAGGCTATATATTTTGCTTGCGTTGCTTTATTTTTTAACGATTTCTTTGAGACCAATTATCTCGAAATCCACTGGACTGAACATTCACGATTTTCTCACCAAATAATAGATGTTAATTTGTAGATGATCGCTCTCGACATTTTTATCGATTTCTCAAGGAACGTTACCATGGGAAGCAATTTTATGCAAAATTTGGGTATATAGGTTTATTCGGCACAATATTCAGTGACATAATTTACCTACATCCTATGCAAATTTGATATAAGTCCAGGAACCCCATACATTACTAGGGCAATAAATGCATCTTTTTGGATGAAATAGCAATAATTGGCATATCCACCTAACCTCACGAACTACTGGACATATCTTACACCACATTTTCAGCATTGACGTTGCTATGGTAACCAATTAATGTAGGAGGTATTTTACAGATGTTGAAATTGATCGCCTACACTCTTTGCTTTAGAGTTCTGAAACGATAATATCGCCTTGTAAATGCACGCGTTAAAAGTGAGACTAATGCCTCTACATCGTGTAAAAAATTTGGCGAATATTGGTACAGTAGTTTTTGAGTTTTTAGGCTACAAAGTGAAAATTGTGCCGCGACTCGGTCGCAATTTGACAATCGTAGTTCATTTGGCACTCTGGTGTTCCGAAACAGATTGGAATATTAGAATTTCGATTTCAGCAGGTTGATCGAAAATTATTCTGTATACATTGCTGTGGAAATTTAGTTAGATTCAGCTTAGTCATTCGGACTTTAAGTCGTAAGGATTTGTATCGCAGACGTCGATAGTTTTGCCACGCTTAGTTTAGCAACGTTTGCCGCCTTCACTCTTTGCTCTGGCGTTCCCAAACGGAATGAAATATTGCGCTAATATCGTGTAAAAATTTGGTGAATATCTGTCCAGTAATATTTTAGTTAAAGTGGGGGTGGAAAGTCAAAATTATGCCGCAACTTGGCCTCAATTTGATCGTCTTTTATTCGGCACGCTGACTTTCCGAAACGGATCGAAATAATCGCAAGTTCATTGGTTAGCATTTTTGTACATTGCACCCTGTAATGTTACGTTACGTTAACGTTGTTAAGGCTAGGTCATTTTCGGTTTTTAGTGTAAGTCACATTTCTACCGCGGTTTTGTAAATGTAAACAATCGTAATATAACTTGTGAAAATACACCTTTGTCATTCAATTAATGGTGAATTATGTTTAAGCATTTTTCATCTTTGAGAGAAAGAAAGGTTGCTTGGATAGGCGACTATTCAGAAGACAGACGATCGCGCTTTCGGCATTATAAGTATGTGCTGTAACTTCCGTTTGTGACTGCCCAGTTCCAAGTCATCACGTCATCACATCACAAAACCGACGTAGGCCTCCAAAGGCCTCGACACTCGAGAATTATGTGTGTTTAGGGTTAGTAGAGTTGGGGGTTATGGTTGGGGTTAGCATCTTCAGTAGCATTCATATTATACTCAGCGTCACATCCGTATTTTACCGGTGGCCGTCCCCAGAACAGCAGCCCATGCAGATACATTTTGCAGGTTGATTGGCTCAGACCTAGCCATACAAGTACAACTGCGATTCAGAATAACATTCAGCATTATCCCAGATATAACACAGCCAACTTAAGTAGGCTAGCTCAGACCCATGCACACACTAGTAGACCAGTACATTACACACAGCTTGTACCTGAGTCATGCACAGCCAGTGGATGTCCACAAGTAGGAAAGTGTCATGATCTTAGCACTGCACACTTGGTGTGGGGCAGCACTGACGAGAGACCGCAAACAGTCCAGATTGCAGTATGGCAGACTGGCGAATGCAACGTTGCAGTAGTCCAGTTTAGACATGACGAAACTGGAGAAGAGTGTCGCTAATGTTGAACGTGACAGCGATTGCCAAATAGTGACATGTTGCTCTCCAGATAGATGCCGAGGTCATGAACCGAGTTGTCTGGTGCCACATGAACACTGAACAGCACCAACTGCAAGATGATCAGACGGGAATGATGATAACTTTGTGGTGGAACAACTCTAACTCAACGTGATACATGGACGCAGGTGTTAAACACCTCAAAGTCCGTATCAATTAATCACAAACAGATATAAAATTTATTATTCATATAATTCACACTCTGATTTGTCTTGGAGTTCCGGTTAGGTCAGCCGTGAAATCATACTTGACACCTTGGTTAGCCCAAAACTTATCCAGGCGTGCTTTAAACAGATTAACAGTGTTTACATCACAACATGGTTAGGTAAACAGTTCCAAATATTAACAATGCGCGCAGTAAAATAGTGCTTACATAAGTCATAGTGAAAACTACGATGAAGAAGTTTATACCTATTACCTCTTGTTATAGACCCCGAATGATATGCTAGCTTGAGTGAGACATCTGAGTCATATATATTATGTGTTATCTTAAAAACTTTTATCATATCTCCCCATAACCTTCTATATTTTAGAGGTGGAAGTTTTAGGTATTGAAGTCTGTCTTTATACGACATATTTTTCGAATTTATTACAAGTTTAGTTGCTCTTTTTTGTACTTTTTCAATCTCTTTTATATCATCCAACTTGTAAGGACACCAGACAGAGTTTTCATACTCTAAATTACGCGCGACACATTGAACGCACCCTGATTACCGATAAACAGATAATTCCAATAGACTGGTAATGGTCATTCGCAATTACCATTGGCTGAACTCATCAAGCCGAGTCCTAATATCGACCTGCTCCTCACCGCTGTTCAAACGGGAGAGCGTAAACAATTTTCACTGTTTGACCTTTTCCTACGACCTTGACCTACAACCCCAGGCTAGCCAAGGTCAAGATCGACCCTCATGCCAAAAATTAAGGTCAAACGGTTCAAACTGGAGAGCGCCCACAGGCAAACAGACGGAAACACGTATGGACGCTACCAAACATATTATCTCCCCTGCTACACGGTCGATAACAAAATGCCAAAAAATTTAACTATATTGACGAACTTAATAGAAGTCTTGCTATTGATTAGGGTTTGGCTAGTGAGGCGTGGCTGGTATGTGTTTGGTATATTAGCATGGTAGTCACGTGACTGGTATACCGAAAGTTACAGCAGTCAGACTGGTAGTGTCTGGTAGGTGGCTGATATACCAGGTCACACAAATTATTCGATTAGAGAAAGCAAGGGCATGGCATGAAAATGTAAACAAGTACACCTCGTTAGGTCCTCGTAGTCTTTTGAAAACTAACCTTTTGTCTTACTGTATTAGGCCAGGTTGCACCATCCATACTTACTTATTTTAAGTAGTCCTTACATCTCCACTGAAGTGCATGGAGATTTAAGCACTACTTAAGTTAAGTATGGATGGTGCAGTGACATCTGACAGATGCGTCATTGATGATCGTGATTCGTATTATTTCCAGTGGGTTGATGTGCAGTGATTTTCTCACATACATAAATGACATTTTTTCATACCTAAATTGAGCGACTAAGTCACTCAGTCCTTGAGCATGACATTTTAAAAACAGTCAAAACACCATTTTGTCCACCATAATTATAAAAAAAAGTTTTGGTGTTTTTGTCAATAAAGACATATTACTTTAACATTTTTATTATTTGTTAACCATTTATATTCATGTAGAATCATGATAGTTAGTTTATTATTTATTTGTAGTTGCACAATGTTATTTGTAGAAGCTGTTATGTTGGTAGTCTACAAGTTAACGTCGGTGATTTTGTGCTCATCAACAATGCCGATGATGCTGATAGTGTTGAGTCCGCTTATCTTGCAAAACTTCTGGACATGTTTGACAATGGTATGTCGCGTAAACCACCGAGTGATTGTTTTTGTTTTTAATGGTATTTTATGATGGTAACATAAGATGTATAGTGTGGTGTATAATATCAGCGGTAAATTTGCAGACTGGCTGCTTTTTGCAGATATTTGCTGCTCACTGGGTTAGTGGGTTTGTTATTGATTCAAATGCTTTCTGTCAATATTAAATAAAAAGTTATTACGTGATATATTACTTTTGTTCAATTAATCATATGAATGAGAATGCTTAACTTGACATCAGTAATTTAAAAACAATGTAAATTTGTGATAAATACAGGGTTATAACGTGCTCTTTGTTATATTAGAAAAGTGAAGTCTGGTTAGTTCGATTTATAATCTACATTGTGTTTAAAAAACCCAGATCCCTGCTATATTTTCAAATAACTTCAACAAATGGTGATCACTATCAACAATTTTCGGTAGAAAGAATAGAGTCTCCAATGTTTATGTGTGTAGCTATAAAATTTCAACATAACAGGTACCAGCTTATATTAATTATATAGAAGCCATTTCACACTGTGCATTACAAACCAGACCCATGCGTTACTGTAACAATATGTTACAACAAATCACGAAAATATTCAGCCATTCAATGTGAAGATGTTTAAAAGTGGTTTTTAATGAACAATTGATTTTTTGGTTTTTACTTAAGAATTGACAACACATAAGTTTAGTTGTGTTTTCATTGCAGCATGTTGCTTAGAGAAACAGGTGTGGATTGTTGAAGTTTTTCCAGAACTGGCAGCTTTTTTTAACAGTAATGTAATGTTAATAGCTAGTTTCACAGTAAATCAGTGAATCAGTAGCGAGATAGCATGTCTATGATGCAATGATGGGAAATAAATGACTCTTCAGTCTAGTATGAAAGGTTCCAATAGTTCCAGCAGATCGAACGTTGTGAGGTAAGTTATTCCAAATAAGTGGAGCAGCACATGAGAAACGTCTGGTGCTGATAACGGTTTGAGAACCGGGTGTGTCGAGCAGTAAATAATTATTGCTAAAACGCACTGCTTTGCTTGAAGTCGTGAATGTATCATATGTCCCTGCCGTCACTGAGTAGGCCTAGTTTACATTGGTCCCACGGATTTCCAGTCCCATGAACATGCGGTTCCACAGACTTAAATTTGAACTTTAAGACATTTTGTGTCAAATGCAGTTTGTGGTTAATTATAGCACAAGTTATATGACATGTTGCTGTGTACACAAGTAGAATTAACGCTGCGATTTTCTGTTTTGTTATGAAGGTGACAGGAAAGACAATTTTCGTGCGACTGTTGAGTGGTATTGGTGGATGATTGAACTACCAAGATCACTGCAGAAAAATGCCACGTCACACAAAGAGGTTTTTCTCAACCGAAAGAATTACATGAACGAGATTGATTTGGAAACGGTTCTTAAGACGCATCACGTGAGTTGAGTTGATGTTGCATCTCTAATGACTCGTAAACATTTGGTGTGAACTGTGTGATTGATGCGGCACCGTGTATATACATGTGCTTTTGTTGAACAGTGAACAACTGACAGGATTCAGTTGCATCTGTGAATAAGAGAACGGGCCATAGTAGATAGCAAAGCAGAAATGTTTAATGCATATAATAATACCTCAGGCCAGCTATCAGTGTACAGCGTGGTCCACACCAGGATGTGGATCGTGTCTTGGTTTATGTAAGGTGCTAGCCATGCAGTGTGCCCAATGCTATGCTAGTGTTGCTATTAGCTATTGGCATGTTTCTGTATTGTGTTGAAACGGCCACACAGATCAAGCTGTTTTTTGCATATAGGTTTCCTGTGACTTATGCTACACTGTCTTTTAGGGAAATCCAAAAAATAAGGGTATTTCCCTCTGGAACTTTGCCCCAAACTCTCGCCATAGAATATTTCGCCACAGCACATCTACCGTCTTCGAGTGTGATATGAGCAAATGACTTGTCGGTCTGTTGTGACAACACCTGGCGACGACGACGGTGGATCAACGTGGCAAGAATGGTCAACAGTCAATAATGATCGTTCCTCATCATCACAGCAGCTGCTTGTGCCGCCGTTCTGGCTCACAACCCTCCATCCCTACCTGTTTTCCGTCAACGTCTAAAAACATTTTATTTTTGACAATCATTTCCTGATTTTGTATTGTGACTCTACTATGCCTTTGTGGACTTCGTAATAGTTCTGCTATTTTAGCCACACTAAAAATTAGCGCCACACTAACAAATTTTGATTGACATTAACATTGATTGAAATTGACATCGTCGCCTGTTGATTATTGTCGACACAGTTTGATGGTCGATTGGGCATGACACAGCGTTTCTTGGGTCTATTGGCATCAACTGATACTTGCCTGGTTAATTCCAGCATTGGTCGTCATATAGAGAAGATGGCTAGTATTAGTGAATAGCTTGCATCTGTCAATGCTGCAGATAATAATAATATTATTATTATAATATTTATAATAACATATTTGTATAGCACCATGAGACTGGAGAAATGTAAGTAAGTTTTGAAAAGCCATAGAATAGTATAGCTTGATTACGTGTTGGAATTCATTTTATATAGTGCGTATGACAAAATACAAAAACACACATAGCAAGATATAGTCCAAAACTTACACGCAAATTAAAAGATGATTACTGAAAAACCTAGTAGTTTATAGGAAATTGTTGAACAGTATCATATAGTAGGGAGGTTATGTCTAGGATATGGTGGAATTTGTGTCGTGTCTGTGAAGTGGTTGGTGGTTTGTCTGTCTGTGTTGATGTCAGGTGAATGAACATGCCGCTGACTGTCGTGGAACAGACCACAAGAACGCACGATCACACTTTGTCTGTCGCGCCTTTGATGGACACAGCTTTCAGCCGCGTGTTGAAGTTAGCGACGCTGAATGTGGAACTTTTGTGACTTCACGATCTGGACGTAAGATCCACATGTCTCGAGCTGCGCGCGCTGTTTTGCGCCGCAAAGGTTGTGACGAGAGTGATGCGTCGCCGATCGTCATCAGGAGTGATAGACAACAACAGGACAAGGATGAAGGTAATGGATCTACTGACTCGGTCTTACTGCTTCCGCAAGTCAATTTCAATGTCACTAGTAGATTTATATGGCGCATAACTGCAAAGCCTCTAATGTGCTGAGGTGCCAGAGTCTTATAATATAAAATAATTATTTGTAATATCATTAATAATGAGTTTGTTTCCTGTAGTGAAGTAAGCTACTTTGTATGTTGTCTTGCTGAGTTTATTCTTAGTTCATTACATGCCTCGTTTATTTCTCGGGACTTTTTGTTAGATAACAGAAAGGGAATTCTGCACCTAACAAAGATGGTCAACAAATCCGAAAGGTAAGTTTACTGGTCGAGAGTTGACCAGTGAACTTGCCTTTGGGATTTGTCGGTCACAGTTTCTAGATGCTTATAAACTTTGATAATTCACAGATACCACAACATAGTTAGCAGCACAGTTGATGCTTAATGTCTAGTCGCAAGCCGCAGGTTTCACAATTGACTGCTTACTTTTTATACATTTTGTGTCTTTTCTTCAAGTTTTATTCGGTTTATTTTCACATTTTACTGCGGCGTGTCTTCCTGTTATTTCATCTAGTGTCATTCATAACTGTTGTTATGTTTGATAATGTGATTATATTATTCTGATACTGGCATCAGAGAGCTGTCGTAAAGGGAGCTAGGCTGTTTCTGTCACGAGTCTATTGTGAATGAAGCAGAGATTCAGCCACACTACTAGTTGGGTGTGTTCTTTGTTTTTATTCAGTGCTTTGACACTGATGGCAGGAGGGACATTGTGCCAATAAAAAACAGTTTCATTAAGCTACAGAGGTTTCTCTAGAAAAAAGATGAAGTGAGTTAACTCTGCTGCAATCAGCCAGCGCACATTTATGCGGAAAACTTGCAGCAGCAGCAGTAGCAGGTAAACCTGGCTGGCAGAGTTCCTTTCGTTTTTTGAACATTTTTAGAACAGAACCTTTTGGGAATGTGTGACATATGCTGTGACCAAATTTTCTAAGTGGAGAGTTTAGTGACTGTGGTGTTTATGTCATTGAGCTAGTGATGTCAAATCAATGGAATGCAGCACGGTGTGTGTTAGGCCCCTTTCACGCTGGAAATTGATTTCCAGTGTGAAAGGAGCCTAACACACACCGAATTTCGAAATTTATGTTAATTAATCTCTTTTGCAAGAAAATTTCTGGTGTGAACAGTCAACTTTCAAAAGAAATAAATTTTGAAGATATTTTACTTATGGAGCAGTTTGATTGGTCAGTCGGCCAGTGTTTACAAACATCAAGTGATTTGTTGATTACGTCGTTTACATA
>Ga0209782_1000693_pt1 | contig 15629 bp, 10 predicted proteins | sample WorMetmaBAHAMAS1_FD_187390 | JGI IMG/M metagenome (GOLD analysis project Ga0209782, IMG submission 187390) | Marine gutless worms symbiont microbial communities from Max Planck institute for Marine Microbiology, Germany - Inanidrilus... | ecosystem: Host-associated > Annelida > Digestive system...
TGCATAATGTTACGGTTAGTCTTCAACAATCTAAAATTACCTTACAAAACAATTGCATAAATAATACCTCAATAACTCAGCCCACTTTGTCCTTTTATTTGTGTACTAAAATGTAGAATTTGCAACTTTCACGCAAACTGTTATGATTAGAACCGTATTGCTCAACACCGGAAGTTCACCAAATATCGAGTAAAGCTGGATCTGGGATAAATATTCTTTATTTACTGACGAGCCCTATAGTTTCTAGAAATTGGAAAAGTGATAGTGCTTCAGAGCAGACCAGGATTTCTGGTGCACTTTATTCTGCAGGCTGACGAAGATGTGTGGTGGTCCTACCACAGAAAATCAGTGCATCTCAGTTTGGCACTTTGTGGTGGCTGTAGTGGGACGTGCAATGCCTACTGCAGTTTTTGTCCTAATGCAACAAACAATGTGTAGTTGGTTAATGGTCAGAGGCCATGTCGAGCCCCTCACAACCCTATCAACTCGTCACTAAATCAACATCTAGAGTCAGTCTCCTAGAATGGCTCTTAGTCGGTCGTTGCTGAACACGCGGTCGGGGTCAAGTCGGTTGCGAATCTCGAGGAAGCGAGTGAATGCGGGATGAATCTGTCGCAGCTGGTCCGGTGTGAGGTGGAAGTCCTTGGCCCAGTGAGGTCGTCCTCCGGCGTCCAGCATCAGCTGCTGGAATGCTGACCAGTAGTCGCCGTGTGCAACGTCTTTCCCGTACGGTCTGTAACCATAGCAACAACGCTCGTCACCAGAAATCACTTCCTACACATCCACCAACCATTATAATAGTTAACCAGGAAACTCAGCTGTCCTATCAACAAGTCAGTGCCTTAATCACTGCACCACCAAGCCACACATCAGTGCGTAGTGTGACCAGACCTTAACCGCTAAATCCTTTCTTCATCTGATTTGATTTGATTTGATCTTCATCCATCACAACGGTACTCTGCAACGCCAGTAGCAGAATCTGGAGCCACTGATAGTAACAGTGAGACTGCGGAGCACCTGTCTACCTGCATCAGGTGATGCGTAGCAAGTTACCTGTAGATGATGATGTTGATGAAGCAGGCGTCCGAGTCGCGACTGAGACTGAGCAGCGTGTCGTCATCACGTCTGCCGAACCTTACTTCGACTGGGAAATGAGCGAAGAACTTGCAGCTGTCAATCAATGACTTGAGTCGCCACAGGACCACGCCCATCTCATCCCTGTGTGCCCACATCAACAACAACAACAGCAGCCACTAGACAACTGTAGATAGCAGACATTGCCCCAGTCTGCCAATTCACCATCAGTATACTTTCTGGTCTTTATCAATGAGCAAAATTTGGTTGGAATCTAGGCTTGCCCTATTCTATTGTCGCATGATGCTCCACGCGGCCATTATACGAAAACACGGCTATAGTCAGCATGTATAAAAATGTGCTAAAGGTTAGTGATGTGATTTTGAGTTACGTGAGTGGACAGACAGACAGACAGAAAGACAAACGCATCACAACAGGCAAAGCAGTAAGGCCCCGTACACACCAGCTACTCGTCGAAAGCAACAAATAAAACGAATATTCTTCTTTCTGACAATGTTCAATTTCGGTGACAACTTGCTTGTTGCTTGCTGGTGCCACCAAGCCATGTCAACAACGGCACTCATCTATGTCGACCTCTACGTTGTGTGAAGGGCGTTTTGGTGATGCTACAAGGTAAGAAATATCGACTAGAATTATAGATAACTGTGCAGTGGCGAGTAGTGGTTACCTCGGCACGGCCCACTCCATGACGTATTGTCGGAACAGACAGTTGAAGTTGAAGACCCGGTCACTGCGGTCAGTGGTCACTCGGCGGGCACTGGTCAGTCGGTGATAGACTGAGTTGATGTGTGGCACAAGACGAGGAATCAATGTGCTGACCAGTTACAACACAGACTCTACTTTTAGACTCGAAATTTGTCAGATTGAACACCAATATGTAAATATTTGCTCATCATAATTTTTGTCAATGTGGATTATCCAGTTTTTTAATATTCAATTACACAACTTAGCTTCCAGTTTTTTTCCAGGAAATATGCTCATAATTTTTCAACCACCCCATTCTACGTCAATCGACAGTGCAAAAAGGTAAAATTATCATAACACTAGATGAAACATGCTTGATAAACAGGCCACAAATGACGTCACAAATAATATTTAATATGAAAAAAATTGAAAACATGCAAAGAATATTAATTCTCAGTCTTGTGTAGACCCTTCCTCGGAATCTGTGCGGAAAATTTAGCAGGATTTATGTACAATATAGTTATAAACATTTTATATGATTTTTTATTTCTCAATAACATATGGATATCATATTTTAAGACAAATTCTTGAATGCTTTTTGTTTCCAACAAGCAAGAAGATTTATAAGTTCATAGAATCCTCACATTTATTCATGTTACATACGAATTTACTAGGCCTATCAGTTGTTACGACGTTAATTGTAAAAGTATTCTTGTTATATTCTGTGATCAAATATGATCATAATTTCGTTTGTAATGCAGCTTGTGACCTGTGATTAGTAACTCAACATACAATGTTAAACTGCAAATTATGAGTTTGTATATGTTTTATTATAGTGTTTATCATGTCAATTAGTATAAAGACAAGTTTTAACATTTTATTTCAATATGTATGCACTAATATCACGAACATAAAGTATGCATGTTCTACATTTACGTGGCACCATGTATAGATTGGATTTAGTACCTGAGCCAGTAGAGAAACTCGAGCACAATGTACCCGATGAAATAATCCCAGAACCAGCTGTCATTTCGACGAACCTTCTGCACAGATATCAACAACATAAAACGCATCATTAGACACACAGGGTTGTAAGTAAAGTAAGTAAAGGAAATGTAAGCTTTATGGCACTTTATCAAGATTAATCTCTAATGAGCTCAGCTATGGACGTGTACACACAGTTTCACCTGTTTGTCTCCCAGACAACTGGAATGACTTCAGCCATTCCGGCCTTTACTTCACTGCCACGGGTCATCACTGTCATTTGGTCAATACTAATTGCCTGTCCCATTGAGGAAGCTCAGTTGGCCTCGCTGGCTGGTTTTCCAATCGCTCAAAGTATGTCAGCATGGTAGCCAATTAATTTTTGGGGGTAATCAAAGATATTTACATAGCACACATGCATTCTTTGTACTTGCATTTTGCAATGCATTGGAGGTCTGCAGTGCGAATTGGTACATTATTAACACTGGCGATGACCATCTACATCAGCAGAAATTTGGGCAGCTTTGTTCAAGCAACCCCAGATTTACAACGCTAGGCTGTGAAATTTTTGCAGTGAATCAGCAAAACGCCACACATTTCCACTTATTTTATCACTATTCGGTAGAGGGCAGCAGCAGCCACAGACAAAATCATGAGTGTATGATGTAAAATTCTAGCTTCAGCCATTCCAGGCATTATAGTTTACCGCCAGGCCTGGCGGGCTACATGCTGGGCTTTGCCATGCATTTTTCAGTTATAGGAGACCTGTTTGGTGCGGTTGCAGTGATAGGCGATACAGTTGTCGGTGTGTGGATACCACATGAACCGGAAATGTTCTGACGACGACAGATGTACGTCGATGTTTTCCACGAGCTACAAGGTTTGTACACACATTACAAACTTACATCTGCAACAGTGCAGGGCGAAGTTTGCACCAAGCTATTATACAGCTGGACACAAACTGGCCAGTAGCACAAACTTAACACGCCTCATGCTCAAACTCCACTGCTTCGAGTTGTTTTGTCGGCTTTGTTATATGCAAGAAATCCACAACATCTACTGACCGTGATAACACAAGGACCTTTAGACGTAATGCCAAGATATTCATCGCCGGGTGAGACACTATATGACATTATCTGCATAAATTACTGTTGATTTGGTGTGACAAATTTACATCTACCACTTGTACACCAGTTTCATAAGAAAACCACGACCAACATGTTCACATCTGCAGCTAAGCCCAACACATAGATGCATAATCACTCATGCAATATCTGTTAATAGGACACATCTATGCACTGAGTGCAGGCGATGTGGTCTAATAATTTGTAGACAAGCAGACAATGACCTCTGTTGCTTCAATACAACCGATGTGACAGATGGATGGACAGACAGACGGACTGACTCTTAATCACTGCATATTTCACACCAGCAGATGCATCGACAGCAAGTGTAACTTGCACTCGACTTACTTATTAATTGCACAGCATATTAAATATTCTATATTCCAGAACGGTCAAGTTAAATCTACTGTCTTGCGGTAAAAAAAACTCGTAAGTGTGTAGATGCATAAAAGACGCACGTCTTTGAGTGGTACGGAGTACTGGACTTGTTGAAGGTTGAAGGCGCGTTCACACTGTAGCGTGACTGACAGAATGATGCCTAGCGCGCCGAGGCTCAGTGTGGACGCGTGAAACATTTCCGCGTCCTGGTCGTCACGTGACAGTTTCACGACGTCGCCATTGGCTAGCATCATCCACAGCTCCAACACCTTAACACAAGACGCAAACAGTCCTTTATATAGCCACTTCGCACACCAGCATTAGTGCGTGATGCGAGCATGCAACAGCCGCTTATGACAAAATTAGGATGTTAAAAGCAGGCCAGAGCGTTGTGTTCAACCTGTGAATGCTTCTCAGCCACATGTGCAGTGGCAGAGTTAGTGGCTAGCCTGTGTGTGGAAGCGTGTATGTCAGTTGCTGCAGTTGTGGATGTTGGTCGCATCACGAGCAACATCCACAACTGCAGCAACTGACATACACCCTTCCACACACAGGCTAGCCACTAACTCTGCCACTGCACATGTGGCTGAGAAGCATTCACAGGTTAAAAACAACGCTCTGGCCTGCTTTTAACATCCTAATTTTGTCATCCCAAGTCGATGAGTAGAAATTTCCTAAGCTGTTACGTTAGTTGTCGTGAATAGAAATCTGTTGTGTATAGAGTGACTGACGTACGTAGCGGTGTAGAGCGTAGAAAGTGTATCCAGTTCCATGAGTTCCAGTTGAAATCGCTCCAGCCAATGACACGTCAGACACCGAGCCCAACCTGCCAGCCAACAACTACCACGCATCTCACTTCGCTTTAGATAACATTTAGACTGATATTTTGACGTAGCTGAAAATAGCAGTTTACTGCAGCATAAGCGGTGGAGTGATTGAGTCACTGAGGCGCATGCCAAACCTAAATTTGCCCAGTTATATTAAAAAAATTGTCATAGTTGTAGCGCGTTCAGTGACTCAAAATGCACTAAATTGCACGATTTGTCGTCTAAAATTTCCACAAAAAAACTCCAGGTTCACATGCCCGGACCTCCTTAGGCGATACCCCCTTCTGCACCCACCCCAGCACGGCCATTGGCCGTGCGCGGGGGAGGGGACCCCGAACGTTGACCTGTTCCGCCGCCCACGATTTACAACAACATGTTCACATTCACTGGCCTGCTTTCAAGCTGGTTCTATATGTTCACATGTTTTTTTATTTATTTTCCCGTGTTTTTGTACTGTCTGTTTCATTGTCATTATCTCTGTGTTCGCTACAAGTACGTTTGTTACGTGGTTTAATGACGATGAATCAATCAATCAATCAATCATCACTCAAGCAATCACTCAATCAATCAATTAGTCAATCAAGTACGCGCTGCCACACTGTCGTCGTCGTGTTGTCTTCATTGACAAACATAGAGCACCGAGGTCGAAGTCTGTTATCTCCAATTACCTCGTTGTAAACAGAAATTAAATTTAAGTAAAAATAATTACGCTGTTGCTAATTGAGGAGTGAATTGAAATATGCATTACGTTAAATTATCGTCTATATGAGTAGGCCTATAACTGAAGCTATAATAAAACTGATCTTAATCTGTTCAGAAATTAGGAGCTGTAGGCCTATAATACCTAGGCTACAGTGGAACTTCTCTGAAGTGAAATGTCGGTGAAATAATGTTCATAAACTCATTACATCTCATATTATTTCATATCATCTCATCTGAACGTGTTTCATCTGAACTTAGTGCGGCGACTTCGTTCTGAACGCTCGCAGCCACGGTTAACTGGGTCACCAGTGAGGTGACCCAGTTAACCGTGCGGAGCTTGTAGCACAAACTGCTATACGCTTCCTTTCCTTTCACCTGAGAGCGCACTCCAGTGAGATGAAATGAGGTCAGATGAGATGAGATGATTGAGTGAGTGAGTGAGCTAACACGCTGAGTGCTAGTCCGTGCTGGTGTAGCTGTTGATTGAGGTCTGTCAGTAAGATGCCGGCGCCGACCGTCACCGTCTCACACTCGTGGTTCACCTGCATGCACACTCAATCAACAACACCTCCGCACACCCGCTTGCACAGCCGCATGACCAGCAGTTTTACAGCCAATTGACACCGCCCGTCACGACTCAGTCGACGGTCGAGCTGCCTCGTGTCGAGGTGTTGTCAATTGGACATTACTGGACGGACAGCTTGTCTGTCACAGCTCTGAATGAAGTTCACAGCAATAATATCACCTACCACCACCGTCCAGGCCTCGTCTTTTTCCCACCCATCATCGGACTCTGAGAGAAGGAGAGGGGCGTGGCTTTCCGACTGTCAGTTTGGCATTTAGACAGTAGTAATTGTAAGGAATAAAACAATGAAGCCAACTAGGTCAACTCAGCCTTGCATCCCTCTGGGGTCGCTAAATGAGTACCACCTTTAATTGGTTGGGGTAAAGGCGGGACTGTCACTTCTGCCGGGTGGGCAGGTACCACTATGTGATGCCATATGGCACGTGAGTTCCCGTAATGGTGAGGCATGTCGCAAATCTCCTGTAGTTTATATACCTACCATTAATAATTCCAGAACTTTTGAGACGACCGCTTGTGTGTTTCTATCTCACTGATGAGTGTATTGTGCTGTGTGAGCTGACACAATCAACGTGCTACTAACTAGAAACAAACGCAGAGACCTGCATACCGACGCCGTCAGCACATCTGATAACTTTGTGACCTTGACCTTTGACCTTTTGACCTCAGCGTCAGCGCATGCTGAGGTCCTGCACTGGACTATATGTGTACCGAGTTTGGTGTCGATAGCTCAAGTCGTTTACCTTATACAGCGCGGACACACAACACAGACAGGCCAAGTGGCAGACAGCATTGATGATGCGTTGACTGCGGCTGCTGTGGGTGTGATTAGAGCGAGTGAACGAGCCGTACGTCGGTGATCTTGTTGAAGTTCTTGAGAGAGACCATGTAGCCGTGAGTGGAGGCGATGTCGGACGGCGAATGACCGTTGCCAATCACTTTCACCGTCTTGCTGTTCACTCGCGCCCTCGCCAACACCTTCAACGTCACGCACTCGCACATAGCAAACGTCACCCTTGCTGCCACGTGCACTAACACCATCCAGTACATAGTACTTTAGAGGAGAAATTGTAACATGGTGGAAGTCAGTAGCTGTATTCCCTCCTTAACGTGTCGACTTCGCCTAGTTATCAACCGCTTGTTATGCCCTGTTTCCACTTCCATTTCCGTATTGACAGCCGTTTATCTGTATAAGTTATACAGTGAAATGACGGGACCAATGCACGTGAGTGTCAGCTAGCATCGACATCAATATCAGTCAATAAACAGTGACTGTGTGAATAGAACCTGTCTGAGTTCGTGTTGATCACGTGGTTCAAAGTAAAGTTCAGGTCTACAGCTGTGAGTCTCCGCCCAGTTCTTGAACACGTGACCCTCCATCGCGCGCGCTCTCTCTCTCTCTACAACATTCATATCAACCTCTGACGCAGACGGACCGCGCGACGCGTTGCATCACGTGATGATGCCGAGTGTGATAAACAAGCGACGGTCGATTGTTGACAACAGTCGGCGACAGTGGCCGTGCCATGTTGAAATTTATGTGGGGAAAAATGGCAAAGTAATTAGCGTCATGTTGGGATACAGTTGAATTTCCTGAACAGACAACGAAGCGTGTAGGCGCTATGGTAAACAAAAACGACCTGGATCCATGCAGCTGTTGCGATACAATACCACCTAGTGACAGACAGACAGACAGACAGATACAGGCCCACAGCTAATACCGGCGCTAGCATAGCGTCGCGCGGTAAAAATACTGGGCAGCAACAGAGACTTGGTCAATGTGATGTGAACCAGTGGCAATCACGCAGCCAAGTTGTGTCGACCAACGTACAGACGGGCCAAGACGTGCGCTGGCCGCGTTAACTGCTACCCCCTGGCGAGTCAGTTTGAGTATGCAGGCTGCACAGTCAGACAGACAGACAGACCCGATACATTACGCTTGCTGCTATGAACGAGGCATGTTAACGATAAAGACGACTGTATATAAGTAATCACTTTTTTGTTTTTTGGCCAAACGTCCAACGTGTTACCTCTGTACCGGAGACTTTAGCGTATAACTGTAACCCTAACCCTCACACGCTACTAATCTATTAACCCTATTTGTAATAACGCAGTTGATTTGTAAAATCTGAGAGAATAATGCGCGTGAACTCACGTGCCAATGAGCAGTGTATCTAACGTACAATCCACTGCAGAGCGTCTCAACTGAACTAGATCTCGACCTACACTAGTGAGACTAGAGCCCACCACTAGACATTGGCCTTCAACCACCTTCAGCAACCGTGACGTCACAGTCAGCTGCATACACAGTCACACAGCTCTGATGCAGTCCACTCGAAATACACGTAGACTTTGCACACACACACACACACACAGATGGTTTGTGTCACACTGCAATACAAAGGCTAAATGCCTTGACTAGGTACCGTAGTCGCGGCCTTGTTTTGTTAAAACTCCACTGATTCGTCGACCGCCGCTAGGCGTATCGACTTATGTTTTGCAGCTGCACCTTTTTAATTTTTTATTGGTACCCAGGCCGTAAACGAAGGAAGCAAAGCTCATTGATTTCAATACTGGGATGGGTGGATGCCCAATACTGAGGAGGTGCGCCTAAGCCCTTGTCTAAACTTATCCATCATTTTTTCAGCCCCCTAAGTCTAACCAATTTACTGCAAAACTGCACCACATCAATAAAATTTTTATATATCTAAAACTTGGAAAACACTAACAATATTTAGACCAACTAGCCAAGTAAGCCAAATAAGTATATCTGTATTCTGTATTACGTGGCGAAATAGCTAGAAGTTTGTTGCGATATTCAACAGCTGACTGATTCAGCAGACTTAAATAAACTCACTTTTGTGGTCATTAAAATATTTTGGTGAGGCTGTTTCGCACCCTGCTGCCCCCGGGGTAACTGCCCTCTCTTCCACTGACTTTATGCCACTGTTAGCGCTAGGGTTTAGGATTATGGCTAGTGTGTTAGGATTAGTTGTCGGGTAGTGTGCATGAGACCGATATATAGACGAGTGACTAATTAGTATGCATCTGTCTGCCGATGAATTAATTACTCACAGCCCCCCCCCCCAAGTAGAAGCCGACTGTTTACGCTTAGTTGTCGGTGATTAACTGCTGGCCGGTGTTTGCAGTTAATCGCCGCTAGCTCTGCTCCAATTACCAACTACCTACCTTGGCACATGACGTGCTCGCCAGTCTGGCATTAGGTTCCATGCACAGAGCCGTGCGCTAGCCGGCCTACCTGTCTAGAGCCCGGCGCACTGTCAGCCAATCGGGTTGCTCGCCCAGTCATTGCCCCGTAGCGCACCTTGCTAGCTGGCCAGGTAGGCAATGGACACGACAGAGCGTGTAGCACTAAGGCCAAGCGGCAGGTAGCAAGCAATTAGCTGAACAATGGCTTCGTTCACAAATGTAATGATCGTAACGAGTTGTGTGTAAACAGACGAGTATTTCGTGTGATTCTGAGCACTTGCTGAACTCGCGGACTGTGTCGGACGCAGGTTGAGACATGATGGGACTAATACAGGTGCAAATAGCAAGGCGCACCTGTCTCACCTGTGTCTCACTGCTCCTCGCATTCTTTGTCGGTCAGTAGCCTACACACACACACACTGAACAATTCTTTTTCATTCACACTTATCGTCTAATTTTTGTGAATTAAATTGTTTCATTTGTTAAAACATTTGTTCCAGGTTATCTTCGGCAGCGTCGATTTAAGGGCAGTTTTGAACCTGAGTGAGACGGCAAATTTACTGATTGATTGATTGATTGATTGATTGATTGATTGATTGAATGAGATAAGGTTTTAACATCCCATCACTCGACACAAAAAGGTCACATTGGAGACGCTCTTGGCAGCCAGTCTGTTGGCTGGAGTAGAGTAGGTACTAACTACTGATGAAAGGTGAACCTCTACTCACTCCATCTTGTCTCTCCACTTTACCGCACAAGAGAACATCTGTGGACGTGGCGTAAACAGTCAGTCAGAACACCCCTCCCCCCCGCTGTCACCCAACCAACGATGTTGTCAACGAAGTTATCAGTGAAATCATATTAAATGGCAGTCAAACGGGGGAACGAATGCTACTGACTTTTTGACAATCTCCCTGCAGATGATACTCGCTGTATGTATCGTCAAGAGTGTTGTAAGGTCGGTAATTGAAATGTGAAAACATCTGTAACACTGTAAAGAGTTTATGATAGTTAGTGTCGTGTGACATTGTGTTTGTGTGCGTTGCTGTAGGTCCAGTGACTGCACAAAGTCAGTAGCACACTCATTGCTAGACATGCAGCGGCGTGTCTGTCACTCATCATTGTAGCCTACTGTACTCACGTATATTTGTGGACTCTATATAGTCTATACTCGTGAAAGTTTAAAGTAGCCAGGAACACTGTCACTTTGAAGCATGGATAATAAATTGTAGAAACTTTTACATTGCGTATTTTCTCCACGTTTTAGCCGGAGTGTGTTTATGTATACAAGCGTAACGTCTGCCATCAAAGCTACTCCACGTAGTGAGTGACATCACAGCCCTAACGTCCGTCTGTCCGTCTGTCTGTCTGTCTGTCTGTAACGTTGGTGGATTGTGATCAGTTAAAGTGAAAATGACACCGTAGGACATGACGGCATTGGCTACCTGCATAACAAAACCTATCTATATCTACTGAGGAAGACACACAGTGATGAGGTATAATAATCTGGAGTTCTGCACTTCGGCCTCATCCAACAGCTCTGATGTCGCGCCATCTCAGCATCTGCTGAGCTTAGATTTACTTGTTAATGCTCTTTTGTTTGTTATTCGGACGTTTTTAGTTATTTGCAAATAAAACAAAAACGACGACTTCGCGTTACGATAGCTGAGTAACTATTTGATGCAAGTGTTCCTCTATCACCACTCATCAAGCAGTATAAGTCGCTAACATTCGTAGACCAGCGATGTCCTGCGGCTGGGAAGGTAACCGTAGGTCTCGCGTCGCACTGTCCATGCGACACAGAGTGGTTTATCTATCAACGGGCTGAATGCGAGGTAAGATGAGTACTCATCCTGGGCTGTATAGCTTGAATTCCACGGGACCGACACCGACACGGACTTCCTCGCCGACTTCGCGCGAGGATCCTCGCGTGGAAGTCGGCAATGAAGTCCGTGTCGGTGTCGGTGTCCCGTGGAATTTAAGCTTATAGCAATGGCGTTTTTACTATAAGTGAACCTTTGCCGTGTACATGCCTCTGTCTCTGCAGGAGGCGGCGTGGACATGGCGACAATCGCCATCTCGTGGGTGTTGTCAACAGTGACAAGTGTCTTTCTCATCTTTCTTGCGTTCGTCATTCGTAACAACCTCAGCAAACAGCGTACCACAACGACAACGACAACGACCAAGTCACACACTGCGCGTCAGTGGCACACGTTCTCTACAACAGTCATGTAGATCTCATGATGCAAGCAGTCAATCAGTCGTCTAGTGCTTGGTTAACGAGCCTACGACAAGGCGAGGAAATTGAGAACGTTGCTTCCTTACTCTTGACGCCGTGAAGAGGATAGTGATTACTGCATAAATGTGAACAACCAAAACTGAATAGCCCAGTCGCCATTTTAAACTCCAAATGCATGTGCGAAAACGGATTTGTGGCTGGGAGGCTTACAGCTCTCCCGTTATAGCTGGATTTAGGGAAGAGAGAAGGAAATAGAAGGGATGCAGTAAAACCGAGGAAAAAATGGAAGGGAGGGTGTACTTCCATCTCTTATTTTAGCCTACACTTTATGGTCAGGTTGAACCATCCATACTTAACTTAAGTAGTCCTTAAATTTGCATTGAAATGCATGGATGTTTAAGGACTAGACTACTTGGATGGTGCAAAAAGTATAGACCCTAAAGTAAAGTAGGCCTACAGTGTAGGCGTATAGGCCTAGCAGTTCGCAAACACGCCTCACCGCTACGGGAACTCACGTGCCATCACACACGTGTCAGTGTTACCTGCCGCCTGGCAGAGGTGACATTGCCGCCTTTACACCAGCCAATTAAGGCTGGTACTCGATTAGCGACCCCGGAGGGATGCAAGGCTGAGTTGATCTAGATGACTTGTTTACATGCCCAGTGGTTATAACCGTCTGAAGACGGGTCACCCATCCTAGAACTAACCGTGCTCAACGTAGAGTAACCACAGCTGTCGTTGTTATGACAACGTGTAGACGATGTGGAACGAGGCCTGCTGACTAGCACCACGACCGACACTCTGGTCGACAATGACGCCGGGAAAACCCGGCCGTCATCGCAGCCGGGGTCTAGACCAGCGTCATCATCGGCGGCGGCGACATCTGTCGGTCAACAGCCGCGAACTCGCTCATCTGCATCACAGACTGTACCACTGCAGTCGTCTCAACATCAGCCAACACGACCACACTGTGTGTACTGTACAGTAGCCTAACGTGTTGTTGCAAATAGCAGTCTAGCAGTGTCACTCACCTGACATGCACGTCTCTATCATACCCGCTCTGCATGGAAACCTTCCTTCGGAATTTGTCAGTGAAAAAATTTTGAAAATCAGTCCTCATTTGACGAAGTTGTGGTTAAAAAAATCAAGTTTGTTGTTGTGTTTTTAACACGGTGTAATTAAGATTTTTATTCTTCATCTCTGCTAACGTCAGTGCATTAGTCGACATCGCCGGCACTGCCACGACTGAATGCTAGATGCTGGCTGATGATTCTATGCATGTCTTGACCCAGCGTGGTCTGCGTGCTCTCTGTCTGTCTGTCTGTCTGTCTCTGATGTGTTGGTCACACGGGTAAGCCCTGCAAAAACGGCAGAATTGATCGAGGTTCTGTTTGGGGTCACACTGGAATGAACCCAAGGAACCAATCGATAGGGAGCATATTGGCGCCACCTGTTGAATACGACTGAACTTTACGTGCTCCACTATATCACTACGATATCAACCTTAACTGACACTCCGCTGCATCTGTGTTCTATCTACTGTCACCTACTTGCAGTACCACGCTTCCACCTCAACACGCCTATGCGTACGATTAGTGCTGAGCTGTTTCTAACGTTAGCATAAAACGTATATTTGTTTGTTCAGTACAGCATGTTGGTGTCTTGATGAAACAGCACTGCATACATCTAGTTAGTTAATTTGTTGTATTAATTTAACGTAAAATAAAAACAGACCGTGTTAGCCAGGAAAGTAAAGCAATCAGCACCATTCGTCTATCTGTTTTTTTTTCATTTGTTTCTACTCTATTTCTTGAACCGACTGACACTGAACTCCAGTTTCTGAATGAAAATTAGATCACGACTCTAGCTTGCTTAAAACTGAAAGTCAAGCTCAACTTTTAATTAGGGTTATGGTTAATGGCAGAGTCCAGCGTGTGTGGGCGTGGTAATGCGGCCAGTGTGACCTTGATACGTGATCAAGAGGAGTTCTTCTGGCAGTGTGTGTGTGTGTGTGCTTGCAGCTGGGTCTGGTGTGGAGCAAAGACGTCGTAGCCGGGATGTTCCAGTTCAGACAAGTGGAGCTTGGACCAGTGAGGACGTGGCACACTCTCCCGCCTTGAGACACCACCATCGCACATCCACCCAGTATTCTCCACCACGTGTACTCGTGGCCGGGTCTTCCACCAACGATCCTCGTCCACGTGGACTGCAGGCAAGGTCTTCCAGAGATGGAGCAGCACAACATGCACGCCGGCTGGACGTCATGGCAACGCAGAGCGAGCAATGTGACTTTGAACTGATGGACAATGGACCTCAGGGCACCTCCACTCCATCTCCCACTTACCGTCAGCGGGAGGTGCTTTCAACAGCCGCACCAGCTGTTCCGTCACCTGCCGCTCCGCCCCCGCCGTCTGGTTCCCAGTCTCGGCCAGTGTTTGAGCCTGTGACGGCAGCCAGCAATGATCAACTTCCGGTTGCTGTGACGCATGCGCCGTCATCGCTGCACTCGAGGAAACCTGACGTCATCAGTGACGTCAATGACGAGGTGTGTTTGATCATCATGTTTGACTGCTACAAGCTCTGCTATACGTCATAGCGTTGTCTCGGCCTGCTGCCAACTGTTCGTCACGTGACAGCTTAATGCATTGACCCTGAGGTTAAAAGGTTAAAGGTCAAACTCACAGTGTTATGATGTGTGTTGCTGGTGTCGGTATGCATGTCGATATGACTGCTTGGGTTTCTAGTTCGTTCTTCAGTCTGTTGTTTGTTTTGACGGTATAAGAAATGTAATGCTGGCTGTTGTTGTTATGCAAGAAACTGTGTGTGTAGGGCACCATAACAAAGAACTATTAGGGAGTATTTGATTATCGAATCCAGATTCAAATCCACAGTGAAATTATAGCGGATTCACTTGGCAAATCTTTCGGCGGTCATATGGCAGGTTTCTCCCATTCTCAGTGCAGTTTCACATTCACAAAATGCACTTTTTAACCGAATCTAAAACTAGATTTGGTTAATCAAATAGCGCCATAACCTTACAGACGTAACGTAACAACCAGTTAGTTACTTACTTACTGACACTGGTAGGTGGCAGAGCCGGTGAGACGAACTCAGCGACATAGCCGTGTGACGAGCTCAGCGTGGAGGAGGGAGGCACAGCAACAGCCGGAACAGCGGCACCAGCAGGTGCGAGAAGAGCAACAACAACAACAACACGAGGACACGTCATCATCATCATCAGATGATAATGATAATGATGATGAGAGTGGGTCGTCAAGTGACGACAGTGACGGCAGTGGAGAGTTGCTGCTGCAGACACACAGACGTCAAACAGTTGATGACGTCAAACAACCGACGTCATCAACTACTGGACAACACGACAACACGGCCGTCACGCAGTCGACACGGCGCCCGGTATGTCTCACGATTACTATATACGACGTGGATTAGTTGATTGATTAGTAAATAAATAAAAAGTAGATATTGCTGACTACTACAGCGAAGAGATTTGCCAACATCTTGGAATGCGTGCAATTATTGCAGCCTGTTGCATGCACTAATTGCACATGAAACCACGTCATAAGCCCGCCATATAGGCTACAGTGGTAGAGGTGAGTAGGCTGAGTGGGCCCGTGTGTGTGTGTGTGTGTGACTGACAGGTGCTAGGTCGCCCTGCGTCATTCAACGCCGGTCAACGTCGTGACGTCGAAATGACGTCATTCGTGCGTCGAATCTCTTCAGCTGACGAGCAGCAGTCCACCATGTCCACCACCGTGCTTCGTCCTTCCCACTCGGAGCCCCTG
>Ga0209782_1000694_pt1 | contig 15625 bp, 7 predicted proteins | sample WorMetmaBAHAMAS1_FD_187390 | JGI IMG/M metagenome (GOLD analysis project Ga0209782, IMG submission 187390) | Marine gutless worms symbiont microbial communities from Max Planck institute for Marine Microbiology, Germany - Inanidrilus... | ecosystem: Host-associated > Annelida > Digestive system >...
TCTCCTCGCCCGCTCGCTTGTCTGTCTCTACGTGTGCGTGTGCGTGCGTGTGTGTGTCCACACACGTGTTTGCTAATGCTGCGTAAAGGTTGTGACGCGTGAAATGAGCACCGCCATCCCAGCGACCAAAACCAGCGCCTCCCCTCCCCCTCCCCCTCTCCCGAACATCGCTCAACTGTTGGCTGGCGAAGAGGCAAGATCCGCACATTTACGGCCGACAATACGGGCTCATGTTGGTTCAAAACCGACAGCCATTGCTACCCCACGAATATTTATTAGTAACTGCGATGAGCGTAACTGTCTGTCTGTCTGTCTGGACACCAGCGTATCTCAGAAACCACACATTCCAACAGCATCGACTTTTCTGTGCACGTTGCAGGCGGATCAGCGTGGTCGCTGGACTCGTTTCGCGTTGTCGGTGTGAACGCGCCAAAAATGACGCCGAAGTTAACTAATTCGCACGTCAATCATATAGGGAGGGGGGCTATTTATCGAGATCGTAGAAAATAGGATAAGCGCAGCTGCACAGTTTATTTCGCGTATTTTGTGAAAATTCAATTTTACACTTAAAGCAGGCTGCAGATAACTTGACATTTTCCTTACTTGCTTATATCCATGTCTGTGGAGCGCTGCAAGCTCATGCAGTGAGGGCGGGTGAAGCCCGGATGAAAAAAGTTACTATGTATAGGCATCATAGCACACTGGCTACAGAACTAGAATCTGCGTCATGACCCATGGCGGCCGACCGGTAAGTTAAGAATTCAATTCACACCGCCCGACTCGACTAAACTGTCGCGTCGAGTCACGTCGGGCGGTGTGAATTAAACATTACAGAGCGTTTGCATTTCCTCCATTGCAAATTTGATCCTGTCTTGAAACCGAATGCGGGCGTTTAGCTGTTGACGTATTTTTGTTTGACGAAACGACCACTGCGGGCGCGCGTGCTTTACATAGTTTATGTATATTGTTGAGGTTCACTCACACCGGATGCGGTGCCGCGCGGCGCGCCGTGCGGCGCCGCATGGTGCTGTTAAGTACCATAACGCAACGGAACGCCTACGGAGACCCGTCTACGCACGGCGACGCACGATCGATACCGGACGGCACCGCAACGCAACGGACCGCGTAGGATATGAACGAATCTTTAGTCGCTTAATAGGTCCCAAAATCTGGATTTCGTGCTAGACGCTAGGCTTCATTGGTTCTACATAGAAGGATACTTTGGCCATATGGGATCGGGTCTCGTCAGCGTGTAAAATTGGTATTCGTAGGGTGACTGATACCGTGATAGTGACATAATTTATTTATTCAATGGCGGCGGAGCCTATACGCTATTTGACTCCTGACGTACCACTTTTCAATACGCCAGTCCATTGAACTTTTGTCAGTTTGATTAACAAAGATGTACACAAGTCTCTAAAGTCTCAAGGTCTCAAGTCATTAAGAGATATCTCAAAACATTAAGCAAGTGGCAAGCAACTAAAACTCCCAAAATAATGATTGATTCGAGTTCAAGTCCCTCACTCGTTTCCCTATATCTGTCAATAAAAATAGACCTACCAGTGTTAAGCTAAACTAAAAGTACGACGTAAGATTGCCCAAAGTAATGACAACGCCGCGTCGCCACCAAACCCACTCATAGCCGATGCGCACAATCGTTCAACCGTATTTGCCATATGGCGCCAATGTGCACGTCCATCTAATACACGAATCCTTGAATTTCACCAATAACCATGCACAAACAAATTTTATGCGGTGTATTTCACGTGTAACGTAAAAATTACTGCATTTCCACGTACCATTGTTTAACCGTGTCTTGTTTTACCGTAAAATTGTTTAGCGAATTTCGAGTAGGCCTACTTTCTGTTCTGACCAGTGGTCACACGTAACTCTGCCGATACCGCAAACCTCTTTCCCACAGTATACGGGTGTACACACTTCATAAAGTGATTACATCGCTATTCACTATCCAGTTTAGTATTTCTGTAGACAATCAACCACCAATAGTAGGTTCCACCAACTTTCACTTCGTAATGACTCGAAATGACTCCAACCTTTTTTTATTAAAATACACACGACGTATCCACAAATGTATTCACAGTACAGTTTGTAGTTCAGAAATCGTTGCTAAATAACCGTTCGCCTACACAATGTAGTCCACAGTTGTTGGAAACGCATGCAACGTATTTTATGTTTTTAGCATGTAAAAATACGCGCATTTTAGCGTAACTAGATGCTTTAGTCGACCAGCGCGGTAAGCATGTATACCTGTTGCGGACGTCGACGTCAAAATAGCCCAAGTGGACGAGGAGGTTGATGTCGCAAGCGGTCGACGCACTGCAGAGCGGTAAATGATGACGACGACGCCGGCCAGCCAGTCGGTCAGTATATACGGCCAGTAATCGCTCACTGACCTGTTTGCCTTTGTGCAAGCCGGCAGTGGCGGCGGTGGCATTGTGACGCCGAACGGCTGCTGCTGCTGCTACTGCTGCTGCTGCTGACGTCGCCGCATCCAGGACGACGGAATCGCTATGCGCGACTCAGCGCGCTGTCCATCATTCGCAGTGAATGATTTTATTGCTCGGTAGATTATCTCGTCGTATGCGCGCCCGCTGCCGTATATAGCCATCATCATTTGTGCACTGTTATACGGAACCGTCGGTTACCATGACGGCAACAGTAGCTGCGGGCGGGCGATAAGCGCCCAACAAATTCGCATTCGTGGCGTACGTAGCCTATATATACATGTAGTATACTGCGTCGATTCTCGGTATATTTCGTCGACAGTCCTCGAGAACGTTCCACGCTCTGAGTAACGGCAACGTTCACTATTGGACAAGCCACATGATGATGATGATGACGATGATGGCGATGTATACAGATTTGCTGTACGGTACAGATTACAGATGGTTATAGCTGGACGTGGTCTTGGACAGCATCAGAGAAGTCGCGACCAAAGAAAGGATGGATAGAGGTGATCAACGAGAGCTTGGTATAGCTGAAATTCTACGGGACCAGTTTTTCTCGTAGCATCCTCGCGATAACCCTCACGAGGATGTCCGCAACGAGTCGTGCGTGTCGGCGAGGATATCACGAGGATACTATATACGAGGAAATTGCTGTTGTAGAATTTAGGCTCGTGACGACGAATGACGCTGTCGGGATTGCTGAAGATGGACGCGCGTGGATTTGGAAGCTGCCGTGTCGACGCCAAAGCATTCAGTCACGACTTGCAGACCTGTACAGATTACAGATGACTCGTGTCATCATCCGGAACTATAAATGATCGATTGTCGTATTATATGGACCGTTCTGTACAGCGGCCGCGCGCGGTTCATAGAAGTCCGTGCGAACGACCCATAAAGAAACGTCGTGGTCCGGTCCAACGCGCCGACCGACGAACAAAGTCAATACTGATCTTCGGCTCGTGCGGGGGCCGGCCGACTACGTACGGCGGCGGCGGCGGCGGCGGCGAGATTAATGTGACCGGTTTCACGAGACGGCAGCGACTATTGTGTGCTTGCGTGCGGTCAGTCAGTCGTCCGCAGTTAATTCCCATACAGAGAGAGGCCCCGGTCAGCCGGCCGGTCAGCCGGCTGACCGGCCGGTCCTCGGTTGACGTCTCCGCGCCGCCGCCATCGTCGTCGGTTTCGCGGCGAAATGAAGCCGAGCGTCAAGTCTCGCTTCATGGCACACTGTCTATACTGGTTCCGTCGTCGATCGTCCGGCGTATACGACTCCACATCCCTCCTCCAGGCGCCTCGATCTCCGCATTCTACGTCCCAGGATTTTAAGGCGTCAATGCCGTGCTGTTATTAGGCCGAATCGCTGTGAAAGGTATATAGCGTAACGTAAGCGGCCTACTCATACCGTCGTTCTACTATCTGTCGGTCTCTCAGTTGGTAACGATCGTGTAGGCCTACTGTGGAAAAACGGCTGCCTCGATGGGGGTTCCGCTGAAAGTAGGGTGTGGTTCGAAGCCGCAGACATAAGTGAAGTGACATTGAGCAGCTTAAACAGCAACTTCGCGCATCTTTTGGCGAACCTAGACAATCCAGGATCGTTTTTTTAGCGTGAGATGTAATATATACATCTCGCGCTTATGCTACGATGTCAAGTGTCCGTCTGTCTGTGACGGAAGTGCATTGGCGCATTATAGTCTGCCAGGGCTATACGCAGTACGCTTTTTAGTAGGGGCGGTCGCCTAACCGCCCAAGTAGGCTACAGTCGGCACCTGTTAACCTCTGGCTATAGTAAATGGAGTCCAGTATACCAGCACCAGCTATAAAGCTGTCTAGTCCATGGCTAGTCGTATCTGGCGGCTGCGGGCACGACTGTACATGACCAAGGCGCCATGAGTGGCGGATCAAAATGTATACCGGTAAAAAGCGTTTGGTGACCGGGCTCCCTGGCCGACAGGATCTGACCCCTTAGCTGGATTTAAGGAAGCCGGTCGGACAGGGAATGGAGGGAACGGCATGGACACCAGTGAGGGGGGCGAGAGGAAATGGATCACCCCATCACCAATTCCTAGATGCGCCACTGCAAGGCACGTTGAGCCGGTGTACACCGATGGCAGCCGTTCGTTCACTTAATTTCCGTGATGCAATTGTAAGTGATGCGGCTGATATCATAACGGCCACGTACGTCCGGTTGTACTGGCCGCCGCCGAGTGTGCACGGGTTCATGCAGTAGGCAAATATACACGTTGCAGCTGTTGTAGCGTGCTGTGTTCGAGCAAACAGTCTAGCCGACAAGCAGGGGCCGTTCTAAGGGGGAGGGGGTTGGAAGACCATGCCCCCTGTCAGAGGTCTGCCCCCTCAAACGACATTTTTGGCGACTGGATATCTGAGGTAAAAATTTACTGAATATGATGGTGTCCCAAAAGTTACTGGCTTCATACATAAAGAAGCACAATACAGCAACAATGAGCAGTTAATTTTTCCACATAATCTCATAACAACTTAGAAAGGCTTCACTTTGCCGACAACAAACACATACACTTTGTTAATAGGCTGGAACAAGCCTCTATTGGTTTATATCAAAAACCGCATAGGGGGAACATATAACAGACAAAATTTTGCCGGTGTCTGCCCCCCTTTGGAGACCCTTGCCCCCAAGGTGGACGTGCTAGAACTGCCCCTGATGACTAGATTACAAAGTGCACACATATGGCCATATACATCATCTTCATTGGGTAATTTCTATGACATACCTAAAAAAATCACCTCAATTTTTTCAGTTAACGTGTGCAAGCACTGTTTTGACTTTGAACATTTTTGCCACAGTAATTAGCCCACTTGGAAATTAAGCAGTCAGAATGTTATTAATTTTCCAACCTCACCTTCTGCACAAACTGGCAAAACACAAAAACGCATCAACGGCCTTTACATGGGATACTGCTTCGCTAACTAGTCATTAAATGCTTTATTATTGCTTCGATGTTAGTAACTCATATAAACCCTAAATACATGCTGCTCAGCATACTGCAATAAACTGATTCAGTTTTGTGTTTAGAATGCCTGTAAGATGCAAAAAAACATAACCAACATACACTGTTCAACATTACAAAACGCTTATGTAAAACCAAGGACATGTAACAATATTAATTTTCTACATAATTTCAATTTAAAAAAATAATAATTATATGATTGCCGCCACATACACAACTGCTTAAACAAGCCAGCAATTTCTGTAATAGCTTTTACAACTGAACTGAAAACAGATTAGCAGAGATACTTTTTAGGGCCTACAATTTTACATCAACCAACAACCTGCTACATCAGCCAAGAAATAAATATACAGAAAGCAGGTTATAGCACAGAAAAATGCACAATATAAACAAAATGATATAACTGTAGAAAGCTACAACATGAAGCAATATTTGACAGAAAATTTCATACATCAAAGTACTATTATGTATACAGGAAACAAAGAAAAACATAAATATTCACAAAAACAACTTGCACAATATACCCATTCAAGGAACTTCTCCGCTGCAGGATAAAAGTGGCTGTATGATATGCCAAAATTTACAGTATTTCTAACTGATTTAAAATGCACAGTTAAGAGCTTTACACGGCACAGAGATGTACATGAGCATTACAATTAAGTGCAGCCATTTTTTAACAGATCACGGTTGTGTCCAACACACTGACACACATACAGAAACAGAGACCTCGTTGTGTGCAACATCTATAGCAACCAGATGGGTGGCAATTATCCTGCAGGATTGCCACAAAAGCTGCTCGTTGTGAAATGGCTCTGGCACATTGTGCTAAGTCTGATTCAAATACCACAAGAAGCTCTGCTATGGCAGAGGGACCGCGCGATGCGCTTGTCAGTATAGACTAGAGTCCCAGACCTATCGTCTGGCATTATTTGAGTGAACCTACGTTTAGCAGTTTTGATATTTACTGGAGTGTGACACACACACACACAGAGAGACACACTACGACGCCATATACCACGCTTAGCATAGCATCACGTGGTAAAAATCGACCATACTGCACGGCCCACAAAATATAATTACCAGACAACGAGTGTCGGTCGATAGCAAATTGCTATGCAGACCAAGAAATGTCGGTTATTACCACATATTTGAATGACAATGCTCAAACTCCACCTAATCAATTCGTTGTCTATATGTTATACAGCCAAAATTGCAACAAATACAGTGACAAATCGAATCGATGGAGTTTAGGCCTGAGCCTTAGCATTGGTGGCCCGAGCGTCGTAGGTGTGATAAGCAGTAGTCCGTCGTCAGCGACATTGTGTATCGCAGTTCACGGAGTGCAATGGAGATTTTTTTCTAAGTCCACAGTTGCGCATACAAAAATGGGTCACCATTACATTTTCATGCCACTAGCTGAATCCTGCATGAATATAATAACAGATTTGTTTTTCTAATGGCACTCGCATTGGATATCCCAAAAGTGCACACTATAAATATCCTTTATAATAATAAGAATAATGCTCCTAACATCGGCAGTATAGAGGTGGATGAAGAAGAGAAAAGGCATCTGCCATTAGCATCTACGTAGAGCATTATGCACAGACAGGAAGAAATAAGAATCAAGGGTGCTATGTGACAGACATTATACGGTTGATCATCACAAATTATCAGCTGCTTTAGACATTTCATTGGCAATAAATTACACGAGACAGGTCTATCAACAAAGTGCAAATTACAGCACCCAGTAAAACTGATAACGAATGAGTGATAATGAATAAGTGCAAAACAACAGTGTGACATTGAACACATCAGGTGTCAACTGCAATGCAATGCTCAATCAAGTGGGCACCCGGCCCAACCTGGAGCAGGAATATAATTCTAAGAAGCCGGTTAAATATAAAAGGTGAGTGATGTGTTGCAAACAATGTCACTAAAAAATTCCAATCAGTAATATGTTCCACAAGGGGAACAAAAACAGAAAACTCAAAAACTCGCTAGAGGCAAAAACGACGAATGGCCTCCACGGTTTTGATGAAAGAGTAAATAAACACAACATTTGTTACTGAGCACAGTCTTGCACCTCTAGATACAACTGACTGCAGCGATGTCATATAATTATGACATCAATGTTTAGTCCAAGCAATGCCTGGAACCGCTAATGTATAGAACTTGTTCTCCAGCAGTTCATGAGTCACGTATTCTCATTGCAGTGAACATACTGATATGTGTCCAGTGTGTTCTGCTCTGACTTGCCAAAGTATTCCAGAGTAGCTGTTGTTCTAACAAACACACTTCTTCACTTGCAAGCCAAGCAATACAGCAAACATGCATCATGTTGTTGGAAATAAATAATGTTTAGTACTAAATTATATTAATTAATTCAGAGATTAGCCCAGCTTTAATAGTTTCTTTTGAGATCGTGCATCCCTAATTCATGTGTTATGACTAGGCATTCTTAGGTGTCTAAATTATTGGCATTTCTAGTAAATTTGTATATACAATAGCACTAAGGTCATTCTGGTCACATTGGCACCACTGCTGATGGACTGGCTGAACTCCCGGCGAGTATGTCAAAGCCGGTCTCCACTTGCTAATGTCTAGACTCTGCTTGAAGTCACTTCCAATCTTAGTAAGCCAGGGGCCTTGCTTCTTTAGTTGAATACTTTCACAGCAGACTCAGTTGGGTGACATCCCAGCTGAGAAATTCTGTCAGCCAATATAATATGCATATAGCCTTCTAACGTGTTGGGCTGACTGTTTTTTTCCAACCTCCAAGCTGACAACTTGATCACATGTTATGCAATTTTCCACAGTGTTTGTTCATTCAAACTTGTCTGTATAAAAACTGGCTTTTCAATTCTATACTTATTTCCTTTCAGAACTTAAAATATTGACAGCTGACAGCTTCAGATAGACTGTTGCTTTTTCTATATACATATATATCTAGGCAACAGTAGATAGTGTCTAGTGTCTACACATAAAGACTTGCAAGCTTTAATGCATCGACAATAAACCTACATAAATAATGAATACAATTTTACAAATACTTACCGAAATGGAAAGAGTAACATCTCGCCTTTAATATAACTGCACGCTCGTCTGTTAACATACAACGACGGTATTTATGTGTAGTCACTACAGACAGAGTGCACATCATCGTAAGCAATCAGAAGCGATGGCTAAAACTGGACTTGCATACAGGCGACCAGCGTTCAATTAGCACCCCAAGATGTTGATGGTGTCAGACTCAGCATTCAGACAAAACCGATAGACTTGAATTCCCCACAAAACATACATTTCAGATTTTTCAGAGTTTGAAAATTAATGGAATGGCGCCATTTTGTAACTAATTTATGGAATGACTCTTGTGCTATTCTTCTTTATGGTGGATAACACACTTCGGTCCGGTTTTTTTCACAGCAAATTAATCTCCCGTTAATTTAATCCGGCATTAAATCCGGCAGATAATGATCAATTTACTCAGATGTCATTTTTCCACCGGAGTTCGTCGATTAAATTGTCCATTTGGGACGATTTAATTGACGAACTGCCGGTGGAAAAACGACATCTGAGTAAACTGATCATTATCTGCCGGATTTAATGCCAGATTAAATTAATGGGAGATTAATTTGCTGTGGAAAAACCGGACCTTAGAAAGACTTCACTTTGCCAACAAACACATAGTTAATGGCGTGAAACAAATAGCAATGTAAGCACTCGCAAAGTTAATATTTGACTACTACGTATAGTTGATCGATTCTGCTTTTCCTTGTGTGACACGGGGGTTGTCAAAATTCAGCCCTTAATTACTATAACTAAGACTAATGTTGACAGCAAATCTTTTAATTCTTGGATGCAGCTGCACTGTCTAACAAGTATGTGTTTGAGAACGGATTATGTTAATGCCTTTGGTTGGCAGAGTTTGCATATTTTGCAATTTTATATCTCTGCAGCTCTTGTAAACATACATTTTAAGGAAATGAGGCATAAACTGCCTACACCAACCAACAACTTACATGAACAAAGACTGCTTCTCTTGCAATGTGATGTTCACGGTAATGTAGTGAAGCCGAGTTGACCGCATTGGCACCATCAATCTTGTCTTATTTGTCTCTGAAGTCATGATTTCTTGGTAAAAATACAGGTCAACCTCAAGTTCAGTGACATCAACATCGTAGTAGTTGTAGTTCGTTAAGTTGAAATAATTCTGTAATGATCATTATTACATACATATCAGTGCAATATACACCATGTTATGTTCTTGGCGAATAACACAATAACAATAAATGGTGATCATGAGTGTGGGCAGCAGCAGTCTGCAAGTGGTCTCCTGGTCCAAGTCCATTGCCTTGTTCTAAAGGCTGACCACTGCACGGTATTTATGGCTTATCATTCATAATATAGACCAAGCGAACTCTCACAATGACTATGCCGTGACAAGACCACATAACCACTGACATAGACATTGCTAATAAATTATAATGATGATCATCATTTTAACAGACAAATGAAAACCAGTATACTGACACAACAGAAGCAGCTCATGAACTCTGAACTACAAGCACAGACAAGACACCAACACGGGAAACTACATTATGTTCAGTGTTGTTCCATCAATAAAATTAATAAAAAGCATTTGAAAAAATAAAAATGTTGGGCCCATTCGCCACAACGAGCCACCTCACGCCAATTCACCAGGTGTCGCCACTGTACTGTCGCACGCCGCCTGCGCATCGATGTCTACGACGCCAACGACGACAACGCGTGACAGAGGGGACCGCTATGGCCCCATGGAATGGGCCCAATAATGTTCTGCATCTTCACCGACAAGAAAAACTAAACAAAACAAATGGTAAGGAATTTTTATCCAAATAAAAATTTCAGGTATATAACTTAGCACGCAGTGCTTGCAGCCCTCTGGCAAGTCGTCTGCATTCACTGTATTTAGAACAGGGAATGCCCGAGTCAGACGTATGGGAAAGAGTTGATAAACAGTACAGGAAAAGTTTTTTTCTGTCATAACAGAATGTACAAGTATGGACAAGTAGAAAAGCAAACTGAGCAGACAACTGACTAATGCAGGTTCACCTGGAAAATAACCAATAAACCACGTGTGCAGCATTAACATTAGTTACTTGTTAATGAATGCAAATAACATAGCACCGACACTGTAACATGAGACAGACATACCGTGACAGTCATGAAAAGAACTGGATATGACATGTTTATGTAAACGTTTGTCGCATACAGTGACGGCTGATTACTGGTCAAGCTCACAGAACGTGGAAACAGGAAAAACAACAGTAATCCGCCGAGAATAAAACACAGTGTTACTGCGATCACCACGTACAGTACTCTGAAACAACAATACACACAGTAGTTATCGGATGCACCCATCTCTGTATGTTCTATGTATTTCAGGCTAACTCAGCCTTTGGGGTCGATAAATTGAGTACCAGCTTTAATTGGATAGGGTAAAGGCAGGATGCCAGGTGGCAGGTAACAATGTGTGATCCCATATAGCATGTGAGTACCCATAGCAGCAAGGCATTTGCGAACTGCTATATGCGTTTACTTTTACTATACTTACACACTAGTTTTACCATTCTGCATAATAACCAGTAAGCTACATAAGCTTGCATATTAATGACCTGGCCATAAACAACTGTTGCCGTGTATGACTTTACAGTGATGTAAATTTAGTACAGTATATTTTCACTGCGAAATGCCAGTAGACATCTTGTCAATGAAAACTTACGTCCTGCGAGGGCGAAGTCGTTTATCGCTTAGCGGAATAAGTGCCATCATTTCTTGATTTATAGCTGGAAAAATAACAAACACACAACAATATCACACGCCAATAAAATGCTTCTATTTCTAGCACAGAATTTTACATAGCCTAATCAAACACCACTTAGCTTACTTATAACAACAGAAAAAATTATTTCTGCACAGGACGAGTTCTTTTGCTGAACTACTTTCTTTTGACAGTGGAGCAGACTACTGGACAGGCTGATTTAGTCATACAATGAGAGAACTGTACTTGCTATTGTTCACTGAAGTCTGCAGTCTACCTACCGTGCAGTGCATGGATTGCTTGCTCGACTGACGTGGACTGAACCGACTCATGCAGTGTGTGACAGCTGGACAGCACTGACTCCAGTGCAAAGACACTGCTGCAATGAAGGATCGGAGCCGGCGGGACTCCCGTGATGATTTTATCCCGCTACCACAGGACAACTGCAGAAAAACACTCCCATTACCATTGGTATTGTGGTAATTGCCCAAACTTTGCTCCCGATCCCATGGGAGTCCTGCAGAATTTTACCACTCCCACTTCCGTGAAAAACTCTAGCACAGTTATGAAAGAAGAAATGACGTCACTGTCACCCTATGTAGACTTAACAACACTTCTAAAGACAAAGCTGTTAAATGTCATCAATACCACAGTTCTGCAAATGTCACAATATACTGCAGTAAGCTAGCTGCAGCTCTTGCTGCTAATGATGATAACAGCATATCTACAGCCCCGGTGAACACAGACACAGGTCACTGTATGCCCTCCTAGTATGATATGATTGCCCCTTCAAAATACAACAAAACAGTGGTGCTTAGCAATTTTATGTGTGCTTATGCTCAATTCACCAAACTGGGCTTAGCATTAGCCTTACTCAACTCACTCAACTCAACAGAAAATCACGGACACAGTAAAACACCTCTAAGTCTGCATCAGTATTATCTAACTGAATTATAAAAACATTATTACTTTATAGCTTCTTCATACTGGTTTCCGATACCAGTCGGATCGGCGGTAAAATCAAACTTAACCGCTTAGTGTGACCAAAACTCATTTAACAGTGCATTAAATGCATTAACTGTGCTTGTGTTTATGACAGAATTAGGCAAGTTATTCCAAATATTAACAATACGTGCAGAGAAAAATAATGTTTTCGTAAATCATAATAAAACGGTCTATCTAATTTATGCCATGACGCCGTGACGGCAACAGACGCCGTGTCTCGGCACTCACCTACTTGTGTATGACCACGATTGACGTAGGATGGCTAGGATAATATTTTATAAGCACGACTTCAGTGCACTTGGCTCAGTGTTGGTCGTGTTTGCGATCATGTAAAGCTACAGTGCCCGGGCCGTACGGTGTTTTTACTATAGCGCGTAGTTACGCTGACCATCTGTGTGCCGTCACGGCGTTGTCTTGACGCCGTAACGGCATAAATTAGGTAGACCCTAATAAAACTACGGCTACATAATATACATGCAGAAATAACGGGATAAGAGTGCCAGACCGTGCGAGATATGGCCGGCACCGCGACATGTCGGGCAAACAACGCGATCGCCGAAGAATTCGTCACCACCAGAAGATGCAGACGATAAATTCCTTTGCGGGCGGACAGGTGCAAACGACGGCTCGTCGGGCAATTCTACCACATGATTGTCAAACTCCGGCATGTCACCTGTTACATACACATTACTACTGTATTAAACTTTAACTGACTAACAAATACGTCTGAAATATATTACTTTCACAACTCGTATGTTTATTGTTTACAATTGCATGTGACCATAGAAATCAAAACGACCAAAAAACGGTGTTGCTGTTGTTCTTCAACAGCCTTTCATGCGCCAGGTTCCATCAAAGTGATGTCCCGATGTAATTGTCATCGTAGTAAATTCCACTGGGTTAATCTCATGGTGTATTTCACGGAAGTTAACACAATGATTAGTAATGCTGTCATGATGCTCTTTTAGTGTTTGCCAGGAACTCAAATAGAACATCTTTGATGAACATGGTCTGTCTTTTACTGCCAAAAAAACTCTAAAATCGCACGACTCTACTATATTAGTAAGCAAATATTGTGGCCGACAGCCAAACCACGGAACGGAATCAATATTACTCACCTTGTTACTTACCTTGTGTGGCCTCACCAGCTAGAAAACCCACCAGGAAGGCCTATAGGACTCGGCAGATCAGTCCATGAAGAAGCCCATCCTAGTTTCTCTTATTTTGTTTAGATGTCCTGAAACACAATAATGCTGGAAGCACCAACTGTCCGCTGTTCATTCAAGTTTTAATACGTCTCACGGAGTCACAGTTTTTGTTACTATAACTCTTTAATTGTTATTAAGGTCAAAAGGTCAACATGACAGTCATATGCTTTGGTGGGTCTGCATTGAAACTCTGTATGTTATTAATTGATAGGTTGATTGATTTTACAGTTGCATTTGTAGTCAAAATGTTTTATTCCAATGTTGCATCATTTTGTAGTTCATACTCCCTGTGTGCAAATAAAATACGGCCACTACTTATATATTTACTAATTTGTTAGTTAGGCTAACTGTTACGCTGCTCCATCCATAATGGTTATTCATGCTGTATAAATGCGAAATTATTATGGAGCTTATATTCTCTCACATCGGATTCTGTGTTGTACTGTACTAGACTAAAGAAGGTAAAGTTTTCCCATACTCGTCACCGAGCGTTAATGGGCCCGGAGCTGATCCCGGTGTACAGGCAGTCAGCCCGCAGATGGCTTTAACTAGCCATCCACCCGGCGGTAGATGCTGCCATTTTCCGCCATGAGGCCCGCGGTTACCTTCCCGGCCGAAGAGTGTCACCACCCATCGGCCAGTACCAAATGGTACTGCTTGGTGACAGAGGCACATATGTGTGAACAACTTGCTCAAGGTTGTTACTCGACAGCGCGGCGGCCGGGGCTTGAACTCGCAACCACTGAGTCACCATCAGTCTGATGCCTTATAGCCACTAGACTATAGACTATCGAGTCACCGACTATCGGACTAATCAAACACATTGATTAAGCAGGGCAGGGCGTGTTCACAACGGATGCGTTGCGATGCGCTGTCTTGCATCGCCGTACGGCACCGCACAGCAACCGCAACGCACCGTATCCAGACGTGTGATGAACACTGTGAACGAACCTATTCGAAAAGTAATGGGCTTTGGCATAAAATCGAGTGACCAGTGCTTGTACGTGGTAGGCCTAGGCTATACATATGCATAGCACGGCATGGCTTGGCAGCTGATGACTTACAGCCAGCCATAGCGCCGCTGCAAGCGAAGCGTGACGTATCAGCCTTCGGTGCGTCTGCGCGACGCTCGCTTTTCTGCAGAGGTTTGTGCAAGATAGCAAGCAGTTAACGTCTGACGACGACTGCAAACTCGCCCTGATAATTTTACGTACGGCAGGTGTGCGCGTTTGTCACTGTCGAGCGTAGGCCTATTTATGGACGACGTACGCTGAACGCATTTCAACAGGTGGATGACGCGCTCGATGATGGCCTACTGCTGCATTGCTAAAACAAACCAGAGGGCCTAGCAGACTGTGGCTAGCATAGCGCGAGATGACCCCTGCCCTCTTCCCGGCATGCACCGTGACCACAATGCACTTCCGTCACAGACAGACGGACAGACAGGCGGACACTGACATCGTAGCATAAGCGCGAGATGTATATATTACATCTCGCGCTAATAAAAAGTAATTACTAATTTTAACCAATAGCCACCATCGCTCGATCGGCCAAATCCCACGGGATGTAATTGTTTCTGGGTATGGATATGTGGATATGTATGGGCCTACAGTTGATGCAATAGTTCTAAAATTCACGGATGCGTTGCTTTTTGAGCGACATGCGCATCCCTACTATAGGTATCCCCTTAGCGTCAGCAGCAGGAATGATCTTATGCCAAATTAAAAATTCGAAATATTCTAATTGCTATTCGCTATCAGATTGTACTGTAGGCCTAATTGTAAAGCTTATATGCTTAATATGTTTTTATTTTTCTGTATATGATTTGTGAGCTGCGCTTGTAATGAGCAAGACGGACGTAGGCCTAATTGAGGTTCTTTATATATTCGCCAAATGTACAGAGAACAATGACAGACTGCCAGATAGGTTTTAAGGTTCTTTCACACCGGATCGGGCACGGCACAGTACGGTACGGCGCCATGACCGCGACGTGCGTGGTGCACCGCATCCAGCGTGAAAACGGCGACCGGTGACATCACCGTACTATACTGCGCCGTGCCGTGCCGGATCCGGTGTGAAACAACCTTAAACCATCTCCGGCAGCCGGTCATTGTTCTGTATATGTTATAGCGAATATATAAATTTATTTGTCTCTCTGTC
>Ga0209782_1000695_pt1 | contig 15621 bp, 11 predicted proteins | sample WorMetmaBAHAMAS1_FD_187390 | JGI IMG/M metagenome (GOLD analysis project Ga0209782, IMG submission 187390) | Marine gutless worms symbiont microbial communities from Max Planck institute for Marine Microbiology, Germany - Inanidrilus... | ecosystem: Host-associated > Annelida > Digestive system...
GCGCGATAAAACGTTAAACAACAACGCGATCACGTGATCAGTGCGAGGCCGAGGCTGTATAGCCTGAGCCCGTTAGCGCTCTACATCATGTTTGTTTTACGTGGATATCTATGTTGGATATCTATGGTGTTTGTTTACACGGGTGTATTTTCTGAATACAACATCATAATTCATTATAATTCAGTAAAAAAAATACATGGTACGAATTTTTAAAAACATCGGTATCAGCGATTTGCTGATGGCGATTCGCCGATGTTCCAGCTTGCTCCGATGTTGCTGATGTTCGATGTGTACATATGTGTACATCGGCCGAACTCTAATAACCACACGAACTGCTATGATCAAATGCAAAGTCTGATGTTCCAGCTATGAAGATATGAAAGGCAACACAAAATGTAGAAATTGGGGTGGTTTGGGAAGTTAAGCAGTCATCCAAGATCACCAACAACAAAGCTGTTCAACAGAGTGCATATGACTTCATATTTGACTTTTGTAGAAACTATGCACCTATCTTGTATCATTTTTGAGTTATAGCAAGTTATTTGTCAAAAATTGCCTATTTTAACCTACCCCACCTGCATTTGTCACCAAAGTTGGGGGTGACCCCCTCCCAATTTGAAGAGATCTTTGGCATCCGAAAACTAGTATCTGAGATATCGTGTGGCATTACTTGCATGATCCTATGTTTAGCCATTTTGATACAATACTGGCATGTTACAGACAGATGAACAGACAGACAGACAGACAGACAGACACACAACAACAGCATATACCGCGTTAGCATGGTGTCATACAGTAAAAAGTCTGTCAATGGTAGATTTCTGCGGATACGTACACTGTCAGGAATTGGCACTTCAAGCTGTGTACCAGACGGAGCTTGCACCGTCAACATTGTGTCGCCGTGGAAACAACGACATACATCTTCGTGCGTCACATATGCACAGCTGCAGTAAATTCATTAAGTAGATTGCATGTACATATACTGGACAAATACAATTTAGATAACACACCACTGAGAGTACAAAACTTCCTGTCACAATGTGCCAGCTGCTCTCACCACGGGCAGTCAATAGTTAACTTCACTCCAACGAAATCATCAACTTCTTCATCGGAGATTCCAGATAATATGCTGACCTGTCTAATGCCAGTAAAAGCTGGTGCGTGTACAATACCAGCACAAACAAAAGCTTCCTTTTCAAACATCATTAAGAAGAACCTCCCAAGTTAGCTGGTTGTTAACGCCAATTTTCTCACCTAAGCCAGTACGATAAAAAAGCATTCAGTCACTCCCTCCCTCCCTCTCTTTGTGGGTATGATCCAATATCTTTAAGTAATTTCCTTCATTTACGACAGCCGACTACATCCTCCATGTTATGTAATCCTATTTGACAGTCTCTATCCATCATCTCTTCCTAGGTTTACTTGGCCTGTCTTTAGAGTTATAACCTGCACTTAGTAATACATGCATTTTCACTTAGTCATTCTCTTCCTCTCTTGAATCATGTTCATACCATCACAGCCTATTTATCTGAACTGCTGTAATTATATCATCTATTGTTAAAAGCGTTTATGAGCACATTACAACTAAACCTATTGGTTACTATAACACTATACATGTACATCCACATAATCATTTTCATCCCAGCCTGCTGCTGAAGTGCCAACTCATTCTCTTTCTTCACTGGCCATGTTTCACCATTATGTAACATACAACTTCACACGGCAGTAAAACAACAGCTAAATGAAAACAAAAATGACAAACTTCATGTATGCAGTATAGACACTGTATGGCACAGTCTTCTGCAAAACTTGCGTCATTTTCCGTACTATCTACCAAGTTAAATCAACATCACTGTTGTTTACAAAGAGACAGCATATAACTGGCAAACAAATCAACTTTTCTACAACTTATCAAAAGATACTCGTGGTTTCCTGCATCGTCGGTGACATTTTTTATGCTCTGCTGGACCCACATTTTGTGCTTATCCAGTTCCTTCTCCTTGTACTCTAGAAGGGCAATCTCGGCTTTTAGTGTAGCAATGCGATCGGGAGCATCCACAGCCGTACATGACAGATTTGCACCCCTGTGCAAGCAGACAAAACATTAAGACATTACAATGCCATGTATATACCACAGCACCATATTGGTATCACCTCTAAAACTTACCAACACATGGTGTCTACTGTCAATCTGTCACTTTCATCTTTATGTTCAAGACTATACACACAGTGTGTGTGTGTGCAAAAACTAATCAGCTGCCACTAGTAGAGATTTTGCATAAAATATGACAAATCTGTAGAAATTCAAAATTAACAGCTGGGTTTCTTATAGATACTGCCATCAGTGACAACAGTAACTGTCAACCAGAGTCTGACCTCACAGAAAACATTAATGTTTGACTCGGACTATCTAATCCAGGTTGCAGTTGACCCAGTTGCATAACCAATGTCTAAAATCTAAATATGCAAATGGGTTGACTACAATCAGAACCCGGTCAACTACAAGAACACCACAAAAGTCTTACAGTTTTAAACACATGACCAGTCGATCAATTCACAGAGTTAAAACTTAGGAATCATATGATGCATTCATCGCATTTATTATCATATCTATTACAAACTAGAATCAGCTCAAGGCTGGATCGCACAGCCCGCCGCCGCCGGGGGAGGGGAAGGGTATGGATAGGCAGGGGGGTATGGGTATGCTTTTCTTGTCAGCATGCCAAGGCTGTGTTTGAAAGTGATTAGGAGTTGAACGAAGTCCGTTAAATGGGCAAAAAGCCCCGGACAGTCACCGGACACCGTCACAAAAAGTGTCTGTCCGGCCCGTCAGACGGATAGGGACCATGGGGTGGTTACGAACATGGCTGGATCTCATGCACAGCATACCAAGCTCAAGTTTTCAAGTGAGTTTGAACAGTTTCGATCTTTTTAAATGCACTTTTTGGGCCTGGACGGACAAACGGACAGACAGACAGACACACACACACACACACAAGGCAAAACCTATACATCCTCATGTTGCGGGCTGTAAAAATATAGCACTTCAAAGTACTCCGGGTTTTTTTGGCACACTCTGTATTAAAGCATCAATTTATGATGCTGTGCTAACAAATTCAATGAGTCATTTTTTGATTACTAACTTGTCTATTTCTGTGAGTAGACAGTTCTGAACATTGTAAAGGCCTGTCAAACTTAAAAATCACACTTTTTCAGTATTGGAGAACTGACTAAATATGCCACGAGAGTGTTCACTTATGCTGTAACTGGATTACAATCAAAAGCAAAGACAGTTACAATTCTGGCAATTAGTCTAAAACAGTTACTAACCAGTTGCCATTTTTTGACATTATTGATATGAACGTTTAAAGATGAGCAAACAACTTGTGGGTGTCTTCACTTGGCACTTGTCTGTCCATAGAGACACTGAAATGCTGGTCATTATTTGTGCCTCCTGTTTGTGTGCTGCGGAGGACAGCAGACATTTACATCTAATGTACACATACTGGGGACAGTAGGCTAGCTCTCTTCCTTTTCCCTCGGCAACCAACCATGTAGCAGCTGCTGAATATCTGTCAATGGTGCAATTAATGCAAACAGAGAACCAGTCATGGCAAGCCATGCCTATTGTGGCTCTTTTCTTCTGCTGGACTGTGTCTATAGAACAGTCTGCCTTCTGATCTTTAGAACATTTCAAACAATGTACATTTTAAAGTGCCACTGAAAAAAATAGCCCTTTAACTTAATATACTCATCGGTGTGAACTATTTTGCTACATTGCTGGACACTTTTAGTCACTGTTTGGGTAGGTGCCACCTCTCTGCTTGGCTGATGATTGCTGCCTCATGTCCGACAGCACGAGGCACTCTTTGCGGTCAGCCGATGTTCCAACACACACTCAGCAGTTACGACGACAGAACTTTTGCAGTGGCCAGTTCTCGTCTGTGGAACTCATTTTCTATCCAACTGGGTAATCCAGACATCATCTATGGATTGTTCAGAAGATGGCTAAAGGGACACCTTTTTCTGGATGCATGAGCATGGCGCTCTGTGACCTCTGATAAGTGGTGCCTTAAAAACATTTATTTACTTACTTACTTACTTATAATTAAGTGTATAGATGTATGCATTTTTCTCATGATGCACAAAACGGTCGTATTCCATTACTATGATGCAGTACCTAGCATAAGATAGCAACTCAGCAGTGAACTGAGAATGCTGGACAGACAGTGGCAGTAATATGCCTGCTGGTGACAAGCTGACATACATGTTTATAATGTTTATGCTTCAAGTTGACTGCACACCAGTAGGAAGCTGATTAGCTGCATATAATGTTTATTAATTTGTGTTTGCAGACTGTATGCACAATGAAAAAGACGGTAGTCACTAGCCTCCCTTTCCCATCCACCTATCAGAATTACTGTCTACTGCCTGCCATCAATGCATGTTACTGTTACTGCCACTTTGTAACAGACGGCAATTAACAGTCAATAAATGCAACAGCACAACAATCTGTAAACTAGTTAGCTAATTCAAAACCAGTTTCCATTCTTAAAATGGTAACCAGTTAAATGCAACTGTTTACAGGGATCCCATATCTTTTGATGTTGAAATTCAAGGACTTTCAGGGTGCCTCAAGTTGCATTTTCAAGGACCAATTCTCGATGGAAGTTTACAGCATGCACTGCATACAGCAATATTTAATGTTTATTTCTGTGATGACGGTACAGTTATTACGTAATAAAATAGTAGCGCACTTGTAGCCCAATCAATAATTTGTAAGTAAGTAAAAGAATATACATTCCAGTCCTGTACAAATTCTGTTTAATGAATCTGGTGATTGCGCAGTTTGACCTTGTGATGAATTCAAGGACTTCCAAGGATCTTTGGTATGAAATTCAAGGATTTTCAAGCACCTGTCCTCTTTTCAAGTACTTCCAAGGCCTTGAATTTATGGAAAAAAAATTAAAGTACTTTCAAGGATACGTGGGAACCCTGTGTTTAACATCCCTACTGAAATGCATCCTATCACACTGCATACAGAAATAATAACTTTCAATAACATAATAGGATTTATCCATACTCATTACTCATGCACAAAATTTAACACAGTGCAACATACTTCCACTGAATACTGTTTTTGGACTTTTTCTCAATGAGTCCAATACCTTCCAGAACATTTGTGATGTCATATATACGTCGTTTTTGCCGGACAGCTAGCTGATCGGCAGCCTTAACACAGCACAGACTTACATATCACCATTAACATTCAATATAAAGAAAGCTATTTTATTCTTAAATATTACTGCAAAACTCATTAATTACACATTTAAATACAACAATAAACATCAGAAATTAGCATCACATTCTGCTACTCAAGGAAATACAGTGCCAGGCTTCTAATTAGCATTACTGTTTTTTTGTTTCTTTCAGTGTTGTATGATTGCTGGGTAACAGGAAATAGCCCATCCTAAACCCCACTTCACTAATGTTCCTGGCCACTGAAACGAAGAAGGCTGGTAGTAGTAGTCGTAGTAGTAGTTAGGGTTAATGTCAGAATGCTCGACTGACAAATAAACTGCAGTATTATGAGTCTATGGCAGATTGGTAACACAGTGGAACAATTTTTATTACATTCAACAGTTGGCACACTTTTTAAACATGGCAAATGTTGTATTTTTCTTTTATGCTATCAATTTCCATTGGCATAAATTGTTGGTAAAATGTTATGCTTATCCAGTGGTTAGCAGTTTGTTTGCTATTCTTTGTTTCTCATTATTGACAAATACTACGTACCAATATTAACATTACACTACATCAACATCAGTTAGTATGAACATGACAGCACAATGTGACAAACATCATCAATTTGGCAGCTGATGCATGTAGACCCATGAAATTTGAGGAACTGTCAATTGAACACTGCTGCTTCAGCCCAATTACACTCTCCAGACCCAGCTTCCTCCCCAGACTATTAATTCCACATCGCAAGACTGCTTCCTTTTGCTTCTACTACCTCCGTATGTTGCGACAGCTCCGAGACAAAAGTCAGCCCATAAACCATGAAGCAGCTAATGATGTCCCTTGTACTGAGTCGCATTGACTACTGCAACATCATCCTTGCCAGTCTACTTGCGTCAACCACTGCTCCACTCCAACGCTTGTAGAATGCTGCAGCATGTCTTGTTATACGACTAGACTGTTGGTCACACATCATTTCATCTCTCTGTGAGCTCCACTGGCTACCGGTCAAGTTCTGTATCTGTTCAAGGTTGTGGTGTTCATGCACCATATCACTGCCCAACGATCTTCATCGTATATTGCTGACCTCGTCCACGTCGCCTTCTACATGTCAGACCCGCAGGGACGACCTCTGCGTTCAGCATCGACCCGTGAATCTATCGTCCGACAAACATGTACTGATTTTGTACAATGTGCATTTGCTGTCTGCAGTCCAGACATTTGAAACAGTTTGCCACCATCTCAACGAACCATCACCTTCTATCTTTCGGTCCATCGAGCACTGAAAACTCACTGTTATAAACTTGCATTTTTTCTATCTTATTGTATTCACAATGTTTTATATATTTATCGACTATGCAATGCACAGTGGTTGATTTTTGTACAAATGCGCACTATGAATGTTTTTTTATGTAATGCGGTCTATCTAATTTATGTCGTGACGCCGTGACAATGCCACGACGGCCACAAATGCTATGTCTCAGCACGCAGATGGTCGGCGTAATGACATCGAGTAACCGCGTTATTGTTCACCTGCACCTACTCATGTCTGACCATGACTGTCGTTAGGAACTTAGGATATATAAGAGCGACTTCGGTGCACTTGGCTCAGTGTTGGTTGTGATTGAGATCCGGCAAAGCTACATTGTTTGGGCTGTAGTGTTTTTACTATAGCGCTAGCTGTTTTGTAATATAATTTAGAGGGTTTTGTCTTACTTGTGACTATAGTATTGTGACTTGATTTCAGTGTCATTATCGTCATCATTATCATCTGCTTCATAAAATTTCAATCTGCTGTGTATCTGTGCTGTACAACATGCCTCGTCATTGCAACTTGGAATGCGTTTCCCTGTAAGGTGCACAGGCATGAGCAGGAATCTATGCAGTGCGATGGGTATGAATATGGACTACACCAGCACTGCATTAATATGACAACAACACAGTATGTAAATTTCAGGAAGCCACACTAAGTTTTTTTTGTAAGCTTTGTGTCACAGGTAAGGACTGTTTTTCTCTGTCAGACAGTCTGATGCGCACTGCACATTACGTGAGTCGTATACGTTCACAGATGGCAATCGAACTAAACTTACTTCGATTTTATGCAGAGCCGTTGCCGGACGCCAGGACAGTAGGCCTAACTGATGCACAAGTAAGTATACACAAACCGTTTGTTGTTGCTTGCGTTAAATTTGACGCAAGCAGTTTGCTTGCGTTAACTGCTTGCGTTGCATCCATTGCGTTACGCTGGAAACCGCCCTTTAGTATCAAGCCTGCCATAGACTGTTTCTAACAGCCATAACAAGGTAAAAAGTCAAAAGCGTGGGTCAGCATGCAGTGCAGTGGCATTTGACTGTTGTTTTATACTGTAATTTTGGAAATAAATTTTAATTAAGTTTAAAATTTTATTTGTTGCTCACGCGACGAGATGACCGGCACGAACAGACCGTCATCACCAATAAGTACGGTCAACTCGTCACAACTCTGATTAACAAAACAGTCAACTCATCACACGATTATAGGCTGTGACGAGTTGACTGGCAGCCGCATGCGAGATAAGCCTACAAGCCGCGCAACCCGTGCGAACATGTAGTAGTCGTAAGTTTTTCGCACACTTTATGCAACAGCCGCTTCACTTTTGTTTAGGATTCATCAAATAGTATTATTTTGTCACCAGTTACAAAGCAGAGATCGAAGCCGTTGAAAAAGTATGGCGGCGATTCACAAAGCGGCTTCATGGGCTGAGAAATGTGTCATACCGTGACAGGCTAAACCAGTTAAAACTTCATACACTGGAGTTGCGCCGCCTGCATCTGGATTTGTTGTTTTGCTATAAAATTGTGTTTGGTTTAGTCAGTGTAAACTTCACCGATTTTTTTTCCAGTTTAGTGTTACTAGTAGTACAAGAGGTCACAAGTATAAATTTTTAAAGCCCAGATGCACATCTAGCCTCCGGCAAAAGTTTTTTGTCGACCGGGTTATCAAAGTCTGGAATGCATTGCCATCAACTGTAAACTTTTCAAAGTTATCTGTTTTTAGATCTAGTATTGCCAAAGTAGACTTTTCGAGTTTTCTTATTTGTAATGTTGACTGCTTGTACATGCCGCTTGCATTGCGGCATGTCAACCTTCTGTTCCAGAAGACGACAGCTGATGATGATGATGATGAATGTTGACTGATTGTGAAGTGCATTGCGGTTATATCATGCTTCTTTTTCGGGCAGCTGTCAGTGTCCTTTCTTGGACCTTGCTGTCCTGCTCCACTATATTGGATTGCTGTACATGACTGTTTGATGTTGATTGAGCAAATAAATGATGATGATTTCCTAAGGTTCTATCGAATAACCGGCCGTCCGGCCCACTGTCTGTCGGTTGCACATACAAACTTCCAAAGGTGTATAAAACGCCACGACGCTAACCACTTTCAGGTCCAAAACTCCATCCTGTGCTTCTTGTAGCAGATTAACAAATTTAATGGTAAGAAGTCCCAGACTTTTTTCATGCCGACTAGGCGTACTTGGCGGCTCCGCCATCATTTTTTCGAACAGCAGCACGGGATATCAACGCACCGGAAATGTAATCATGACGTTAAATATTTTACGTGACATGACGTGACACGAGCTCGTTGACCACACAAATAATTACGTTACGTTACTTAACAGGTGCTTCTGACGGTTTCCATGGTCACAAATGTAAACGCATCGCGAAGGTGTAGTGAATCGGTGGTGTTGGAAATCATTAAAGACTGATTTTCGCTTGTACGTAAGAATAAATTAAGTTACTATGCGAAGTTATGAGCAAATATAACGTTATATTGTAACAGTAAACGTGTAATTGTTGTCTGTGCAATGGTGAAATTAGTGTAATGCACACGATATTACCGTCTATTATTTAAGAGTGTTTCACTCTAGAACCATTGTGCATGCGCACTGCTCAGCTTATTTTTTTCCATTCCTCAGCGTGTCTTTGTATTGGCTTTCGGGTTATGTAGTTTCATCATCTGTAGTATGGCCACAATTTTTGGCGATTTATGTGTAGCTGGGGGACCGAGAATCACATTGTGTTAAATGTACTAATTCATTCTCCTCTCCAACACGTCCTCCTGTTCCGTCACCTTTCCTTATCCCGCCAGGCACGTCCTCCCCGCTGTCCGACAGCGTCAGTGGCGTGTCGACCCTGTCAACCCGTATCAATATCCGCCCGTCGGATCTGGTGTCGTAATTCCTTCTCATTTTTGCTTATCATTCACTAATAAGTAGGTAATTGATTGTTAAATTTTAATATTCTTATAATATTTAAAGCTACAATTACAGCTCTCACACTCTCAATCTACCAAGCGGGGGAGGAGGGTGGAATTTAGGCCAATAAAGTAATTCACTTATAATGTTCCTGTAATATTTAGATGCCAGATTTTATCAAGAATTTGAGATAAAGTAAAGTAAAGTAACTTGGTATAACTGCTCACAATATGCCTCACTGCTACAGGAACTCACTGGCGATATGGGATCACACAATGTTACCTGCCACCCTGCAGAGGTGACATTGCTGCCAATTTACACCCGCCAATTAAAGGTGGTACTTGACTCAGCATCCCTGGAGGGATGGAAGGCTGAATAGACATAGTTGGCTTGATTACACACTTAGGTGGTATTCTTGCCTGAAGATGGTCGCCTATCTCAGTATATCTAGGCTCAATCTCTTTATGTAGAGTGACTTTGTTCATGAAACAAATGATGCTTACCACTATGTCAACCACCAACTAAACCCATTATTGACCAAGTTATGTGGTTTTTATAGGCATGATATATCTTAATTTTGCAGTGTTCAAAATATAGTTCCTTGTTAACCTGAAGAGCTAACAACAGAGATAATTTATCCTCAATGGGAATTACTGATTACCATTCAGTCTCATTTGCACTGTGGATGTTTTAATGCTGATCTGCTGAGCAGAAGTCAGCATGTGTATTTCACTAATTTCTTGTTTTTATCTCACTTGTGACTGTAGATAGTGACGACAGTTTCTTAAAAGAAGCAGCAACAATGTCAATATCGGTTGCACAACTTCGACATATATTTGGTTTGCGACGAGAAGTAACGGGAAATGTTGCATACCATGATGAACAGACGATTGTGTATCCATCGGGCACAAACTGTGTGCTGTACAACATTGACCAGAAGCAGCAGAAGTTTATCCAAGGCAGTGAAAAAAGCCGGCCAATGACAGCCATGGCACTGAGTCAGAACAGACGCTATGTTGCTATTGCGGAGCGAGGTGATAAAGAAAAAGGTAAAAAAATTCATATATTGTGCAAGTTTGCATTACTTTTTTCTCTTGATAATTACTGCTTGCTACAAGTATATAAAGTATAATAATATAAGTATAGTAATATAATTAACATTTGATACTCTAAATTCCCATATAAGTAATGATACAGTTGCTGAAAACTAACAAAAAGCTAAATTTGAAGTTTATAAATTTCTTTGCAAAGTGCATTACACACATGCAAAAATGGCCAGCTGTAAAGAAGAACATTGTCAAAAGCCAAAGAATATGTGTAGCCTACTATTTGTATATGAAGTGCATGTTGGATGCAGAATCACAACTCAACATTTGAAAATGTTAATTCCATGGTCCTGTTCAGTTGCTTGTGAAATTTTGACAAGATAAGTTAAACCAGTCCTGATATATTACTTTTTAACAAAAATGCAAGACAGTGGTCACCGCCATGCCATATGAAGTACATTTGGCTCTCCGTGTACTTGCCAAATTTGGTTAAAATTTTTTTATCTATTCATCAGGTATTCGCTGCTGTTTTCTCAAAATAACAACTATTGTCATCCTATACTATGAAAAATGATGCATTGATTTTTGCCATGCATTCAGCTTCAGTCGAAAGTCAAATACCATTTCAAATGGTAAGAATGGCCATTAAGACTATACTGCTGGTAGCAATTGAATTTCGTTTTAATTTTTTAATTAAAGAGCTACTACATCATCTAGAGATGTATTAAATGTATTATGAGGAACATATTTTTGTTTAATAGGTGAGAAACCGAGTGTGGTAATTTATGACCTACAGTCGTTGCGTAAGCGGAAAATCCTGACTTCCTCTGACATTCAGTCAGATGAATACATCAGTGTGGCCTTTTCTCCAGATTCCAAATATCTAGCTACACAGTCTGCAGCTCCTGAATGGACTTTACTGTACTGGACATGGGAGAAGGCAAAGGTGTTGGCATCGGTCAAAATTAGTAACCCACAGGGCAATACAGCAATCAACCAGGTATATGTTGTGCATTTTTCACATGTCACATTAACTGAGCACAAAAGTGATAAAACATCGGTCTTGTGTCTATCCATCTGTCTGTCTGTCCATCGCTGTTTCGTCCTTCTGTCTGCCAGAGGCCATTATCTCACTGACATCACTGCATGCAGACTTTCCATCGTCATTTAAAAACTCATCTTTTTCTATTGTTTTATCCTCACCTGATTCTTGACTGTTCGACTGGCATCATTATAGTGGTCCTTGTAGTAATGTTTCATTATTTGAGCCACTCCAAAAGTTTTTACATTTAGTCACTTTCAGAAAATAGAACATATTCTGTCTTGCAAAAGTGACTTTCGAAAGTCATAAAAGTACATGGTTCACACTAGAAAGTTCTTGTAAATGTTGACTTTTGATGGCAACGTTCAAAAGAAACTTTCCATTGAGAAGTCTTAACATAACGCAGGTGGCATGCTGCTGTAGCATCATGACCCTAAGGCATGGTATTAATTTTATTTCCCAACATTGTTATGGTGCATTTAGGATGCATATATTCTAAGTGATTCATTGAAGGGTAGAATTGACATGGCAAGCATATACGTTGCTGTCTGCAGTACAAAGGCCAACACAGACTTCTTGCTATTCATGTCAAGTTCGAACAGAAAGACCCAAGTTGGCTTAATTTACTAGTATTTAATAAATGACTATGAAGTACTGTACTGACATGGATACTGATGAAAAATCATAGTAATTATTCACACAAATGTGTGTTGGCACTTTTGTGAATGGACTTTTCACATAGTTTTATTAATATTTTCTGAAAAAGGAACAATAATTTACAAATTCTGAAAAGAACTCGTCAATCAAATTAATTTTTGTCATATCATGGTTTCTTATAAATAGACATGTCATTATATTTTCTCTCCAATATTACATCACTTGATTTTCATTGTAATTGCTTTGTTATGTTATGTAGTGTGCTGGTTCATACTAAGAGCTAGGTAAATGGTTGTCTGTTGTTTTCAGGTAGCATTTAGTCCATATGACAACACTCAGCTGTGCGTCATCGGCAACGGTCTGTTCAAATTGTTCCGATACAGTGAGGGAAGTCTCAAGCAGTTTTCATCTCAGAAGGTCGATCCACAGAACTACCTCTGCCAGGCGTGGGTCTCTGATGAGCGTGTGATTGTTGGAACTGAAAGTGGGCGACTGCTTCTATTGGAGGCTGGTGAACTCAAGACAGAATTCACCATGACCAGGAGTGACAGTGCAAAGGAAAGGTTAAAAATTACACTGCCGCTGAAATTTTTAGTACACTCAGTTGTTTCTTTTTTACAGCTTTTCTCAGTGTTGGAACTTGATATTCTTACATTTCATGCAGCATCAGTGTTTCCTAAATACATGGTATGCTTTGTGTACTACTGCGTAAATGTGTAGCATATTCTTGGAGATAATTGAAATGTTTGTAACAGGTCAGAAACAGAACAGCCAGTAGTCAGTTCTGGTCCTTCATCTGTCACAGCAGTGGTTGCATTCTCAAAAGGTTTTGCATGTGCTTGCGGACAGTCGATTGTTCACTTGTTTGAGAAAAGTGATGACAGAGATTACCGAAAGACCAGAGAGATCCAAGTTTGTGCTATTTTATTGTTTTGTCCAATATACTAGCCAGTTTTAGTCATTTCAAGTTACTCATTGTACTATGTTTGCTTAAGCAAAGCATAAATCTAAATTTAGAACAGTATGCAGAGACTGCAGGGTACAACTGTTTTAAATATTTTGTTTCAGTGGTTATCAGATCGGCAATACCATTTTAGAGCAAACTGGCGTGCTTTGAGAATTTAACTGGAAGAGTTGAGCACTTCTCATTTATAAAAAGCTACAGAAAGGCCATTTTAAGCTCACTGATTTTAAGATGAAAAAGTTAATGTATTTAAAATTCAGTTGCAGATTTCAGTTCTAGCATCTTAAATTGAACAGCGTCTATTGTCATTGTTTCAGATTTCTGATTATACAAGTAATGTTGACTCAGTAAAGCATCAGCAACAGACAGTAACCTGCTTAGCCATGAGTCCGTCGGAGGAGGTTCTGGTCTGCAGCACATCTGCCTCACAACTCTATTCTTTCTCACTTTCATCAACTGACTCCGGAAAGGTTATCTCTCTGCACGTATACTTGCCGATCATATAATTCATCACAATTTTGCTTAATGATTTATGACACCATTTAAGGAGACGTCATGATTACATTTGAATAGTGAATCATATTTTAAACAGTAATTGTGCAATGTGGCTTTACTATTGTGTATATTTATAAGGAAAGTGAACTGCATCAAGAACAGTCGTAGATTGATTTCATACCCTGTGATCTTAAACATTTCTATAAAACAGCCAACATAGGACAGACTAACATTGTACAAAGACTGAAGTAAATAATTGGACAGTCAGACTAGTCAGTTAATTTGATTTTATCATATTATGAACCAACAAACAGCCAAAGAAGTAGGCAAATGTTTGACACAAGGTGTGGCTACAATCAAAATGAAACCTGCAGTGATTTTATGTTGATGTATTCAGGGAGACAGAGGTAAGTTTGAAGTGTTAGCACAACCATTTCACTCTTCTGAAGTCACCGGACTGGATGTATGCATTCGCAAACCTCTGGTGGCAACATGCTCATTGGACAAGTCTGTCCGAATCTGGAATTATGAATCATGGTTAGTTTTGTTATATCATTGTTTTAGAAAATCCCTACAGTATTGCTTATCACATGCTGGGTGATAGTTGGTTAAGGATACTGTTAATAGTTAAATGATGTATTGTGTATTGGTCAATGTGTGAGGGTAGAAGGCATCAGACAGTAGGGTCACTCGAGGAAACCATGGTAGATTAATGTCAAAATGAAAGTTTTAGCCAATTATAATAACTGTTGATTGTTTGTGTGTAAAATTTATGTATTGTTGCTGAATGAATTAAGTTGGTTTTCGGTGTGATGATTTCTACAGTGGACATGTATTTGATGGAGGTCCAGATCTGCCCACAGAAAGAGAGGTGGGATGTTGGACTTTTTTGGAAAAAAATTGCAATTAAAACATGATTAGTGTTTCTTTTACTTCTGTGAAGTGTGAGTTGTTTGGAATTTGTAATTTAGCCCGCTCAGCAAACTTGTCGGAAGGGCTATATATTTATCATTGTCTCTATCTGTGAGCAGAATTTTTCAAATAGTCATGTGTGGCTTTTCATGAAAATGGACCGCCTGGTATGGAAAACAACAGATTAGATTTTGGAGTTTGTCTTTTCTTAATTTTTGCTCTTGTGAACATAGCTAAAACTACTGAAGCAATTTTAGTTTAGTCAGGGTCAAATTTACAATTGTTGACATTGTTTGGCTGAACAGTTTCCCATAAATTTAGGGGTCCCCACATTTTTATCCCACAATATCTGGCAGGACACATATGGAAAGGCATCGCTAAAGAACAGAAAATGAAAAAGGAAGTAGAGGCCAGTGCATGTACCCCATATTCATATTGACATGTCTTACTTTATTAATTTGGTGCTTAGTTCAGTTGCCAGATAACATAATGTAACTGATGAATGATGATTGTAGATGCAAATAACGTGGTACATGATTAAGTTTATTATTTTTTCAAAAGTGTGTATACATTTTATGTGTGTACTTTCTCAGTGACTTCTATTAAAGTTTCAAATATTTTGTACTACACAAGCTGCAGATCCAACAAAGCAATTGTAGGCATCAGACTTCATCCCCGGTGCTGCCCCCTGGTGATTTATTTTGAGTGTTCGCCATATTGACAGATGGTCTCTATTTGGAATTATGTGAAAATATGTCATCCAAAAGCAGACGAATGACATTTCAGGGAAGATAAAGTGTTGAAATATGTCCGCCATCAATTCACTGCCCATCAGCCAGCGTGTTCAGGTGTTGACATGAACCAAGTCTTTGCACGAAGCGATCATTTGGTATATCGGCAACGGGAAGGAGAGCATAACAATACAATACAAGTGGCTCTGCTATGGCAGAGGGACCGCGCGACGCTATGCTAACGCAGTACATGCCGTCGTCGTGTATCTGTCCGTCCGTCTCTGTGTGTGTGTGTCTGT
>Ga0209782_1000696_pt1 | contig 15618 bp, 10 predicted proteins | sample WorMetmaBAHAMAS1_FD_187390 | JGI IMG/M metagenome (GOLD analysis project Ga0209782, IMG submission 187390) | Marine gutless worms symbiont microbial communities from Max Planck institute for Marine Microbiology, Germany - Inanidrilus... | ecosystem: Host-associated > Annelida > Digestive system...
CATGAATTGTTGTATATCATTGATAAGTACAATGATAGTAATATGGGTGGTTCGGTAGCGGCTTGTATTTTTAGGCACTGTGAAAGTATGTGCTAGTTGTTTTTTTTCTCTCTTTTTTACTTACTATTTACTATTTACTGTCTATATTTCTGCACTCGTTGTGAATAAAGATATATATATAATCTTAGATCTCGCAGGCACACACAGCAGCTACCTAAACACCACATTAGTTTATCAGACTCGTAACTTTCTTATTAGAATGACGGCACACTTGTAGACGCAACTAAAGCGTTAGACTTGTTAAGACTAATTTTTACCTGCATTTGGTCTAAGTCCACGGCTAAGCCCTAGGACTTATGACCGAAAGATATGCATTCAACATAGGGAATTCCCAAGTTAAGACTGTTTAGCACAGTTTAGCTCTGGTCTTAGCCCAATAAATGCCACACTAGTTTATCAGACTCAAACTTTTTCATTAGAATGCTCTATAGAGACTGTTATTAACGTTACTATCTGCACATCCTATACTGATATTACTGGCTTAGTGATGTTCTAAGAAAAATTATTTTTTTATTTTATAAATGTATCTATTTTAGTTGTTCACACCAACTTGCCTAGCAGGTCGCAGTGGTCTAGCGTCTGCGTATTTGGCTGTGGTGTGACAGACTACCGTCACTGTGCTTATCGCGACAGCCACTGCGATACGCAGTCTTGGGCACAGACTGCTGCACCCTTGCCTAGGTCAACTCAGCCTTCTACCCTCTGTGGGATGGTAAAATGAGTATAAGCTTTTGGGCTGAGTAATAATAATAAATGGTAACGGTGGATGTGGATGGTAAGTGCCAGTTATCGGAGGACTCACAGCCTAAGTCGGTTGGCTAGGTCTGAGGGTTGGTGGCCACCCAAGGCTCAAATGAACCGGGTGACCTCTTGCAATGGCTCTGAGCGATAACGTCAGCACCATAATATTGTGCTGTGTATTATTATTATTATTATTATTATCTAGCAAACTTTGTATACAACAAACAGATATTATAGTTGAACAATGTATACTGTAAACTTCAACGCATTGTGTTTGCAATGTATCCATAGTTTAAAATCACACGACATTTAACTTTTATTATTATTATTATTATTATTGAAGACGAACATCATGATTAATAAGCTGCATATTGCAGGGGCGAGACGATTGTCAAATGATTAAGGCATCACATTCGGGACTCAGTGGTCGCGAGTTTAAGCCCCGGCCGCCGCGCTGTTGAGTAACAACCTTGGGCAGGTGGTTATCATACCCGTGTGCCTCTGTCACCAAGCAGTATAATTTGATACCGGAGAAAGCCATGGAATAAACAGACAGATGCACTAGACATGTATCCATGGTAAAGTAAAGTAAAGTAACGGATATAGCAGTTCGCCACAAGCTTCACCGCTACAGGAACTCACATGCCATATGGGATCACACAGTATTACCTGCCACCCGGCAGAGGTGACATTCCCGCCTTTACCCCAGCCGCTTAAGGCTGGTACTCGATTTAGCGACCCCAGAGGGATGCAAGGCTGAGTTGACCTAGTTGGCTTGTTACATACCGAGGTGGTATACCGGCCCAAAGACGGGTCACCCATCCCAGCACTAACCGGGCTCAATGTTGAGTAACCTCGTTCGTGCGACAAACGACGCTACCACAGCGCTAAACCGCCAACCTATGATCTCGTAGAGTAAGCAGGTGTCTGACAGAAAGCTAAGAAATGGACATCAGCGCCACGGGACTGGCTCGCGTGGCTTAGGAAGGACTTTGTGTACTTTTTATATTGCAGGGCGGGGGAGGGGGTAAAATGAGAATCTCAGTAAAGAACTGGAAGCTGTTGTTTTACTGCCTTACTGCCTGCATGAAATTTCTGATAGCAACCGGCATATTTGGACTGAAAAAGATGTAGGGAGTTCTCCTCCGTATGTCATTTACACCATCTGCATGCTGATAATGTATACAGAAATGGAAGAGAAAGACAAAAGATGGCACACCGCTGGAGCCTCCTCAATGATTTTCTGATGTCGTCGCTGGACGCTGCAGTCTCTTTCAAACAAGTACACGTAGTTGCCGTGCCGGTCTCCGAATATTTGCACCTCGACATGTCTGAACAACACAACAAACACGGTCACTTACAATTCACCTGAAAGATGTTGGAAAAGTCAAGCAACCAAAATTTTAATAAAAAGTTGGGTCACCGTTACAATTATATAAAAAAAAATCATGGACACTGCAGAGAACTGCAGATGTGTGTAAAGTGGGTGTAACTTTGTGTGTCGTTGCTGTTGTCTATTGGTCCAAGGTTTGGATGCAAAATCCGAAAAAATATCTTACTATCTGGCTTCGTATAAAATGTATAGCTTGGAAATGGACTGAAACTGGTGGTGCAGTAAGTAATGAAGTGCAACCGATCTTAATCGTAATTTACAAACAAATAAAATAATCGACAGTAGCAGCATGCAGTCATCATAAAAGATTGGATACCTCGGAGTGTCGATGTATTTTTCAATAAGCATAACGTCATCGCCAAAAGCTTTCACAGCTTCTCGTCTTGCAGACTCCAGCTGAGTTTTGAACTCACCAACGTCCATTGCAATACGCATGCCCTGCGTACATACATACAAACATGAAACATCTATAACCCGCTAGAAGGACTCATTTAGTCCTGGCTTCCACCATCGTCTAGGACAGGATGAAACCAAAACCACGCAGCAGGGGTGTTAGGATGTATAGACATTGCAGTGTAGCTTATGCCGTAACATAACGTTGTCATAGGGCCGATTATATGCATGCGCGTAAGTGGAGCAGCGTTAAGCGATGCTCCAGCAAAACGACCTTGACCTCTGACCTTGACCTTCAATCACAGGAGAGCTATGACCATGAATGATACATATGCAAAAGGTCAAGGTCAAAGGTCACTCGGTTCAGAAGTTAGAGTGAAAACAGACGGATGCGACTGCATTACCTCTAGTGCTAAAGCGGAGAGTTACTACCACTTAGACGGTTTAACTTACCTTTCCGCCACCGCCACGAACGGCTTTTATCATGACAGGATAGCCAATCTTCTGTGCCTCTTTTTCCAGCGTCTCATCCGACTGATCGTTGCCATGGTAACCTTCAATCACCGGTACGCCAGCTTCCGACATAATTGCCTTTGATCGACTGTAAACAATAATTAGAACAACTCTGCACCTGCAGAATTCTTTTTAAATATACTCTGCAAGTTAATAAACTCTTAACAGCCTGCTAGACTACCGATGTCAAAGTACAATTTATTTTGTTATTCCATTAGCGATTAAAATGGTATCTCAATTGGATGACCAATATACAGATATACAATATACAGATACACAGACGTGCAAACAAATACAGAGACGACATTATGTTAACAGGCATAGCAATAACTCACATCTAGCACTCCCTGCAGTGCGGGTGATGTGGACCAAAAATTATGAGGTCAGTACCTTTTAATGCCCATGTCCCTAATGGCAGACGCTGGAGGTCCAATAAAGATAATTCCCTCTTTTTCACACCGCTCGGCAAACTCGGTATTTTCTGACAGAAACCCATAGCCAGGATGAACTGCCTACAACCGACAAAGCAGACAAAAACATCAATTTAAAATTATATATGTTCAATTACACTAGCATATGACTAAGTAGCATCAGAAATAAACAGAAATATTCTTCGAGATTTGTGACTAACCAATCGCGTAAAATCAAAACAAAAAATCAAAAGTAGCTTCCTACGAGGGAAAATTTAAGAATAATTACAAATTTCTTGGTTATATTTTCACTGACTAACTGAACAAAATAACGAGGGACGGTGTTGACAAGATGGTATAAACAGAGCATCGCCCATTCCATCAGAAGTCCAGCAGTTGTGAATGAAGAAATCAAGGGGTCAGACCACTGGCCTAAAGGGTTAATGCTTTATGACCCTTTCATACTTTGACACTGATGACTGGATGGCAGGAAGGACATGCAGACCATAAAAAACATTTCACTAATACCCACAATTTCCCCTTCCAGGTGGATGAGGACCAGAGAGGAAACTTACCCAGATTTATTGAAGAAAATGGCCATTAATTGTAAGTAGTAGTAATACTAGCAGTAATAGTAACTAATAATGTACTTTATAATCAAATATCATTAAAAAGGAAAGCAATAAAAAACTTATTTTGTAATGTAAAGCATATTTTTTTTAATTTCAGAACGAATATAAATTGTAGTAAAGTTACACAAAAAAAATAAAAGACCAAATATTACACATTGAAGCATGCCAAAGAATTTAACAAATAAGAAAATTAAATGACCTGGGCTCCAGTCTGTTTAGCAATATCCAAGATACGATCTTTATTCAAGTAGCTGTGTTGACTCTGGGCAGGACCAATACAGTAAGATTCATCAGCCTTCACAATTATACGTCAAAAACTAAATACCTCCAATTCCAGAAAAGAAGATACTTTTATTCACAATAAAACAATACATACATTTTACTGTTAAGCAAGTTACAAAATCATCTGTGCTGTGCATAAGCACTGACCACATGGGGAATAATGTTAACACGGATATATAAAAATTTGGGGGTTTGGAGTGATTCTGGAAAACCTTAATTTCTAACACAAAACAAAAAGCAATAATTACTGATTAATAATATTTCACCAATGTGTTACAATTCTGCACAAAGCATATTTTATGTAGTTCACGAGTTGTGCATAATACATAATCCAAACCTATTGTGTAGCACTGGATTCTGCATAATCAGGTTTTACTTTTATTTTTTGTTATATCTAGTACTGTAACCCTGCATGTGTATCACTATAATGCTGTTGCTAGAATATTTCAGCATTAATACCAGCTCAACATGCAGTGAGTTTCTATCAGCTTCACTGTACACTGCCACTGACTGAACAGCCATCTTACGAGCAGTCCTCAGCACTCGGCAAGCAATCTCGCCACGATTAGCCACAAGAACCTTGTTGATGTGACACTGATAGACTGAACCAATACCTGTCATCAAACATTCACAATGACGCTAAATATGCTAGTAGCAATTTCTAAAATTTTAACCGATTAACTGGTAGTCTTTAACTGGTATTTAAGTGAATACAACTGATTAAAGCCAACGACAAGCAAAATGCAAAAATCATATTTCACTAGTAAAAACTCTTTTTATAGTAACAGTTGAGTGACTTGATTTTGGGAGCCACTGTTTATTTATAAAAGACAGTATTTACCCCGTGGAAAAACAAGTCTCCATGCTGCTCTTTGCAGAAATGAAAACACTGAAGGAACATTTTCCATGCTCTGGCTGAAACAATGAAGCACATAAAACTACATGCTATAACACACACACTGCAGTAAAAACATACAGAACAGTAAGCTAACTATAAATGTATCATCAGCCAGCAATTACATAATATAATATAACAGCTGATGAATTGGTTTGTTGGCATGCTGACCTGTTACCAACAAATGCAAGTGCCTAGAGTCATGTTAATAGTTTTAAGTTTTTCTATTTATTTAACGTCTTACTGCACAAGTGTCTAGGGACCGAACTGTCCAACATTTCGGCACGAGTGCTGATGTGTCTTGGGTCCAAAATGTCCAAGTCCAAAGTGTCCGTAAGCCGTAATATTCACAATTTCCTTTCTTAAATGTCTTTACAGCTTAATTAGATGATTTCTGGTGTCCTGTGATGTCCGGTGGTGCGTCCTGGGTGCCCTGTGGTTTTCAGATCTGCCAGCCCGGTTAGGGATAAGGTTAGGATTAGAGTTAGGGATAAGGTTGACGTTAAGGTTAGCGATGGTGTTTGGGTTGGCACATTTTACTTTTTTCACAGTAGCAGACTGCAGAAGCCCGCATTTTACCCATAGCCGGCTGTTATGTTTTCTGGGTAATTAAACGGACCCAAAAACCACATGACACACAATACTGACATCACACCATACCGTAAAACAGCTGCGTGAAGATATCTGGACATTTTTAAATTTATAAATCTAATTAAATAAAACAAAACTTATAAAAATCCAACGATCTAATCATTAAACGTAAACAAAACTAAAAAACGTCGAATAGTTAATTACTTAATATTTTGTATTTTTGTTTAAAATGTTAAGTAAGCAACCGAGTTGTCTTTCAGTCACTCAGAGCAAAATATACTTTTTATTAAAGGCGAGGTAACGAGCTATTTTTATTGTAGTATTTAAAAAAAATAACATAAATAACTGACGAGGTGGGATTCTTTGGGAGGGGGCAGTAGCCCATTCCAACCAGTTAGGGGGTCTTGTGGAGCGCTGTTAGCAGCCCCCAGGAGGTTTCGGGGTAGAGCCCCGGCCGAAATTGATTTCTGGTTGGTAAAATCTTAATGCTAAATAAGCCATCTGGTGAAGCACATTTTACTGCATTTTGAGGCACAATTTTTACCATAATTTTGCATATCAAATTGCAACCACTTTACCTTTTATATGCATATAGCCTACGGTTATAATTTTAGGGTTGCCACGTGTCCGGAAATGAACCAGACAGTCCGGAAATCAAAGACACAGCCAGGAAAGAAAATATACCCATTACCAGACAACGTAGTGTCCGGTAATTTTTCTAAATCAGTTTTGCATTGAAGTCCTTTTTCAGTTACAACCGTCACAAATTGTGACGTTAATTGTAAAGAAACAGAGATTTTGGCTGTTGCATTGACCTTTGGTGCATGTACGCAAAACTAATAGATTTGCAAATTTTGAGCTGTGAATTGCACAAAAATGCATTTGCATGGCGACCAGGCGCGCTATATAGTGCTCACACCGTTACTACGGCGACGGGAGTGAGGGGAAGGGGAGGAAAGGGTTGGGAATAGAAAAAAATAAAGATTACCATTATCATTTAACTGCAGCAAAGTGTCAGCCAACTATAAAAGCATCAGCAATCTCGAAATGTAACTTGTGACCCTAAGGCTATATATATGATCTTATACACAACCTTAAGTGTAAACTACTGACCCATCTCAGCCTTGACGCTAATACAAGCTTCATTCAACAGACCCTAATTCCTCGAGAATCATATTGTAAATGTCTCGTTTTTTCATGATCCCATCAGAAATTCAATTTATTTTATCACTCGCTGTGTAGTCGCATCAGCAGAGTTAACAACCAATAGCTTAGTCAATGAGAACCCCCAATTAACGACCCCTGCTTCTAGGCAAATTTTTATTTATACCTTTTTCTCAAGAAACTCACCTACAGGTCAGACTGCTCACCAGATTTTCACGCTTGATTGCTTAAATGATGCGGACTCACGCATTGGTGTGCCTTTTGGCTTTTGTTGATATTGCAGCCCATTTAGGAGGTCCAATAGCCCCCAAACCCCAATTTTGGGGGCGTGAATAGTCATTTTCCAGCCAAATGCACGAAATATTAAAACATTCATATTACTACTGCATCATCATAACCAAATTTTGCAGATTGATAGAGACCCATAAGTACTCTACGTGGGTGGTCAAAAATTATGCCCCAAACAAATCCAAGATGGCAGACTGCCGCCATCTTAAAAAATTGCAATATCCCTGCAACACTCACCAATTTTGACGAAATTTGGTATGATGCGTCTCGGCCCTATGGACCCTGTCAGCCAATAAAATTTTGTGAATTCAAAAAATCAAGATGGTGGCAGTGGACATTTTTTGAAATTGAAAAATCACAATCTCTACAACTGATGAATTTCGACAAAATTTGGCACGGTAACGTACCTGTCCTCCACACTTCTTCAAATAATGGATGCATAATGGCCTTCCTAGACTAAATGCTATAAAATGTACTGTAATTCATAATAAATTAGCAAATATAAATTATACAAACTGCAGTATATCAACTGTGTTAACAGTCACGCATCAAAAACTGCAAAAATCATAAAAAGGTGATATTAATTACATGTAGGCGACATGATGGTGGGTAATATCACCTTTATGATTTTTGCAGTTTTTGATGCATGGCTTTTAACACGCTGGATAAACTGCAGTTTATATAATTTATAGTGAATGGGTGCCTAGATTTTTTAAACACAGTAAAAATACAACGGTATCATTCATTTAATGTTCGGTTACGTGCATCTGTACAAGTGTAACTAAAGCAGTGACAAACAAAATGCACTCGGCAAATGTACACAGTGTCCAAAACACGTCTTAATAATAGCATGGTACAAAACTATTTGCAAACAATTAAATGTCGCTGGGATATCTGACCAGTCACTAAGTATTATGCAATATTTTTCAGTTTCAAACTACATGTATGCAAATAAAAATAGACTAGTTACTGATGAAAGCATCTGAAAGCAATAGGGCGTGTCAGTTATGTAAGAATATCTCTATGTTAATTCTGTTTCCAGTGAAATACGGTAAGCTTATTACAGGCGTCAATGCACGTTTCCTATTGTGTTACGGTTAGTCTTCGATAATTGAAAATTACCTTACAAAGCAACATGCATAAATAGTACCTCGATAACTCAGCCAACTTTCTTTTATTTGTGGGAAACCTGTAGAATTTGCAACTTTCACGCAAACTGTTATGATTACAACCGTATTGCTCATCACCGAAATTCACTAAATATCAAGTAAAACTGGATGTGGGATAAATATTCTTTATTTACGGACGGGCACTATTAATAGTTTAGTTGAATGATCGATAGATACAGAAAATACAACTATTAAAGTATGCTGTAGTTACCAAGTCAGATATTAATGCATTTAGTAATTTTTATCAAAAATTATAGCACACTCCTACATGTATACAGCAGTAACTGCTCCACCTCACTAGTATTTTACAATATCCGGAAAGAGGGACAAAGTTCTATGAACCGGGACGAGGACAGCTACACACTCAGCCACACGTACGACCGATTTCTTGCCACGTCGCATCACCATCGTGGCAAGAACCGGAAGAGGAAGTAAACAAACTTCTTCTGAGGAAGGTCTCTGGTAGAGACCGAAACGTCAAAGATTAAAAATGTTTGGTTGTGTCTTGATTAATCAGTTTTTATAGTACTTTACAATCGTTGTCAGTTAGATAATGTTTACAAATGTATTAACCTCCATTTTAATGGCTTTTTCTAGGTACACCTCGTCAGCCAGTAACGTTCGGTTTACTTTCTCAAAGTGGTTTTGAAAAAAAACCCAAGTTTTAATTTTACAAAATTATACACAAAATATACTGGTATATATCATGCTAAAGTATTAATGCTATACAAAACCTAACTGACATGGGCAAGTACAGAAAATTGGACTACTACGTACAGTACAAAAATCATTCACAAGTTTAACATACACAAAAATAATAATAAAATGCGACGTTTGTATTTTGTCGGAGATCAACCACAAAATGATCCACTTTCACAGATCCATTAACGTGGAAGCAGCAGCTGAAAAGTTCCCGACAATTGCACACTCATACAGCTATTAATTTAACGAAGCAACGTCCAGACACCTGGTCAATCCACAGAATATACCTACAGGAAAATGCTTTGCCAACTTCTTGCTTATTATTCCCCTGTAAATTTCTTGTTCCCGATTTCAAAACACGACTTGAAACAGATTTTCCACCAATGTGGTGTCAAAGCCAACAACTATGTCCTCAGCTCCCCATAACAAAAAAACGCAGTGGCTGGAACAAAAGCCAAACAGATTATCACCATAAAACAATACTGGTCTATGATCCACTTTTTATTTTGCTGACTGAAAGAAACTTAGTCCTGAAAAATGTTTCATTAACTCGATAACCCAATAAACCCTGTCAGCATGTACTAAAGATATTCACTAGGTCACAACACATACATTTACAGGTCAACTGTTCATCAGACATTCTCGTAACCACGTTTACTCTGATGTCGTCCAATAAAATACGCAACGAGTACGATTACAATGAGCCCAGCAAGACAAGCGCCGACAACAATTGGCACCAACATGTTCATTTCATCCTCGTTGCAGCGGCCCCCTATACGTGCACATACACACAAACATACTTCAAAATCATATCAACTGGTGACATACAGCCAATTAAAGCTGATCGACCGCTTACGCGCAACAAGTTCAATGCCCCCTGATTACTGACAGACAATTCCAACGGACTGGTAATTGTTATTCGCAATTACCATTGGCTGAACTCGGCAAGCCGAGTCCTAATATCGACCTGCTCCACACCACTGGTTCAAACGGGAAAGCAATTCTGCCAAAAATCAAGGTCAAATAGTACAGCGCCCACAAACAGATGCACACACATGGATGCTACCAAATGTATTCTCTCCTGCTATGCGGTCGCACCCTACTAACCCTACACGAGCCATGAAATACAGCATTTTGCAAACCCTGTCGGTTAATAGGTATGTCGCCAGTTTGCAGGCGAAAATTATCATAAGTTGCCATTTGATATACAGCATATAAAATTCACCTACACACAGTTGGTCTTTGTCTTAGGCTTTTCAATAGATGCATCAAGTTAGGCCAGACAGCCCAAAACATTAATGACCATTTTCACAGATGACCCCGGATCAGCCAGTTTCCACATAATATTCCTTCTCTACCTGATCTACAGTACACCGTGTCTCAAAAAAGTATATCACCCAACTGCCAACGACAGTTTTAACAGTAGTTGTCCAATTCCAGTAATTTTTGTAGAAATATTACTGAGTGAATATGCCATCAAAGGTAGTTTAATTTCCCACCTCACTTATTTAGCACACATGTACATACCTTACCCTTGGAAATTTTACGACCCAGAAGAAAATCATGAAATTAGCCTCAAATTACACATCCCCCAATGCTGGAAGTTAAATACGAAACTAACTAACAGCACAATTTTATTATGCTGGATAGCCTTATTTTTAGTCGCGCCTCTCGCATGCTGCGAGGCACGACTCAACCAGTCAGGATGCCGTGTGTGTGTGTGACTGTGTCTGTCAGTCTGTCTGTGGAAATTTTTTTTTCTGACCAACACCTATCTCCAAGCTGGTTTGACCGATCTCGATGAAATTTGGCATGATGGGAGATCTTAGGGGGTAGCATCCCCTAAAAATTTTCGGTGAACTTTGGCCCACTTTTTGGGGAGCACAAATTTTCAATCGCGGATATCTCCGGCATTTTTCAACCGATCGCCACAAAATTTTGTACGTTTAGGGGTTTTCTGCAGTAGCATCCACTAAAAACCTCCCCACCCCCCTCAGAGGCACGACAATATACCGCTAGGTTTTCCAGTTTATTATTTATCACGTTCTTTCCAGCTTCAGAAGAATGGAAATAAGTTTCATTGCATCAATGAGCTGAAGCATCAACTTGTTGACATCTGCAGCAGAATGTTAGTGACATGGCCAACGAGTGGACAAAGGGACTGACAGACAGTGTGCATGCATGCAGATGGACAACTTCTAAAGACTTATCTTTTCTCTCTCAGGTTTACTCTCTTCCCTTTTCTCACTCTCACTAGCACACTCCCTGGCCACAGCGCCTCTGAAGTTACGACCATAAGGCGCTCTACAAATATGTGTATTATTATTATTAAAAAGGGATGTTAAACACCAACCAACTATTATTATTATTGTGAGCTCTTGAGACTAAAAAAGCTATAAACAAATGAGGTGTAATTAAGCTAATTACTCTCTGGCATATAGTAGTGGACTAACTATGTATTAAAGGGATGTGGAAATGGGGGACAGAGCAACCAACATTTTGGAAGAGGGGTCATCAGGGACAAGTTCGCACAGCCCCGCCATTATGCCAAAACGGGCTGGCCAGTTGACACACTGCACTATTTTTACGTTTGATTTACAACACTGTTACCCAAAAGCACCCTGTATTCGTACGGCAAAACGATATGCCCATATGAATGGCAGTTCAATGGAAGTATATAAGTGTTGCAGCCACCCAGCGAATGCTTCTGAAGCAACACCAGTGAGTTCCATTTCTGTTTTGGCCACTCTAACAAATGGAATGCTGACCAGTGGGTCCAACTTCAGGATGGGCTTTCCTATTAGTATTCTATTGTAACCACAGCCAGCCAAAAAGGCGCCGTTCTTGAGCTATGGTCATGGTTCAGTCTGACAAACAGACGGACCAACTGCAGCACTGCTTAATGCACAAACACCATAGGGCAGGGAGCATTATAGAACAGTTAGTTGTAGCATGTGTTGCAGCATGTCTCTTTTGACACCGGCTTGTCGTTATCAACATGGGCGGTTGCTCTACGTGCTCAATTTGATCATTTCTTTAATATCTAGATGAACCATCATTCAGACTACTGCTGGATTGGATTACCAGCTAATTACCACCATCAGCGCAGGAAACTTGGCACATTTCATTGCCATTCGTCACTAGTGGACCAGGTGCTGACTCATCCAGTCCAGGAGACATAATAAATTACTGAATCGGTCCGGTACTGTTTTTTTCAGGATCGTTCTAACTCTAATTTAAAAACACGCAGCGGTACAAACCAACGGCGTGGAAATCGGTGTTTGTTGTATTGACTCGAAATGCTTCGACCTGCGTGTCGTACAAATTAAGAGAGATAATGCCGACACGGCTCGTATTGAAGTCAAGCAATGTCTGCTGCGATGTGCAGACGAAACTTTGGCCGACATCCGTTCTGAACATCTCCTCCCCCAGAGAATGCTCTACATACATACAAACATGCATACATACATGTACTACAAATTTATTTATTTCTGTTTGCTACCGTCAAGGTGAATAAAGTTGTTCAGTTGTTCAAATTTATATAGTGCCAAAATCATGGAAACAAATCTAAGGCGCTAGTACAGGGTAAGGAAGCGTATAGCAGTTTGTGCTACAAGCACCACACCGCTACGGGAACTCACGTGCCATATGGGATAACACAGTATTACCTGCCACCCGGCAGAGGTGACATTCCCGCCTTTACCCCAGCCAATTAAGGCTGGTACTCGATTTAGCGACCCCAAAGGGATGCAAGGCTGAGTTGACCAAAGGGTGACTAGACGGCAAAAGCAGATTGGAATAGGTGAGACTACAGTTGACAATTGAAGCTGGACAATTTGTCACGAGAGCAGATATGTGCAGGCAGTGAGTTCCAAGTTGACAGTGCAGAAACAGGAAAAATTAATAGTGATGCCAGAAGATGTGTGTTTGAAGAACATAAGGATCTGGATGGTAGAGGGTGATACATCATTGTCGGTAACTGCTGCAGAGACTGTAGCCGACTTAATAATATCTTGAGCTCAGGTAAATAGGAAACTAAAACGAACCTGATCTGTTACTATATGGTGCAGCATCGGTGAATGGCAGATGACCCGGCTTGAAGCTGTAAGTCAACGATACATAGGTCATGTGGTACTCATCGTCCGTCTCATTGCGGCCAAAGGACAGCGACAGATTCCAGTTGTCAAAAAACTGCAAATCAATCCTCTGTGAAACACTGCCGCAGACTCCACTGGCATGGGTTCGGTTTGCGTCCACTGGCACATCGACAAATGCCGTAACCAACTCCTTAGTTTTCTAAAACGACAATCGACAAGCCAACTGGGTAAAAAGATAAAGAGTTATCTCATACTCGTTGGGCCCGGAGCAGATCCCAGTGTACAGGTAGTGCACAGGTGATTCTAAGGCCATCCACCCGGCGGTAGGCTGCCATTACTTTCGGTCAGGCCTGCGGTTACCTTCCCAGCGAAGAGCACCACCGACCGGCACCCATCGGCCAGTACCGAATTACACTGCTTGGTGACAAAGGCACATGCGTGTGAGCAGCTTGCCCAAAACTGTTATCAGGAAGCGGACCAGCAGAGATTTGAACCCACAACCTTTTGATGCTCTACCAATATGCCACACAGGCCACACCCAACTAATACACCAACTAGGTAAGTTACTCAGTGATTTGCCATCTGACATTCAACCATCCCTACCTGTTTTCCGTCAACACCTAAAACATTTCTTTTTCGACAGTCATTTCCTGATTTTGTACTGTGACTCTACTATGCCTCTGTAGACTTTGTAGTGGTTCTACTATTTTAGCCACACTAAAAAATTTTGATTGACATTGACATTTAAAATCTATCATCCCATTCGACACAAAACCGGGTAATTTTGGATACATTCTTCCTATGACCACCTCTAAGCTTAGCATTGAAGAAGCAAAACCAAACACAACGTGAGCAAGTTGACACAGGAATAAGAAAATATAAAGACTGCTTAATTACCAATATTCCAAAGGGTAAAAAAATTAAATGTGATACTTAACACTGCATGCACAAATCTAAAATAGAGCTGAGATATATTAACAGTTGACACAAAAAAATACTCAAGTTGCACTAATTTTTCCAGTCGAGTGCCAACTATGCAATTTATGTCTAATGGTCATTCTAAGACTAATAATTTTTCTTGCAGGCTAGTCTTTCTGCTTTCATCTTTGGTGTATGTCAGCACACTTTATATATCCCTCACCCTTTATCGTTTCACGAAAAACCGCAAAATCAGGCACATAAAAATGCTGCCACCAAACCGGCGTTCAGAAATACCAGGAGAACGTGTACCAGTTTTGTGTAGTTAAATTTCATGCGAATGCCCGACTCCAGCACTATGCACACATTTCCACTGCCGTCAGTGACGCTCCAGCGATGTTGTTCTGGTAGTGTGGGTACAGTTGTTGCCGGCGGAACAGTTGCTGACGTCGTCGGAGAGGCCGTCGTCGATGGCGTGGCAGTAGACGGCTTAACATTAACTACAATACTGGAAGCGTTTAGGCTGGAATGATCGAACGAAAATCCGGAACTTTTTTCTCCACTCAAAGTTGCTATGACTGCACACAAATAACAACCAATATTAAGCTATATATAAAGTAAGGATAGGATTAGGAGTGCTATATACCCAATGAGGAGCATAGACGGGCTCTTCATCTCATTCACTTATCCTTCAGCCATAAGTGTTCTTATTCCACCATCACACTCGTGCCTCCTATGTCTACAATGGATGTCTGGCGTGGTATAACGTGGTGTTAACTCACAGATCCACTCAATCGTGAAATACAGGTGCAAGTTTGTAGGCCTACCGCTGGCGACTCGCACAACGGTGGAATAAGTGTGTTATACAACTCTATATCGTGGTATAAGTTCGTTAACACTCACTTATACCGCTGTACACAGCTGTATAACATACACATAAACCACTTAAGTCTATGACACATCGGCAGTGCGAGTGCAATCCCAGTCCTATGGTTACCTTCCAGTCATATGGCATCACTGCCGTGTTACCGATAACTATGCTGCTTGTTGACAGAGGCACATGTTGCGAACAACTTGTCCAAGCTTCTTATCTAACAACTGGAAATCTGGAATTCGAACCCGTGACGACCGTCGAGTCCAATGTTCTAACCATTACTCCAATCGGTCATCCTAAAAGACGCGGACAACACGGACGACAGTAATTAAGCCGCGGCATGCCTGCATACAGACTCTGCCCAGGTAGCAGACGCGCACGTTTCGTCGGTTTCATATTGCACTGAGTATTCGGTATGAGTGACTGTATGGCTTTATAGGCGTCGTTCGTACCTGGCATATAACAATGACGCTGATAAGCAGGCGGGCAGCGTCAG
>Ga0209782_1000697_pt1 | contig 15608 bp, 11 predicted proteins | sample WorMetmaBAHAMAS1_FD_187390 | JGI IMG/M metagenome (GOLD analysis project Ga0209782, IMG submission 187390) | Marine gutless worms symbiont microbial communities from Max Planck institute for Marine Microbiology, Germany - Inanidrilus... | ecosystem: Host-associated > Annelida > Digestive system...
GTACTATGCCATTTGTATGCTGTATCCGAGCTGAATGTACTACAAGAGTACAGTTGGCCGTCACTGATCTGCTAAAGCAGATGCGTAAAAATAAGTTGACTGTTGGATGTTACGCACAGACACACCGACAGTCACACACTTGATGATTAGTGTCATATCACCTCTAAAAGGGGCATGGTTATGTTCACATGACCTAGTTTTTAATTTTACTGCATAAAATATCTCTGGAATGGCAAAAGATAGAGATTTTGTATTTTGTACACTGATTGACCATGTGACTTATTAGCATTGGGATGACAAATAGTTCCTCAAGTGGGAGTGGTCACAGTCACGTGACATCTTTAAATTTTGAGAACTAACCGATGATATCTCGAAAACTGTGCCAATCTCTATTTGACAATAATGTAGTTACAATGGAAGGCCAATAGGAAATCGTGTTATATGGCGTATCGAATAGCACAATTTCCAGTGACCTTGAGTGAGTATGAAGCTCCCTTTAGTGCTTGAAACCTTTGAAATATCTGTAACTCAAGAAATATAGCACATTGTAACTACGTCGTGTTTAAACGTAAATCATAAAGCACACGTGGCTAGTTACGTTGTGAATAAAGCTTTATTGTCAATAGTGAAGACTTCTCAAGATCACAATAAGTCATTTATACTGCAGCAGTGGTATAGTGCCTGAAGTAATGCTAGACAGAGATGTATCTGCAGGCCACTAACATGAAGTGATATACGGCGTATCTAATAGCAGCTAGCAACTGCAATGACCTTGAATGTACTCGAAGGTCATTTTTTGATTGTAAACCTTTTCAAATGGAATATTTCGTTTTGTAGTTGAAAGACTTGACGCTACGTGGTCCCTCTGCAATAGCACAGCTTCTTGTTTTTGTTGTGGCGCATTGTTTTGCCACACCTGTAAGCCTGTATGTATGTATTTAGCAGAAGCAGCTGCAGTGCACTGTCGGTTGCGTCTAATCAGTTGTAAAGCATCCATACAGTTAGTTGATATTCAGAACCGGGGACTGGAGGGATACCGCTGTGCCATGTTGGCCACACAATTATCCCAATGCAATAATCCATCTAGGCCACATGTGGCCGGCCAGACCACTCACTCAGTCAATTGAACTGGCAGCTAGTCAGCAGTTCATTTCCCGCTCTCCTGCCATTGTTATCATTACTACCGAGCCAGCGCCTCCAACTGGACTGCCGTGCTGTGCTGTAGAGTAATATACTATATAGTGTGATGCGGTACTGTGACCCTGAATCTGTTGCTCTGTCCGTGTCTTGTCTGTTGTCAAGAAGTTGCCTCATTGGGCTGAAGTAATGTTAAACAACAATATTTAGTCACTGCTAGACTGCTGTAGTTCTTCCTAATCACAGTCACTTAACAAAGAGGCTAAAAAGTGCTTTACACTTTTGTGTTTTCGCATTATTTAGCCCACCTGGGGCTGGCCTACCTGCTGTGCGGGCTGTATATTCTACTGTTTTTTCCTTATTTTAACTTTGACAGTCCAATTGGAGACCAGTTATCTGAGTATGGACCGAATCAACACCATATTTTCAGGATTGGTAGATGATAGACATAGACATATGAGTCAGATGAATGATCTGATTCTGTTTCCAGTCATTCAAGGAATGTTGACATGTCAATCAATTTTGTGGCTAAATCGGCATTGGGAGATTGCAATGCCACTGAGAGAAGATTAAATGGCAGTGATTTAATTACATCTGGTAGAAATTTGGCGAGCTTCGACTCAATCCAGTCAGTGCAGAGATTACGAGGCTTAAATGTATACAGCAGGCATCAGTCACTACTCGGGTTAGTTATATTATGTTTGCTAGGCACTGGCAAGACTACTAGTCTGGGTGTTCTATATGTCGGACTTTGTCGTGCATTTTTTAAGTATTATATATCCCATCATTTAACTTCTTGAACCCTACTGCTACTACTATTGCTAGTGCAACTGCTGCTTTTAGCTTTCTTCAACCAACATTTTAAAAATTGTTCTGGGTAATATCCAGGGACAGTGGGAGTTGCCTAACCATTAGCGTTAAAGCAGTGAAAGGAACTCGAGAGCACTGAAGCCAACTCTGCAAGTCAAACACTGGTCATCACCCTTTCTTATTTCATCAACTGATCTCAGAAGGAATGGATGCCACATTTCTTACAGCAGTGTCCGATATCAGTACCGATGGTTAGAATGCAGATAGAAATCTGAAAGAACAACTTCCAACTTCTAAACTGCCAGAATTTGGTTGCTGTAGCTAGTCGAAGACGTGGATTGCGAATGGCTACTGTAGTGTGTGCTGCTGTTGTTTTCAGCGGTGCTGTTTCCGCCAGCGAACAAGCTGACGATGAGTGAGGTATTTGATGCCAAGGGCAAGCCTCGGCATGACGTGCTGAAGCAGCATTTCATTGCCGAGGGCCGAGTTTCGGAGGATGTGGCACTGAGGATCATTAATGATGGTGCTGCAATTATGAGACAGGAGAAGACTATGATTGATGTTGAGGCTCCGGTCACAGGTTGTTATTTTTTCGTGGTTGATTTGTAAATAATGAAAGGAGGTAGATCGCAAGTGAAGTACATAAGAAAGAGTATATTACGATTACTGCACAATTATTATCTTATTTCGTGCTCACCATCCAAGAGATTGGCTGGAAAGAGCATCTCTAAAATGACCTATTTTATGTCGAGTGGGACGTTGAACTTTAACTCAGTTGGTCATTCATGCTTATTGCACATTTGGTATGCAGTTTATCATTGTTGATGGTAATAAAATGCTGACCATGGGATTGATTTTGCAGGCTAATAGATGCAGTTCACTAGGTCATAAATTATGATAGCGAGGCTGACATGCTAAGGTCAAACGTTGTAGTAGGCTCGCTGAACCTTAACGTAGCATGCACAGTAAACAGTGCATGCAGTAATTGGACTTTTAGCTTATGAATATTTATTGCTAATGCTTGCAGTATAAAGTGCTGCTGTCCAGTAATTTCTTAACATATGATAGAGTCGGAGAGCTGACTTAAATGGATCTGCCCCCTGTCCCCCATCATTCACAAGTCTAGTGGGGATGAAAATAGGATGAGGCCAATCGCTGATTCTTACAATGTTTTAAAGTGCTTTGACACTATTGGTTGGCTGACTGACAGGAAGGGCATCCAGTATCAAGCCTGTAGAATGCCATGCTGATTCTTAAAGGTAATGTGTGCTGAAGCAGGTTGAAAGCTAATTGTCATTGTCAACCAGCAAAACAGCCGTTAAACAGACTGTGTGTACCAGCCCTCATACAATAGGGCTGAAACATACGCTAGGTGTGTTGGGGCACTGCAAATATCATAACTGGATAGAGCTGTTGTGTCTTTCTGGTTTTTGGTTCCCGTGGTGTGGAACTTATCTCGGACTCCGTGATCAGTGAAAACTGTTAAAACGTATTTCTTTGCTTGATACTAGTGCATTCAGCACAGTAAGGGTTTTTTTTATGATAATCATGCTACATACTATACTTACTTACTTAGTACTTACTTACGTATCATTAGAAAAAGGTGAACTGACAGACACCAGATCATTGCTTTATGCTTACTGTCATTGACACAGCCAGAACAATAGGTTTATAGTGTTGGTAATAGTTGTGTTTATTTGTCAGTGTGCGGAGACGTGCATGGTCAGTTCTATGACCTGATGAAACTGTTTGAGGTCGGAGGTCATCCGGCGACGACTCGCTATCTGTTTCTCGGAGACTATGTTGATCGTGGATACTTTAGCATTGAGGTTAGTTTCTTTGTCACACCCACACAATGACAGATTGCTATGACAGTCAGTTTAGTGGTTGTTTTCAGTTAACATATCTACACTGTAGGATTAGGATTCTTTTCAGTTTGGCAGTGTTGACTGAGCAACAAAAAGGGCATTTGGCTCGTAAAAACTTGGCCAAACCTGGTGTAAAGGCGTGCTTTTATGTGCAATTTTATGTGCAATTATAGCATGCAATTGCTGCAGTAATTGTAGGCTTTCCAACATGCAGGAATTGCATGCAATAATTGCAAATGAAACCACGACATAAGTGAAACAAACAAGGTGCATTAAATGATAGCCAAAAAATTCATATGAATGAAATAGTGCATCTGTTTCTGTATGTTTCGAATGCTGCAGTGTGTGCTGTATCTGTGGGCTCTGAAAATCATTCACCCAACGACGCTGTTTATGCTGCGTGGAAATCACGAATGCCGGCATCTGACGGAGTATTTCACCTTCAAGCAAGAATGTATGCATCTCATCTTTGTGATATAAGTGCATAGAATCTATCTTGCTAATTGTACAGTGTCCATCGTTAATCAGCATATATAAAGCATTCTATCAGTGCTGAAGTGCTGAACAGTGCAAACAGAATATGATTTCTAAAGAACATGATTGACAAATGACAAATGTTTACATTTGTAAGACTTGCCTAGCCAGGAGTATCTCCGGTGAACTAAGCCAACACCCTTCAGCCACAACAAACATGGTTTGGAAATGCATAAATAACCTTAATTCACTCACGTCCTGTCTTTTCTATTGTTATACAACATAGCTAATAAACTTTCTCCATTTTTACAGTCCATAGTATAGTCGTTACATAGCCATCGATCCAGCACAAAAGAAGAACAAAATGTAGTAGCCTGTAACCTTCCTAGTGGATCAATTACACTTAAGTATTTTTGTTCTAAAATTAACTGCAAGAGTTGTCGGCTGCCATTGGGGCACTTCCCGCAGCACAGCTGCCTCTGGCTGGTTTTAAACCAGATTTAAATCTTAAGTCAATTTGAGCGTGCAGCATTTGATGAATGATTAGAATAGAACCACCACACGTGATGAGGAATACTTCTGTTACATCATGGTATGTTCACAGTCTCGCTACGCTGCTCATTGCGTCTCAGCAATTAACGACCGCTTATTACCAAGCACGGGGAATATTACAACCGAGCGGTGCACACTGTTTATCAAATTCCTTACTCATGAATCAGGATGACTGCTATCAGTGTGTTAATAAGCTGCACCCATATACGGATTATCGCTAAGCTAGTTAATATAATAAGTTGGGACTGATTTTGACGTGTGTTTTTAATGTTTTTGATATTTTTAAGGCTTGCAGACTATGAGCACTCCACCTTACCGTCACCTGTACGAGATATTTGCGTGCTGCAGGTAAGATAAAGTACTCGGAGAAGGTGTACGATGCATGCATGGATGCGTTTGACTGCCTGCCGCTGGCGGCGATCATGAATCAACAGTTTCTGTGTGTTCACGGCGGACTATCGCCTGAACTTCACACTCTTGATGACATTAGGAAGGTATGCTGCTGTCTTCGTTGTTATCAGCCTTTTAATTTAATACTTTGAACCATATCACATAATCCCATACACTGGGTATTTTACATAAATTCGTAAGATTACATACACCTTCCCACTCAAGTGATGGGCTAGTGTCGGAAATGGTTTTTGGGATGGGATTACAGCGCTGTTGTTTGTTTACTGCCAAAAGGCCATTCGGTTTGCCAAGTGAATCTGAATATGGATTCACTGTGAGTTCAAATCCGGACTCGATAATCGAATATTCCCTTAGTGTCGACTGGGACATTAAACCTTAACTCAGTCTGTCAACAAGCGGGATGCTTGTGGTGTCAGCCAGCTGACACTGAAGTACAAATCATTTCCACTGGAGCACCCAGCTGTAATTGCTTCAACATTGACGCCATCCAGTGCCGGGGGAGGGCATTAAAAGGTGCATATTTATGCAGTTTGTTTGCCATGTGACTGTTCAGTTGGACAGATTCAAGGAGCCGCCGGCGTTCGGTCCGATGTGTGACCTGCTGTGGTCTGACCCTCTGGAGGAGTTTGGCAGCGAGAAGACGACGGAACATTTCACCCACAACAGTGTCCGAGGTTGCTCATATTTCTACAGGTCAGCAACCGACAGTTCAGTCATCTTTCTGCCTTTCTTTTACTCGTGGCATTTAGCGAACAGCGAGGTACGGAAGCAGTGAGAAAGGCAGTTCTGAAATGGTGATTTTTAAGTCGTGGTTGAAAGAATGAATGATTGGAAAAATGTCTGCGATAACAAAAAGCAATAAGCTGATGTGCAAAATTGCTCCAGCATGCTAGCAGAGTACCATCTAGGGCGGGTTGCACCAACCTTACTTAAATCATCACTTAGCTAATGGCCACTTAACTTTAAGTAGTCATTAAATTGCCAATTATATCTCCATTTAATTAGCAGTTGAGTGTCGATGGTGTAACGCGTTTAAACTAATCTCCACTTAAGTCAGAGTTAATTGGAGATTTAAGGACTACTTAAGTTAAGTAAGGATGGTGCAACCTGACCCTAATATGTAAGCTATTGTAGTATTTGAGCCTGTAGATGGTGGCCCAGAAAACATTCAGAGACATATTGTAAATTCCTCGTTTGGTAATTCTGCGCCTTTGGGAACTCTCCGATAATTGTGCGACATTTTGTAGTTCTTGACGCCACTGTATATCTATCTGTCGTGTGTACAGCTATGCAGCATGTTGTGACTTTCTCCAGCACAACAATCTGCTGTCAGTTATCAGGGCTCACGAGGCGCAGGACGCTGGGTACGTTCAGTATTATGCTTGCTGTTGTTAAGCAGTTAATTCTCGGCTAACGGTAAAGTCCTTCCCAAACTAAAGGGGCCTTTCGTATATATTTATTATGTAGAAATAGCTAGCTCTGCGTTAAAAATGTTTCAAGCACACTCAGATATTTCACAAATGAAAATAAAGCAAAATTATGCAAAAGTGCTATGACTAATTAGAGTTACTTCTTGGCAATATATTGTGAGTATTTTAACTAAAACTCCACCTTCTTTTGACATCAGTTTGTTTGTACTTACCTGCATTGTTATCATTGCAGACAGTAGCCGATGTGTGGGTAGGGTGATCAGTGACAACTATGACAGTGTGACTGTGTGTGTCCGTGCTCTAAAAGAAAAATGATGTGAGCTATCAACACCAAACTTGCAGACGTGCAGTTCATGGTAGTTGCTCTTCGTGCATTGACCCTGAGGTCAAAGGTCAAAGTCACATAAATAGAATATATACATTTATATAGAATATATAAATGTGCTGCCGACATAGGTATGCAGTTCGATATGACTGTCTAGGTTTCTAGTTGTCGCAGATGATATCGGAAGTAAGTTAGGTCTAAAACTGCAATTTGTGGCAGCATTTGATAGAAAATTAAGATTTTTTAAAAGGGCTGAGGGATTCCTGTGCCATTTTGCATTGTTGATGCAAGTAGATACCAATCTGTGCATGCAAAATTTAATTCAGGCAGGTATGCACTTGTTTTTCGGTGAATGTTGGGGATCAAATTTTGCTGGACAAAGTCTATACATGCATGTGTCATTAACATACCTGTGTGGCATCACTTACAGGTATCGTATGTATCGCAAGAGCCAGACGACTGGGTTCCCGTCACTCATAACCATATTCTCGGCTCCGAACTATCTTGATGTCTACAATAACAAAGGTAGCATTGCAGTTGTCGTTTGCTTTTTAGGCCCCTTTTACATTGGAAATTAACTTCGAAATTAATTTAGAAGTTTTCGTTAATTAGTTCCTTTTGCAAGAAAATTTCTAGTATGAACTGTCAACTTTCAAAAAAAAAATAAATTACGAAATTTTATTATGCAATTTAGAACATGTTCTGTTGTCCAAAATTTCGCAGAAAAAGTTTCATTTATGGAGTGCTCTGATTGGTCAGTCGGCCAGTGTTTACAAACATCGAATGAAGCGTCGTCGATGTTGGCTTTCGAAAGTTTATTTCCAATGTGAAAGTGCTTAATTTCGAAATAAAAATTTCGAAATTTTTATTTTGAAATTAATTTCTAATGTGAAAGGGGCCTTAGAGTTAGAACAGATCTTGGTACTGATTCTGGACCACAGAGTTGATCTACAGTGGATCAACTCAGTGCAGGTCTATTTTTGAAGATCCGCACTGGTACAACAGATCAGTAATCAGTGTCTGCGGCTTGTTTCTTTTGATGTCGGAACGCTATCGTTAGCGTGGGTGGTTGCTCTGTGTGCTGTATTTGATCAGTACCTGGAAGCACCAGTGCCAATGCCGTTAGTCACACTACTGTAGGATTAGATTACCGATCAATTAGCATCATGTGCTGCAGGAAACTCATTACTACTGGACCAGGTGCGGACTCGCCCGTCCAGGCCACATAAAATTACCGAATCAGTCCGGTCTAGTTTTATTGTGGATTATTCTAACTCTGTTGTTTTTATTTTTGGCAGTTGGAAACATTATCGTTTCGATAAAATGTTAACAAATAACGTATGAAATTAGGTAACTAATTTGCAGTTAGTTAGCATTGAATGTGTGTTCGTTTCTTCCGTTTGATCTGAAACATTCCCGCAAACATTTTGCAATAAATCGCAGCCAGTTTACAGTGTGTTCCTGCTAAATTTTCTGAAACGTTTGCAGCTGTGGTGTCAACTTGTGTTTTATGTCCATCAACCTTGTCTCTGTTTCTCTGCCTCTCTTGCACCTGTCATTATTTTACTGGAGTTGATTCCACATCTGCAAACGTTGCAGAAAATTTTGCAGAAACACACTGTAAATTGGCTGCGATTTTTTGAAAAATGTTTAACTTACTTACTGTCAACTTGTCTTCCGTTGTCGATTTGCCCGTCTCATCGTCCATAACTCCTTCATTCCTGTCTCAATACCCATCTGCTTTACAAATCCTTCCCACCGTAGACTTTCTTCCTTCCACTGCATTGTCGTAGGTTAACACTCGGAGCATATCTGCAGTGCTAATCAGTTCACGCAATGCTAAACGTTTGTGAAATGGGTTTGAACTCAGTGCATAGTCAGGACCACAGTCGGCCTGTTTTTAGGCTTTTGCCAGAGATCTACGTGGACACGTCAAGCACGGACTATTACTTTTTATTTGAAATTAAATATATGTAATTTTTGATAAGATATACCATCATCCAGATTTGCAAACATAATGGACTTCTTACTAAATCTGGATTCACGGTGAATCCAAATCTGGAATTGGCAAATTGTATATCCCTTTATGCAAGTTGTTCATGCGTGCTTCTGTTGACGAGGCAGTGTAAATTAGCAATGGTCAAAGGTGGTGATGACCAGAAGCTGGGGACATATCCACATGCCTGGCAGAATGTAACAGCAACCTTATTTTTCTTCTTCAGCGGCATGCATGCCCGGTAATGGAGTGTTGTTGTGTTCAAAGCACACTATCATTGGCCTTCCTCCAGGCTGAGTGGATACAGGTGTGAGTCGACTGGACATTAGTATCAATCCCCTCGTCCAGGTGGTGCGTCGGCACCCTTGACGTCTCCAGTCGCCTTGTGGTCAGACCAACACACTGATAGCTCAACGTTGATTCTGCCTGGGATTCAAACATGCCACAGGACCAAAGAAACAGAGCGTCTTGTTTCAGTAAGATAAGAAACTATTAGTCTCCATTCCATAACAGAAGCATTGGTGACATGTCTGGTATACGGGATCCAATGGATTGTTTGGAGTGACCATGTGTGGCAGCCTCCTGCTGGCTAATGTCACCTACAGGCACCTACGGGTCTTTCACAGAGTGAGAGAATGCCCCGACCTCGTACCTTTACTATAATAACAAACTGTGATTTTAGTAGTTCAGTAAGTGATTTGTCAAGCTTGTGTTATTTAAAGCAGTCCATCTTCGAGTGGAATAACTACCAGTTTTGGTATCTATGTTTCTGATGCCTGTCAGCGGCCATTTTGAAATATGAGAACAACGTGATGAATATTCGTCAGTTCAACTGCTCGCCGCATCCTTATTGGCTGCCGAACTTCATGGACGTATTCACTTGGTCGTTGCCATTTGTTGGCGAGAAAGGTCAGAAACGCTGTATTTTTACTGGAGTAAATCGCCGTTTTTATTGTCTGCATGTTGTGTGTTTTATCGCAGTGATCGTAATGTTGGGCCCATTCCATGGGGCCATAGCGGTCCCCTCTGTCATGCGTTGTCGTTGTTGTGTGGACATCGATGCGCAGGCGGCGTGCGACAGTGGTGGCGTGCAACAGTAGCAACACCTGGTGAATGGTAATGTAAAATTAGGGCGTGCGTCGGCTCGCAGTGGCGAATGGGCCCAACATTTTTCAGATGCTTATTGTTAGTATATTATGACTGGATTCATTATATTTCAATGTTCTACGGGGCGACACTAGAAATGGGCAGTTGGCCACTGTTAGTCGTAAAAATGCCAGAATTTATGCAGAATAGGGTAGCGACACAGATATGCCATTGTGCCTGCCTAGTACACACAGCATGTTGGCTGCAAACCTGCCCCATTGTGGTGTGATCTTTAATAGCAGCAACTTTATTACAAGCTGTCGGACAGTTCGTTGCAAAACGATAAGCCGCGGACAGTGGCAGTTTGACAAAAGCATACCATGCGAGTGGAATGGTGCAAGTTTGCAGTCAACATGTTATGTGTACTGGGCAGGCACATTGGCATATTTGCCCACTGCGGCCGGTAAGTGTTTGACCTGCCACTGCAGGCGTGTGTTGAGCTACGAGCATAGGAAGGATAGACAGACAGATGGACTAAACAAACGGATAAATCACACCATCACTTAATGCCCACTCCTACCATAGGCAGGGCACATAGTAGGAATATGTTTGGTATTTAAATGAGCAAACTGTTCCAATCTGACTGTTTTCAGCAGCTCCTGAAACTGTCTGCGGCCACAGACATTAAATATTCTATCTAGACTCAGTTCGTCCAATCAGAACTGCAGAAGATTTTGAGGCCGTCGACTGGGCGACTGGCTTCGCTAACAAACATGGCTGCATTGTGAGATTGCTTAAAGAGACTGGCTCGGTTTTTGTAAAAGTTCGCACGTGAATGTAAGAATAAGTGTAGTGTTTAGTTCGACCATTATTGATGTCCATTAATGCCATGTGAGTATTTTCTATTTATTAGACGTCAGTGACGGCCATGTTTGTTAGCGATCGACGATGGCCTTAGCCGTATCTGCGGCCGATACTCTTTTACAGGTGATATGGCAAACTGTTTTCTTTACGACGCGGGCCTACTACAGCAAGCTTGTTAACGCAGTTGCTTCAGCGTAATTGAACTTCTGGTTTTACTAAATCACATTGCGTTTGACCGTGCTGCAGTGACCGAGATGCTGGTGAACATTCTCAACATTTGCTCTGATGACGAACTCATGCTGGAAGGCGACGATTCATTCGAAGGTGAGATAGTTATGGCTCACATTTTCGTTGTTATTGTATTATTATTATTGTTATTGTTAGCATGCGTCTCGTGCAGGCAGTGCGGCCTATTGCTACAATTTCACAAATGTGGTCCGTCCGTCTCTGTGTTGGGCACATGGGTAAGCCGTGCAGAAACGTCTGAACCAGTCAATAATAATAATGATAACAATAAAGAGATTTGTACAGCGCCATGAGGTCATGACATCAGCGGTGCTGGTAGTCAAGATGCTATGTGGAGGACCCAAGGAATCTTGTGTTAGATTGGGTCCAGATTCACCCCCCCACAGGAAGGGAACTTTTGAGCGGGACACGAGTCGACCCATCGTAAACTATATGAGATGTGGATGAATAGTACTGAACCTCCGCATGACTGCTTGGATTCATCTGCCACAGCCACTCTGTGTTGCTCGCCTGCCTAGCACACACTGCAGATGAGTGCATTCGCTGCTGCGAGGTATGATAGGACGTATAAAGTAAACCTGAACAGCTGTACATGTGTGGCAGCGATCAGCAGTTGGCGATGCAGCCTTTTGCCAGATTAATTTTGACGCTTGTTAGCATTTACCTCGGACGTTGTTGTTACTGCCGCTGCTGCAGGATGTGAAAGCCTTCGTTATTGTACAGTGCTGCTTCATGTAGAGTGTAATTAATTGCAGTCAACGTGTGCAGTTTGATGGCTATGCGATGTTGTCAGTCTGTTTATATGTCACGCTGCCCAAGCTTGTAACTGTGAAACGCACTGTGTGTCGGAAATTTACATCCGGTCGCCGTTGGTTTTGTGCAACTTGTCCAAGTTCTGTTTGATGTGTGTGCTGAAATTATTTACCTGCTTATCTCGCAAGCTGGTGTACTTGTTTACTACTGAAGGCATGAAATCTTGCCATTGTTGTATATTTTATGGCAGCATTAAATGTGTAATTTAATTTTCAGTTTTCACTGCAGAACAGACTGTGCTTTCTATTCATCCTGTGTGTTACAGTTAAGCATAATTTTCTGTTGGAGTCGTTACGCAGAAGCTTTTTGTTTTTTCTTTACATTTTCATTGCTTGAGTGGCAGTTGTGTGTTCTGTTGAATCTAAGACGCATTGTTGAAGATGTATTTTTATGTTTCATGCGTAAAAAGCTGGCGACGAGGGTAGGTTCCTACTGATAAGTGTATTTTCACTTAGCGCACGTTTCTTCACAGCCACATTGCACTTATATATTGAATTGTCCCACACTCTTTTTTGATCACATTACGTGCATGTCTTTTGTTTTGTTTTTTTACAAAATAGTGCAAATAACCTGGCCATTGACAACTGATAGTCAGAAATCAGATATTACACATGATAGTATAGCAGCGTGCTTCAGATATAGTGGTATCTTTAATTATGACCTATTTTTTTACAAATTTAGTTCCACATTTGATGGTGATGGAATTGAAAATTGATCAGCGTGTGGAAACTTTATGGATAGGAGTATATTAGTGTTTTTTTCTGACTAATAGTTGCAATGGTCTGGTTTATTGGTAACTTCAGAACATGAATCAGAACTGTCTTTATACCATGTACTGATTACTTGACAAGCAAGTTACCAAATTGCACTGAATTTTTTCCAAATGAAAAACGGTTGTTTGATTTATTTCCTTCACGAAAATAAGTCTTAGCGGAAAAGGTTGTTAATTGACCTTGCTGAGTTGCTGGTTGGGGTGAATTATCAAGATTGTGTTTTGAGAACACGCCAGTTTGTTGGTAGTTTAAAAATCCCAGTGAAATCCAAGTCATCGTTCTGTCGGCAAAATCACATCACAAGAATGTTTGTTGAAAAGTCTGAGGACACATGATAAAGTTTCTTCTAAGCGGTGGTTCTGATTTTTAGTGTTGTACAGACTGTACATATAGTAGTGTGTTGCTGTGTCTACAGCTTGTCTCTATGGTCTCTTGCTTGTCTGACAGTGATAGGGACTTAGAAAGGTATAGTGTGCCATAACCCTTAAAGCTTAGTAATTGTGAGTTCTGTACTTTCTTACTTAATTGGGCTCATTCCATGGGGCCATAGCGGTCCCCTCTGTCATGCGCTGTCGTCGCCGTTGTCGTGGACATCGATGCGCAGGCGGCGCGCGAAAGTACCGCTAGCGACATCTGGTGAATGGGCGTGAGGCGGCTCGCAGTGGCGAATGGGCCCAACATTTTTCAAATGCTTTTTGTTTCATCAGTATTCACTGCACAAATGAACATTCAAATGCACATTTTTATTCTGCACATTGTACAGTACTCAGCACAATACTGTGAGCATAAAGACAAGGTGGTAAAGTAACAGAAATGATGAGAGTGCATTTATGTAGCAGAAAATAAAAAAAGTCGTAACATCAGGAACTTACATATAACATGGTCTGTCAACTAGATGTGACTGTCAGACATAGTGTAAAAAGTTTGCTGGATACCTGGATGGCCGGACTTCAATTTTCACACTGGCACCATTTCATCGAGCCCTGCATGCCATGGCACACACCATTCTGGATCTTAAGCCACATGACCATGTCACTCCAGCTCTCAGTGTAGAGTTGCACTGTTTACCGTTTGCCGAGAGGATCCAGTACAAGTTGTGCTTGCTTGTCCACAAGTCGCTGCCAGGTCACACATACCAGGTTGATATAGATGCACGCTTCGTTGTCTGGCGACCTCGTCATTCTGCAGACATGTTGCCGAATCAGCGACAGAGCTTTCTCTGTTGCTGCTCCGCTAGAATGAAACAGACTGGCAACAGATCTGAAACACTTCATTTGACAGACACGTTTTGTCGTCACCTGAAAACGTACCTGTTTGAATCTGTATACGGACACCGGCTGTGATGCGCCCGTGGTCTTCTAGTAGTGGTCACAATGTAAAAGATCAGTTAATTTTACTGTTACTAGTTTATAGTGTAATGTAACTGATGCCTGTTACAGTTTTCATTGTAGATTTTTTATGTTTATACAACTTATATCACTTTATTATCACTCTAGAAATATTTAACTTACTGCACTGCATTGTTCTTTTGATTTTTTTAGATTTTATTTGAGTTTTGGTGTATCATTTTCACCAATTTTATGTCAGTTTTGCTTCTTATATCTCTGTTGCACTTTCTGGCTTCATCGTAGGTGCACGTAGCACCTAGTTGTGTGATGTTGTGAATAGAAAATGTTTTACTGGGAAGTGTTTGAAAAGTAGTCATATTTAGCTGTTGAATTTAAGCACATTTAACAGCAGATATGGGTCAATTACAATTTTACCAATTTTAATTAAGTTACAATTACCTAAAATTCAAACAATTACTCTCAGGCCAATTACAATTACAAAAGTAACAATTACAGATACAATTACAGTTACTTTCTAATCAGAACTCATAACACCAATATTCGCGTTACTGCCCACCGGCACTAATACATTTATTGCTTGACACCAGCACTATATTAAGTGTCCACACTGTCCAGTGTCAATCTGCCATTGTTACGTTCGATGCATGAATGTTAACATAGTCGTTTGTTGCATTTGATAAATACCAGCTGTTCAGATTTCTCCGCCATGAATCTGGTTCTTTCAGGGTGAAATATTTTGCCCGCTGTACTAAATATACGCTCAACTAGCGCAGATGAAGCAGGAATTGACAGCACTTTTCGCCATTCGAGCCACATGCGGAAAATCTGAAGCATGTGACTTCTACCAGGCCAAGAGATCACTGTAATACTCCAGCGGTGTGGTTTTAAAGTAATCCATGAGCTCTTGGCACATGGCCTGAGCAAGGTCAGCATGATCTGGCTGGGAGCTTTGTGAAGGATTTTCCATAAAGCTGAACAGTTCATCTTCTTTGGGACAGGTTTCTGGGACTCTGGTGGCTGGTCACATGATGTCGTTGATGCTTTCATTGACACAGAACGAGTTTCTGCATACTTCTGCATGTCGATGACAACAGTACTCTTGATCTGTTCAATTTCGTCTTGCTGGCACCACTGAAGTCTGAATCTGGGATCTAGTACAGCGCCTGTGATGTACAATGCACTGGACTCATACTTTGACGGGCGGGAGTCAATTGCTGAACTCAGGTCACTGATTAAAGGTTTGCAGTAAGTATAGTCTGCACAGAATTCAGCTTGTATCGGGAAAAGGAAATAAAGGAATCAGCTAAGCTGGTCCTCCTATGTTGCACGGTGACTCGTGGTAAAGGAAGTTGCACGGTGACTCGTGGTAAAGGAACATTATAAGTAAGTAAAACATCCGTGGACAACGATCTACAGAAAAGATATGTAATTGTTAAATAGAAATTACCATTGGTCAGTTACAATTACAATTACT
>Ga0209782_1000698_pt1 | contig 15602 bp, 9 predicted proteins | sample WorMetmaBAHAMAS1_FD_187390 | JGI IMG/M metagenome (GOLD analysis project Ga0209782, IMG submission 187390) | Marine gutless worms symbiont microbial communities from Max Planck institute for Marine Microbiology, Germany - Inanidrilus... | ecosystem: Host-associated > Annelida > Digestive system >...
TTCTTCCAATGAACCATCCTTTGATCATCATGACGGTGAACACAAGGTGCAAAACCCGCTAGGTGCTGTGACCACTCAGGTGCTGTTACCGCCGAGTGCACTAACCACTACTATACACTACTCACGTTAGTGAATCAGATGACCGGAGACGGCGCGGTCTGGAGTGAGAGACAGGCTGGCAATCGTCTGACAAGTAAGGTATCAGGTATCGCTAGCACTTACAGTATTCTATACGCATCCCGAATGCCGACACTCTTCAAACAGTTGTTGCCTTGTATATGAAAAACAAGAAGGCCCAGCAGTGGCTAGCATAGCGCGAGATGATCCCTCCACTCTTCCCGGCGATGATCCCTCGCCTCGCGCTCGCGCCCGCATGCACCGCGACCATAATGCGCGGTAAATTAGGATCGGAATTTGAAACCTAAATTAGCTATAATGCGCCAATGCACTTCCGTCACAGACAGACGGACACTGACATCGTAGCATAAGCGTGAGATGTATATATTACATCTTGCGCTAAAAAACTAGAAAAACTAAACACTCGTATCAAAGATGCACACCGGTCCCGCCTGCCTCCCATGGCCGTACGACATCTTCACCGAGTTTGCTGTTGATAGCTCAAGCCGTTTTGTGTTCGAGTTCTTTTCCGAGCACGGACAGACATACTGTACGAACACAGATAGTCGCACACAAAAACTGACCACCATCCACAGGCCTTGGCTTCTGACGCCGGCGTGCATAATGATAACTATGTTGAGCTTAAATTCCACGACAGCAGTTTCTTCGCGAGGATCCTCGTGACATCCTCGCCGACACATCACCCGACATGCCGACATCCTCGCGAGAATGTCGGCGTGTCGGGCGACTTTTCCGTTCAGCTTGCCACGCGCTTACCTGATTGGTCGGCCGGCGGTCTGCTGCCGTGTATGTGCTGCCCGTTTGTCCGTGTGTCGTGTCGTTCTCCAAATTCCATGGGCCCGATACGCGCAACTTGTTGTGGACATCCTCGCGAGGACTTTACTAGGAAATTGCTCCCGTAGAATTTCAGCTTATAGCAGTTCGCAAACACATTTCACAGCTACGGGAACTCACCTGCCGTATGGGATCATACAGTGTTATCTGCCACCCGGAGAGGTGACATTCCCGCTTTTACCGCAGCCAATTAAGGGCGATTTAGCGACCCCGGAACAATGCAAGGCTGAGTTGACCTAGTTGGCCTGGTTACATACCGAGATGGTATACCCACCCGAAGATGGTCAGCCATCCCAGTACTAACCGGGCTCAACGCAGAGCAACTTCGTTCACGCGACGAACAACGCTACCGCTAGTCAGCCGAGCCAGCAACCGTACCTGGCCGAGTCCCTGACTCTTCGACGCCCGACGAACCACTGCACGATGGGCGGCGGAACTCCGGACACGTCGACGGACAGCGTGGCCGGACGACCGAGCGACAGCGTCAGCGGCTTCAGCAGCTGAGAGTCGTCGATGCGAGGCGCCGATCGGCGCTCGTCGTTCATCCCTGCCGCATCATCATCATCATCATCATCACGGCCAGTCACCTTCACCGGCCGCGTACGACGCATCGTCGACCACGTTCACTGACTGACAAACATCACCACATTCACTATACGTACAGTTGAAACAAGAAGCTCCGAGCAGCTGCTGAGATAGCGCCACATGCGAGCCACATTCCACTTACTTCCGGTTGTTGTGCACGTAGTCGCTGCCTGCAGATGGTGCAATTCGATTCGCCGAATGCGACTTCCTATTACTGTTCTATATTCTCTTACCGCGTAGATTGACCGTTTTTCTGACATTATTGCCGTCAAGTGCAAAACTTCACCTTTTTCAATACCCCACTGGTCTTCTTCGGCAGAATTCGGAATCATATAGGATACTACGATCCGCGTCGGATTTACCGTATATCCGGATCTGCATAATACAAAGTAGCAACACTTTGCTCCTCTCTTGGGTGCGAAAAAAATAAACCTAAGCCTTGGACTACAGCCTAAATATTCTATCCTCCTAGGCTACATCGGCCGCGAACAGTTGGCTAAATAAAAACGACAGCCAGTATTATTCGTGACAAAGTAAGTAAAACATTTTACACGGTTGGCTTAATTCGTCCTGGCTTCTAACTGTTCACGAAATAGCTCAGTGACGTTATGCTGCAGTGATTGGTGCCTGCAAGCGCACCTGGGATAGACATGTCGGTAATAAACGGACTGCGTGACGTGAATATCGAAAAAAATCGTCTGGTGCACGCTATACAGTCATGGATGATGTGTTTTGAATCCGGTGCCGTCATCAATCGATGCTTGTTGCCGGAGCGGGTCTCAACTGGCACTAGCACCCTCACCACGCAGCGGCGGTGACGGCCCACCGGGGCGATCGGATGCATGTCGCTGCCGTCGCCGTCGTTATTGTTGCGTACAGGTAGGCCCGCCGACAGCGACGCCGGCGCGTGCACGGTAGGCCTATATACCTGTATTGGTCTGCGTCGCTCGCCGACGCGCCAGCAGTTTACCTGTAGTGGGCGGGCGGCCACACCGACGGTAGCGACAAAGTGATCCCGTTTGGAACAGCCAAGTGACCATAAACGCGGCAGTAAAACCAGCCTCGTCGGTCAACCGCATGTCATAAAGAGTCCGTCCCGCAAACCTTCAGTCCTTATTGATAATAGACGGCGAATGCGATACGACTCTGTAAATGACTCATCCATCAACTATATGTAATGACTACCATGACCGGTATGACGTTCGTTTGAAAATGCAGTTTCGGTATTATCTTTAATCGTAGTCTGAAAGCCGTTTTCGCCATACGAAGTCTTTGGAAATGTGTTCGTTAAATTGCAATCACAGTCAGTCATAGTTGTTAACCAAGATAACTAATCTGATTTGCCTGTTTTATTTGTCACTCAATGTTAAATAATTCAGTGGCAAAATTTTGTTGATTTGGTAGTTCTTGATATTTAGACGCAGCGATTCTTCTTTCCAATCGTCATTGTCTTTAGTGAACTTACCAATCGCAATAAAATTAATAATCAACTGTTAGGCTAATGAAGCCTGCAACGACGTATATGGCGATTTTTCTGGTGGTACGTAATTCAGGCCTTGACCGGTTCAGAAATACTTGCATTAATTTTTTTAATCCCTCAGCATTTCCCATAACACTTCCTACTTACTATACGTTCGCTACGATGACTACCGTTACAGTCAACATAAAAATACGAATGCGATAAAAGCATCCGACCGACCGACCTTCAACAGAATCGTTCTTACCTATATTGATATCACTCGTTCAGTCTATCCGGTGATGTTGACCTCACCAGACGTTTTTCATAAAATCTCCGATCTGTAGTATAATGCAGTCGCTATGTGAAGATTCACCATAGGACTACAACGAATACGTGTAGGCGCAGTGTCGCACACGACGGGCACTCACACGGAACGGGTGCGTTCTTAATCCATCAGTAACCCGGTCACTCAGCTGATCCTAGCCGACATCCGACGATGTCTCGAGTTGTCGCCGACACGGATGTCGAACACGCCGAACAAGATACTGCGGTGCTGTCGATGCCGAGGTAACTGTCAAACGTATAGGCCTACGTGCTTGGTACGGCTTGGCAGGCCGGTTCATCGCCGACCACCGCGCACCGTGCATGTGTGTGTGTGTGTGTGTGCCTGCGTGCGACAAGCGGCGCCCGTTACGATCGTCAACATACACATGCCCAGAATGCCGACCACGGCGTCGCCAGATAGCCGCCGGCAGCGACAACGGACGTCCACTGACAGCGATGATTTATCGCCGTAAACATGATGTTTATACGGCGATCGATAGTTCTCACACACGACCTACAATACTTAAATATAGGCCTATATACCTGTACCCCGCGGCAGATTTGGCGAATGGAAAGAAATGTGTACACTTTGCACGCTAGTTTGCTACTTCGCAGTTAAACACATTCAAATTAGGCTACATATAAAGGTATAGGCCATAGGTATAAATGACAAACCATGCATAGCCTAACCTATAGGCCCTACAGAACTGTTTTTTACTGCTCACCGCTATGCTTAGCGCAGTATAAGGCCCTATGCTGTCGTTGCGTGTCGTTGTGCTGTCGTCTGTCTGTCCGTCTGTCACAATTCAACGTTCTAGTAAAACGGACAGGATCATGCAAATAACGCAGCATGGTAGCATATATTTAGCCGAGTTTTCTGATAGATAGCCTAGATATTTTATTGACTATATGTTTCTGCCAAAGATCTCTATGAAATTCGAACAAGTTCACCTCTAGCGGACACCAGATGCAGTTGGGTACGTAGGTTAAAATTGGCCACTTTTGACAAATAGCTCGCTATAACTGGAAAACAGTAACAAGAAAGATAGGCCCTACCAGTTTCTATTGAAGTCATATAGGAGTGGAAGTTGTAGCCATATATGCTCGTTTTACGACAATGCCAATGACCTAGCTTCAGCCGGACCCCTAACCGCCCAAATCGTCATACTTTTTTTCGATCAAACGTGAGACAGCATCGCGTGGTCCATCGGCGTTAGCTTGCTACGTACGACAGTGCGACTGTCTATAGGCCTACTGTAGGCCTATACGAGCTTTATAAATACCTAGTACCGTAGGTATAGACTGTAGTATAGAAGTATAGTTATTCCGAGTAGTAAAGTCGGATACAGATCGAGACCTTTGGAGGCCTGCTTCGGTTGCCTCCATCCATGTGATGTGATTGATGATGTAGTGCATTTACATGAATGTTTTACTTATTTAAAACCTAGTTTGTTTATGTTTACGTTTCAAACAGTTGCAAGTTTTTGAGAATTTTATGTAAAGTGCATGTTTTCATGTTTTATGTTGTATTTTCAGCTTTATTACACTAGAATATAAATATAAACTGCTATTTAATTGAAAAACTACGGCAACAGGTACATGCACATAAAATGATGAACTACTAGTGACTCTCTATCAGGTGAAAATAGATCCAAGTTTCTCGAGTTACTTTAATTTGATGCATTTCTGTTTCCTTTAGTACCATGATGTGCCATTGTCATTTGGACATACATGTACAGGTACATGGTCACCTCATTTTTCTCGTACCAATGTAATATTTTGTATGTTATGTATGTATGTTGTATTTGTTGCAGACAGTGGCTAACATCAGTTACTTGACAATTCAGAATGTGGGTGGTGAATTTGCAAACTTGTTTGTTTGTCGCTGGTGTAGTGCGTCTGTTGTTATATGTGTATGGTCTGTGGCAAGATGCAGCTATGGCAGTGAAATATACAGATATTGATTACATTGTTTTCACAGATGCTGCCAGGTTTGTTTCACAGGTTGGTAATATGCACACTACACTAAATTTTTGTTAACTCTTTCCATTGCATGTTACCAAGTGCCTTGCCATTGTACTCTTATGCAGTTAGTTTTTAGCAGTACTATTTGTTATTTGTCCTTTGGCAGGAGTCAGATATCAGGTCATAATTAGAAGCATATTGAGTTTCGGGCTGGTTTCACACAGATTTCTGCTAGTATGCAGATCTTGTGTTTTGTGTTTCGATCAACTTGACAGGTTGTTGTTATATACATATGGTCTGCAATAACTTGCATTTTTCATTGTACGACGTATGTTGCAAAAGCCGTATCATAAATTGTGTAATAATATATATAATAAGTAAGAAATAAGTAATAATAAGTTAAGTGTAATAAAAATTACAGTATATTTATGACTGTGGTAAGGGTCATTGTGGAGTTCCTTGTTTCGAAGCACGCATCTGTCTCCCCATGAAGACACTGCCTTATGGTTATGCAGACTGGCAGAGAGTAACAGCTAATTAGGGATGTTAAACGAATATTGATTTCTCAATTATTGAATTTTTTATCGTTCTCATTTTCGTTTACCAAAAATCGATTATCATAACTGAAAATTGCACTAGGCGAGGACGACCTGTTTGCAAGACGCTATACCTAGTTGTTTCAATACAAGACCACTTGTGACTGGCGGATGGACGAACTACGACGCATATAGTATGCAATTCATGCCATAAGTTTGCTTAAAATGATAATTCTGACATTAATTACATGAATTTGTACTTTGGAGTGGGTGCCGTAAACAGCATAGAATAGTTTAGATGTCATTGTCGCATCTTATTTCTAAAATTCAACTGGAACCCAAAGAGTCCGGCACAGCACTGCGGTTGTTGCACATGCGACGGTACCGGTACAAGTCAAAATAAATTGGGAAAGTGAACGTCCGTATGTCTTTGTTCTTTCCTTGCAATATAACGATACGATATGGACTTGCGACTTACGATCGTCAACAGTGGAACCAGGCGTGACGAAACGTCAAACAACAACAACGCGATCACGTGATCAGTGGTGACCGGGAGCTTGTTGTTTGTAAACAAAAAGGTTTTGCTTTATGGAGTTTTAAATCACTTTAAAAGCAGATGTATAACGGAATATTATAATGGAACATAGAGCCTTTGTCTTTGGCACATATGTGGATTTGCTCTGCATAACAAGTTGTATGCATTCGTTTTTTATCGCTTACTGGTACTTGCGTGCAGTGTGGCAGTGTGCACACTTGTTTCGATAATCGAATATCAAAAAAATTTGAGTTTAACATCCCTACAGCTAATCACTATACTGATCTGTTCAGTACACTAAATTTATTTTTTATTAAATGTATGTATAACTGCAAAACAGTATTTGTTTGAAACTTAAATATTGATATCATCTGATATGTTGTTTAATGTTCCTGCTTTAAACTAGGTACTGGTAATTAGCAATAGAGTTAATTACAGCTTGTTAACAGTGCCTTAAACATTTAGTTATTTTTTGCATATGCTGTTTAACAGTGTTAAGTGAGCTGTGTCAAACTTATGCAGTAAATATGTACTAGGACCTATGACTTGCTTGATAATTTTATTGATATTGTCGGTGTGTTAAAATTGCTTAGGGACAGTCTCCTTACAAGAGAGCCACATATCGTTACACACCACTGCTAGCATGGTTATTACAAGGCAACGTCTGTATTTCCGAAGGCTTTGGCAAGTTGCTGTTTGCAGCATGCGATATTGTTGCTGGCTATATTATTTATCAGTATTGTATGCTGAAGAACACGGGCAACACAAGGCAGGCTGTTACTTGTGCCAGTATTTGGCTATTCAATCCACTTTCAGTCACCGTGTCAACACGTGGAAATGCCGAGTCACTCATGGCTGTTCTAGTACTGATCACTCTGTTCATGCTTGCTCGCAATGGATACACTGGCATAATACTAAGTGCTGTAACATACGGCTTATCTGTCCACATGAAAATCTATCCTGTGACCTATGCTTTGGCACTATACTTACACCTCAATGAATATCATGCTACACTTCAATTTCGTGAAAATGAGAACTGTCAATATTCTTGGTGTCATCAATGGAGGTGCCTGTGGCCTACGTCTGCAAGTGTGATATTTGGAGTGGTTTCCGTGTCAACGTTCTCATTTGCTACTATTATCTGCTACAGCTGGTGAGTTCTGATGCTTCGATAGCGCCTTGCAGAATTGAAGTATTTGTCTGTTGTGATATTTCTAAACTTATGGAACCAGCAATCAGTGAATCCTTATTAACATGATTTGAAGTCAACTTCAATGTGTAAATTTTTCTGTGATTTTCATTTGTATCGGCTTTTGTATTATTTATTTTGCTGGCCATATACACAGTTATAAGCAATAATCTGGTGTCTGTCTATTTGTCTGTCGTATGTTGTTCTAATATTATTGTCATATGCAGTCAGTGTACATTTTTGCCCTTCTCTTCGATGGCTGATATATTTGTTATATTTACACTTCATTGCAAAATTGCTGTGCTAACAGTTATGGTGAAGAATTTCTGCAGAATGCATACTGGTATCATATAACTCGGAGTGATATTCGGCACAACTTTTCTCCATATTTCTACATGTTGTATTTGATGGGGATTGTGCCTCGGACTATGTCATTAACCCTGTTCCTGCCTCAGATGATATTGACGGTTATCACGTCATTCAAGTATCGTCAGGATGTGGAGTTTGCATGTTTTGTGCAAACGTTTATCTTTGTTACATTTAACAAGGTGTGCACCTCACAGGTATGCATTTTTCTTTCTTACCTGTAATATATTTTTGGAACGTGCATGAAATGCCTGCATCATCTTAGTCAGTGCAGTGCACAAACACATATTGTCACAGTTACTGGAGTTAGAATTATCAATGATAATGATATTTGTTTGTGAAATTAAAACAGTTGGTAAGGATTACATGCAGTGCACTCACTGTATCGCAGTGGTAAGGCAACAAAAACTACAAGATGAGTTTGATACGTGCATTATTTTTGCAGCATATAGCCATGATGTCCTAAATTATGTCGCAACTGATTTCCTGTGACATAGGTTGGCAGAGATAATGTTTCGACTCCTTTTTCTGTTTGTTAGCAGGATAATTTAAAAAGCTGGTTAAAATACAAATAATGTAAAGTGAAATTGGTGTATCAAGTAATGTAAGTCAAATGCAATATTTCAATACTCGCATAAGTTGGTAACTTAGTGTGATTTTTATGGATACAAGTATAGTATCTTCCTTTGCTATACTTTACTATAATCAAGTGAGTTCAAATAATGCATCAGTTCTGAGAATACAAGTATTGTAACTGACGTTACACATATTGTATTGTCGAAAACGGTTCAAAAGTTATGAACTGTGCCAGAATACAACTATCATATCTCTACTTGCACTGGTTGTATGCAAAACGAGAGATCTGACTTACTGTCCAGTGTGAGAATACAACTATTGTAAAGTGACTTGATTGTGTTGTACACTGAAATAGCGGCATCACTTTGTATAGGAATTCAGGATACTAGTATTGTGTCTCTAGGTATTTTGCAACACGTTACGTCCCACATTGCATCTTGCTTAGAATACAAGTACTGTCATACGATACTTGTTAAATAACTTCATTTATTAAAGTTTAATTCTGACGAAATTTATATCACCTTACTCAGCAGCCTCTTCTGAATGTATCTGTGTAAAATTATCTGCTATATTCATTATCAATTTGATTAAAACACATTTTTTGTTAATACTGTAAAGTTTTGCAAAACACTAAGCCGATATGCACTCTGCTGAAAATCCTATAGTTTTTGCCAGTTTCTTGGTTAGCCCACATTATTTTGCAGTCAGTGCTGAAGACGGCTGAGTGTTAGGATGGTCATATGATAAAACAGATCTGAAGTAATATCCAGATTTCGTAAGCTAACCCAGATAAACCGAGGAAGTGGTTTTTAAATGGTCTTGTGTGTAAATAGATGGAACTCATAACATTGTTGTTGTTTGTACATTGCAGTATTTTCTCTGGTACCTGTGCCTGTTACCTTTAATTGTGCCTCGGTTAAAAATGTGCAAGACAGAGGCACTTGTTCTCATCCTGATGTGGCTGTCTGGTCAGGTGAGTTCCGTATCATTATATTCATTGTATCCTGTGTTGCTATATCCCCAGCAATGCTGCAGTCCATCTGTCTGTCCCATTCACTAAGGTCCGGTTTTTCCACAGCAAATTAATCTCCCGTTAATTTAATCCGGCATTAAATCCGGCAGATAATGATAAATTTACTCAGATGTCGCTTTTCCACCGGCAGTTCGTCAATTAAATCGTCCGGACCTAAGTGGCTGTATGGTATGCCTGCATCACCTGCCATTGGCAGGGGCACATTGCTTTACTGTGCGATACCTCTTAGGGCGGGTTGCACCAACCTTACTTAAATCGTCACTTAGCTAACGGCCACTTAACTTTAAGTAGTCATTAAATCGCCAGTTATATCTCCACTTGATTAGCAGTTAAGTGGCTATGGTGCAACGCGTTTATTTACTAATCTCCACTTAAGTCCGAGTTAATTGGAGATTTAAGAACTGCTTAAGTTAAGTATGGATGGTGCAACCGGACCTTAATACTGTTTTTGCATGTACATGCTTGGTTATGCCTGAAGTTAATTCATGGCTGAGATAGTACTGCAGTTGTTCCTAGGTTTATCAATATCTGCTTTATTGTGGCAGTTCTTGTGCTTGCTTTAGGGAGTGTGGTTACTATCTGCATACCTACTCGAGTTTCAAGGACATAACACGTTTCTGTACATCTGGCTTGCTGGACTTTTGTTCTTCGTTGTCAATGTGTACATTCTTTGTCGATTACTAACTTCGTATTCTACATCTGATACAGTAAAATCCTTGAAACTGTTGTAGGACCATTGTGATGTGCATGTAGTAGATCTCATCATTTGTCTTTAATTGTTTAATTATTTTATTGGTTTACGTTATTTTATACAATGAAAGTAACAGTGGTGTAATACTGTTACAAAAGTAATAAACACAGTGTTAATTTGTTACTTCGCCCCGAGCCCCAGGGTGCTAAGTATTGTGATGTATCTTTGTTTTTCTGTCTCTCCAGTTGCATATCTCAGAAACCACATTCCCGAGCTTCACACATTTGGTGTGTTATCTGCGGCATAATCCTTTTCTGATGGCAAAAGTTATATGTTATGTAATTACAGTTTTGTGTATGACGACATGTTTTCAAATCATGGGCCCTATGGCATTTAGACTGTATTTCCAAGCGGGGAAAACATAACACAACAGCCAAAACTACTGCATCGATTCTTGTCAAAGTTTGCTTAACGATAAAGACCGGCAAGTACTTGTTGTAGGTTGTGCACTGGGGATGAAGTCTGCTATCTGCAGTTACCTTGTTGTTAAGCTGCTTTTTGGTGAAATCTCTGAACTTCCTGAGAAATGTATGTACACTGTACATGCTTAGAAGCCTCTGGTAGGTACACTGTACATTACTGTAGTAGCTGAAAACCTATTGATATAACACAAATCTCATTCTTAACCTAATCAACTGCTCGGTATCATATGATTTTGGACTGGTTCATAACAGCCTGGGCTACTATATATCATGGATGACAATCCAATTATTCTTTGTTACTGTCAGCTGGCAACATCAGGGGATTCAGCCGGTAAAAAAACGTGCTGCACAAATCCAACAAGTTTACTTTCATAGGGACCTGCTGTAGCATGACTTTGGAAAACGTAAGCAAGTTAAACAAAAACGTTAGCATTCGTCGTACAGGGTTCCCACTCTTCTGGAAGAAAAAATCCACGAGTTTTCCAGTACAATTTTACAATTTTCCAAATGATTTTGGTCATAATTCGCAGCCGAAATATATAAAATACGAGACATTCATCATTAACGTTCACCATTTATTCCTTTGTAACATGAATTAACTTCTACACATACAGCCGTTGCAGTGTTAAAACCAGTGTAAATCGACTTATCATACCAAAAATTCCAGGTAAACATAAAATTCCAGGAGTTTAACCAGATTTTTCCAGGTTGAGAAATTTCCAGGAGTTTTTCAGATTTTCAAGGTGAGTGGGAACCCTGTCGTACGTAGTGCAGCTCACACACATTTTCCCACATCACCAGCACTGCATGTTGTGCTAGATGCAAGCTATTTCTATGTTGGTCACACTGGGGAGCCATGCAAAAAATGGCTGAAGCAGCTGAAAGACCATTTTTGGGAGAAGGGGCAGATTAAAAGGTAAGGAAAAGCAGTATAGCAGTTTGTGCTTGAAGCACCCGCACCACTATGGGAGCCAGCATACCATATGGGATCACACAGTTACCTGTCACCCAGCAGAGGCAGCATCTCCTGCCCTTACCCTGGCCGTTGTTACGACCGGTACTCGATTTATCCACCAATTACGGATGATAGGCTGAGTAGACCTAAGCCAACGCAGGTAAATGACTTGCCTGGAGTTGCTACAGAAGTGCCGGCTATACCAGGTGTCATGTTAGATGGTTAAGCCGGTCTTCTGCCCCACTAGGCACATTAGGTGTTACAACTAGCCCACAGTTCTTACGCAGTGACCAGCTTCAGTGGGATTCGAACCCGTGTCTTTCAACCACCAGTTGAACTACCATTGGCGCCACCTGGCAAATACAATTGAATGATCTATGCTGAGCAGTGATGCTGGCTGTCACTACCGTTACTGGTACTGGTTAAGTGTTTTGCTGTGGTATAGTGAATGGCGACGTTAATAGCTGTTACAACTTTCCTGTGTAAGCTGTTATGAGTACATATTAAGGACTGTGGAAATGAGGATTGTGATAGCTGACATGACGTGTTTCGTGTCAATGGGATGCAGTCTACCTCAATAACAGTTTACAACTCGGATACTGTACCAACAGTGTGAAATCACAGAAGCAGTATGAAATATAAACATTCAAGAACAACACGTTAAATAATGATATAACTAACATAAACTCTTCTATATACATGTTACTTTCACAGCTATACTATATAATGTTACTCATAATACTTATCTATGAAAGTACACTGGTAATCCATAGTGTAATAATACTGAGAAAAAAGGATAGGTCTAAATGCTTGAAATCTTCAATAGACAAGATGAAGATATGTTTGGATAAGCTGGTTTTCTATAGTCTATATCCAGCCACTGTACTGGAGCTTGTTTGGCAGGTAAACATTTGTCAGAAAGTTATGGCTGATTGCGTATAAGCATTGGATCTCTGCTTTTACTCCCATCTTCAGCATTAGCTCAATCTGCACAACACGACAGAGAACGTGTCTATATTCAACGTAAAACTTGTCATGCCACTGCAGTCTTTCTGCAAAAAAACATTTATAAGCAGGAAACAATGTTATGGGTGCAATTACCACACGTCAGCAACCATATTCCAAACAGCTTAATACTTAAAAGCACAACTTATGTCAACAGATTGTTGAGCAAACAGGTCAGGCTCACGTTATATGCTAAATGTTACTTAGTTATTCGACTCAAATCAGTAAGTAGGCTGTGAAATAAATAACATTACTAGACATGACAGTCAATCTGTTAACACACTCTTGGGGGTTGCATAATTTTTGATGTTAATTAATTCCACGGTAAAAAGATTAATTGTTAAAACAAAAATACACTGTAAATATCGGTACACAAAACAAACGAAATTTGACAAATATAAGAAAATAGTCTGCCAGAAAACAATGACAGATAAGGAATCATGCAGGTAGAGTAGTTAACCTCGTCCTTCCAGTGTGGCTGAGCACAAATGTATGGTCGTTTGAGCAGCTCTTTTGCTTTGTTGACGTCCGCCGTCGTCATCGGGATCAGTGCCGCGCGTGGTATATGCATTCTGTTCGTACAAAATTTGACATTATTTGGCAACAGTTTTCATTCACTTGATTAATCCCATACACAGTGTTCATGTACAGCATACGTAATTAACTGTGTGATGTAATTTATGGAATCGTGTGACTGTCGTCAATGATAGTGTCAACTCCACCAGTTCTAAGTTTGAGTTAAAAGTCCATCCACCCCGCTCGAGTTCCTGTCTACATCGGTCCATAAATACATTGCGAGTAAGCTGTCAGAAACTCGAGTACTATATCACCTGCACACTGTGTGTAGATGCAGTCCAGTGTTGCACGTAACAAGGTCTGTGTGTCTGTCTGTCTGTCTGTGCACTGGACACACGGGTGAACTGTGCAAAAATGTCTGAATCAATCATCTCCCAGTCTGAGCTGTAGATGTGTGTCGGCCAAAGAGGAACCATGTATCAGCTGGGATCCACATCTCCCCGTGGGAATGGGAAATTTTGATGGGGACGTATTGGCCAATCATAACACACCTCTGAATGGCTGCTTGAACTCGTCCAGCATGGCTGCATGTGCAGTGCATGTGGGGGATGAGTCTGAGTGTAATCAGCGCATGCTAGGGGTGACAAGCTGTCTAAAGTAGGCAATGCAGCCTTTCGCCAATTTCCTTCAGACACTGGTTACTGTATTCACAGTTAATGAACTATGCTACCTTACTCCAAGAATTAATCTCTATTAAATCTTTAATATTTACAATATAGTCTTTACCTTAAAGGCGCGATATGACCGAAATTGTGTTAAAAGTGCCGTTAAGCTCTAACCAACCAACCGAATGAACTATGAGCAATTATTGGACAGAGAAAGTCAAGATATCGCCGTTTTTCGTGTGAAAGCGGCACTAAACTCGACCAGCCAACTGGAGAGAGAGCATAAGTGGTGTGTATATACTTGTCAATATCTGACGGCAGAACACCAAGCCAGCGCAGAGATGGAACCGACAGGTTGCTGACCTCATGGCACATGGACTGAAACACATTTAGAGACTGTCATATAATTACAGGCACACACGTACACATTTCGATAGTCCACACTGAATGAAATAACAGCAACGTGTTATATTTCTAATCCATCGCGTAGAAGAAAATGGCTGTGTACGTACCCAGTGACGTTACTGTTCTAGTTTTGGATTATGGTTCTGCTTATGATAATGGTTTTAACAGCTTACGACACGACAGTGGTTCCGCCTAGACCTAAGGTCACTACCAAATGCCAATAGGAAGTCGTATCTTGTCAGTCGAATGCAACCATCACCATCAACATACTGCTGTGCAATGATCGGAAGTACCTGAAATCAGCTTGGCACCTATGACTTCGGCAGTCAGTATCTCAGAAACCATGCATCATTAATAGTGATGCAGCAATTACCCACATTCGAGTCTTGTTCACACAATCAATCTGGGATTGTTTTTTTATAACAATTATCACCACGTCAAAATTCTTGGACAACTTGCTGCAGTTAAAATTTGGTTCAGACTGATAATAGGTTTCATATTTTCCAGTTTGAAATATATCCCAGTTTACTGCCATTAAGAATGATTAGTTCATGTGTTCTGCTTCTAGGAATTAAACTGTCAAGTTCTATGCATGTCACCTACAGTAATCATTGTCAGTGACTCAGTAGACACTTAATGACAGGACTTTACTATTTAGAATGATAACTTTACCCTCGATCCAAATGCATAAACTGCCATTATTTCCAAACCTGTCAAACATACCAAAGTAACTTTAAAATACTGGTGCAGTTCATTAAAATTTAACCATTCTGCAGTAACTTTAGTCAATCAATCACACTTAACATGAAACCAGCAGCAGCCTGGATCTACTTACTACATTTTTATTAGTTCATGATGCTTACTTAATGTTCTTTATTGTATTTAATATATATTATTAATTTAATAATTGCCTTGATTTACTTATAATAATAGAAATAATAAGAACTAATTTATTAATAATAACTAATACTAATTAATTATAATTAAAAATATTTAATTTAAATACTGTTTGATTAAAATTATTTATTTGTTAAATACCTATTAAAAACTAATTTGAAGTAATTATTATTATTTATCGGTTAACAATTAAAGAACTAATATCATATAGTTTTTAATAAAAAAAATAAATAGCTTACTGAACAGTAAGGGCCGGTTGCACCATCCATACTTAAATCGTCACTTAGCTAATGGCCACTTAACTTTAAGCAGCCATTAAGTCGCCAATTAAATCTCCACTTAAGCTAAAAGCGTTGCACCAGCAAAAGATAAGAACGGATTAGCTAAGTAGAGATTTAAGCATTGATTAGCAGATCGGTATGTAACGGCCATTCCTATTGGCTGTG
>Ga0209782_1000699_pt1 | contig 15589 bp, 15 predicted proteins | sample WorMetmaBAHAMAS1_FD_187390 | JGI IMG/M metagenome (GOLD analysis project Ga0209782, IMG submission 187390) | Marine gutless worms symbiont microbial communities from Max Planck institute for Marine Microbiology, Germany - Inanidrilus... | ecosystem: Host-associated > Annelida > Digestive system...
AAATTTGCCCGGCGCTGTTTTTTAAAAGTTTTTTTTGGGGAAGAGGGGGCCCTTTTGGAATACTTGCACGCGGGCCCACTGCAACCTTGTTACGCCACTGTTATCGATTTATCAATGTCAACTCTTTGTTTGTAATATATGCCTATAATTGATAGAGATAAGGTCTAACGTCCCACTCGACATAAAATAGGTCATTTCAGATACACTCTTCACAGCTAGTCTCTTGGCTAGTACTGAGAAAACAAAATCAAAAACAAAAAAACGATCATAAAAAATATACAATAAACCTAGTCTGATACACAGACAAAAACTAATATAAAATGAACAGTTATGCAACAGAAACATAACTATGATCACCATACGGTAACTTTAACTAAAACAAAAAAATACACCTTAAGACCTAAAAATCCCAGGTTTAGTTGTCTCTTACAACCTCTGGCCTGGAAACAGAGAACAAGAAAAGTAAGTAAGTAAATAAGTATGTGAAAAAATAAGCAAGTAAAAGGAAGTAAGGAAATCAATATAAATCAATATACGAATGGATATTTCAAAACCCTAACAAAGTTTAATGACAGCTGTGACTTATAAACCTAACAACTCCCGAGCACCTGACATATGTTGGTTTTCACGTCTGATATTGCGCTACGCAGTGCCTTTATCTCTGGCGACATTGCCTCCAGAGCATTCAGCGAGAACATTCTGCTGTCAAAGACGAGGTCGTTAAACTTCTCTGAGACGGTCTGAAGCAAGATGGCAGCCGTTGACTCCACAGAGCTGTCACCGGCACAGATGCAGTCCGCATGCGTCCCAACAAGCAGGACATGGACCGGCTTCAACGAACGTCCAGCCTTGCCTGCCAACAACACATTTCAAACACATCTAACAAATTCACTGTCATCGCAAGTCTTACAACAACGAGACTTGCAAGTCTTCTGTCTAGAAACTACTACTAGTTCCATTTAACGACCATTGTTCCACTTGAACCTGTGTCATCTGGTTTCCCTTCTTCCATCTGTTCCTGAGAAACTCTGAAGATTGGTGAAATGAAGTTTCATACTGGTTTTATTTATTTCTTTAAACATCAACGACAAAGGGCACCGAAAAGAGTTCTTCCATCTAGCAAGAAAATGACAACATTTACCTCTAACAAAACTGGGGCACCATTTATAAAATATCTTAAGATTTATCATAAGACTGTCGCAACTTTGTCGTAAGATTAACCTGCAGTAGTGATTGAAAATGTACTAAGATTTCTCTTTAGCTAGTAGCTGATCATAAGATTTATAAAGACTGTCGCATCTCAGACATTATTCTATGTTAAAATGAGCCCCTTGTTCTTAAAATCGATGCTGTCTGACATAGCACATCAGCAGGATGTTCCATGATCGTGGAACAAAAAAAGAAATGTTCTCCAAACTTCATATGCAGCTATGGTACTATATAGTTGGCCAGAATGCAGGCCGGAACATGACACACTGATGGAAGTAGGCTGCACGATGTTAGACAAATAATGTGGAGACTTCCTGGCTCAGATATTATGCAAAAGTATAGAAGACAAGGGGGGAACGAAGGCTTATCCAGGTTCACTTACAAAACAGCTTTCATAATGGAGGCAGGTAAATGAGTCCAACTTGCCAATTGGTTGTGAGACGCGGACGCGAGCGGTGATGAAACGTAGCCAGTAGAGCAGCTGTGACAGCTGGACATCACGAGGTTCACTCACGTTGACGACGACAACATGAATACAGTTCACGTCGCCGACAAACTGGTCGTACACAACGTAGTACGGCTGATAGCCCGAGAACTCCCACATGCTGACATCACCCACTCCTGTTAAATGATCACAAACAGCAGGTGCACCACTGTAACCCATACAGCCATTTTCCAAGCGAATTTGTATATCCTGATATCCCGATTCCTTCTACGTTTCTTCTTCTTCCACTTGCTTCGGAAAAGGATTTTTGGGGATAAATAAGGCATTCGTTCTACAGGCCAGAAGTCCTGACTGCCCAGCCACATTATCATTAATACTTTGTATGCAAAAATGTACCATTCTTACACACAAGATCACAAGCATGCTGTCGGAGTTCAGATGGGGTGCAAAACATTCGTAACTAATAGTGATGTTGCTTCGGTCATGCCAGCGACTGCCCACGCATCACTGCCGAGCACAGATCATTCACTCGTATCTATGTGCAACACTGTCCAACACACAGATTGCTCAGACCCATCCGAGTCTACATCTCGACAGCATCCTGATCGATTCCACCTTTTCTGCAGTGCTCACGGTCGCGACCAAGATGACGTAAGATAAGACACAGAACATTTATAGTGCGCTCAAAAGCTGAAAAAAGTCAGCTTGATCTACCGCACTGTACAATAACTAAAAAAGTAATGACGAGAAACTCAAAAAATAAAACGAAAAATCTCAGAAGTACCGGAAGCAGACAAGAAGCTGTGGAGTCAGCTCATGCTATGTCAAGTTATCTGTAGCAATAGCCCACATCTAGTACTAATGCAGGTGATGCGGTCTAACTATAACACACACCAGCTTAATGGCCAGTTTTCAGGTATACAGAGTGCCACGGGTTAATAATAACTTCAACAAATCCTTCAGCAGCTACGAAAGTCATAACTGTGCATCATGAATGATGATTCAAATGGATAAGTACCAGACAAAGACACTTGCTGTATTTCGATGCCTCGTGTATAGTTGGCATGACTAGGTTCGTAACAAATTCGTGTTCCAAGCACTCGTTGTCTCTCTATTCCATTCTCTGCTCACAAATGCATTACATTTCACTGCTCAATAACTGCAATTCTAGGTATATGTTGCTATTCTTAAAATCCTTATCAAGAAAACTGCAGCTAAAAACTCATGTAAACATTAAACTATAACATAATTAAACATCAGTACACTATAAACAGCCAACCAACAGCCAATGTTCAACATGGAATGTGATTATATATACGTATGAACAGTAAGAAATGAAAACAAACTGAAAATTCACTAGCTGAGAAAACTTGAACATTTTCACAGTCATAGTAAAAACAAAAAATATATAGCCCTTTCGGCAACTTTTGCCGAGCGGGCTAAAAGATACAGTAAGAATAAAATTAATGTACATATAAGCACAGATTGACATGTGGGTTCACTCTAAAAAAAAGGTAAGAAAGAATTGTTAGAATAAGAACAAATTAGTCCAGTAATTGAGGAGGAACACTGAGATGGTGACAGAGGAAGAAGTAGATCGACGAGATGCCAAATAAGACTACGCAGAATGGTGTTAAAAAAAGATACGAAGTTTTGTCTCATCCCAAGATGATGCACATTTGCATCAGGACTAGAACAAATTAAACAAGAAAAATCAACGGTATTGGCAAACTCAAGTTTCACCTAAAATGGCTCTTAAATCAAGTGTGTGTGGGGGAGAGAATAAGAACTTTTTATATGCAAGAATTACAGGTATTGAATACCTACGTCTGGTCTTCTACATACATTCATTACTTATATACTCATTATAACACAGCTGATTCGGCAAATATCTTGTAAAAAAACTCTTGCTTCTGAAACCATGAAAAATTTTCTTGGGTAGATGAAGATATTACCATAACAATCATTTGACCATCTTGGAAATGGTCAGGTAAACAAATGCTGGGGGAGACATTCATTTTAAAACTAGAAAGCCCACACTTTAAGGAACATAAATCATTTTAGCAACATGTCAGCTGACTGAGAAATTAAACAGCTGCTGTAACTTACCCCGGTACATGTACTTTTCATAACAAATTCAAGTCCACTTTTCTATCTATTTCTTTTTTTGCTCTTGCTATGCCACAGTTAGCCATCCCAACAGTTCCTGAGCTTTTCTTTCCTCCTGAGACAATAAACTTTGACCTATGACTCGACCTTTAACCCTGACCTAGATACAACCATTGTGAAACAGCATACATTATATACTGGTCATAAATATGCGAAGTTTCTCCATACCACTGCCACCCTTCAGTGGAACAGCTGACATATTTGTTGGTGATGAGGTGATACCAGCTTTGCGGAGCAGGTTACTGAAATAACCGCATTTCAGTGACTCAATCAGAGTTGACTTTCCCACACCACTGTTACCAAACACCTTTAGTTTGATTCTGCCGAGTGGAGTCGATGTCGGAAACAGCTGTCGTATGTAGGCACTGTGACGATCCTTCAGACATATCACAATCAAGACTGCCATTGACAAGCAATAGCAACAACTTGCAAGTTGTAGTTTAAACTCCTTAAAAGCCTCAATGTCCATATATTATCAACCGTACATCAGAGTTTGAAAACAAATGAGCAAGAACACTAAGCCAGTAGTTCTCAGAATATTATGTCCCTTTCAGGCAACAGGTCGTCTCAGAGATAAGCTTTTCTTTCCAGGAAATAAATTGTACCAGTATAAACATATGAAGTCATAATGACCAACAAATTGATCCAGGTTACAACCGCAAAAAACATGCACCAAAAAGTTGAATCTAAATCAACAGTCATGTACAAGAACAGCTCACATATATGTGAGCATATCATTGTAGACGACAGTAGTATACAAATACAATACAGCACAAAACACTGTATGGAAGATGAGAAGATTATCAGTGGCAATCACTGTTCAAATGTTGTCCGACAGAACAACAGAAAATAATGAAACATTCAATCTTTGCAAACCGGACGCAGTTTGTTAAGAAGCTCAGCGACTTCGTGTTGTCCATTAGCAAGAGACATAATCTCGGCTGAAATACCATCCTGCAGAACAACCGCAAAGATAAATAGCTGACAGTAATTAATAAGGAACGATACAGGTAATCGCCACAGACTTATGTCATTTACAAAACATCTCTAAGGCACAGACTGGATTGCAAATTTAAAAAAAGTAATTGATAGGTTACTTAGTTAAAGTTTAATCAAGTAAGATATTTATCCTATTAATATAACATAATTATAATCTGTCTATATGTGTACAAAAAACTACGCTGTGCCCATCTGTGAGTTGCTGCCGTAACCATGTCAAAAGCTGCATTCTGTCTTTAGTTTTCTGGTACTGCAATATTTCAGTGACAGATCTCAGTATCTGAATGTCATACAACCAGCTGAGCAAACTGGAGCAACTCTAGAAATTCTCTGCATTCCACGTCAAACTCACAGAACCAATCTACATGCTGCAAACAAATTCTACGACAGAGCATATAATCATCTAACCCTATTTGGCAGATCGACTGAAGCTCCAGATAGTAGCAGACAGCGAACGACTTCAATATGACCTGCCTTTGCCGACAGGTGCAGCGATGTCATGCCGTTCTACAGTGCAATGAAATGTACACGATAGCAGTAAGTGATTTCAAATAACCACAAAAAGACTCTCGGTGTTTGTCAAGCACTGAACCAACCTTAGCATTTGTTGATGGCACATACTACAGTTCTCTGAATCACCAGTTTTCTTGCTTACCAGATGCATACCAGAGAGATGAACAGTAATACACAGAGAATGTTATATGGTATTATGTACGTGTACTAAATTAAGAATACAAATATAACTACTTATGTTAACAGGATTTACTCTATGTTGGTCCTCAACTGTGGTCAGAACCGTGGCAATAGTTGACAGCGGTATTTAAAATATCAAAGTACTGAAGTAAACTAACTGTAACTAAGCAAAACACCGACGACTCCTCCCTCAGAGGACGGAGACACTTAACCATTAATCCTGGCTTTATTATGTCAGTTCTAGAGTAAAATATAGCACAAGCATTTTCATTACTTTATTGACTACATCGACGCTGCAGCCGTATGCACACATCGTCTGTACGATCGGCAGCAGTCCGTCGCGTGCGGCAGAGTGCAACGGAGTTTCACCGTTCATGTCTGTCGTGTCCAGCAGACATCCAGCACCCAACAGATGTATTGCTGACGCCATGTTTTTGCGTCTAACGGCAAAATGTAGCGGACTGCACCCACGCTGTGTACAGGACATAACAACAAAGAAGTAAACTAAAATAAATGAAGTACAGCAGTTTGCAAACATGCCTTACCGCTACGACAACTTACACGCCTTATATCCAGCCTTCCTCTCTTCCCTCTATCAATTAGTTCCGCCCTTTCGTGATACATCTGTTCTCTCTTGACTAAAAACAGCCACACGGTTCACGGTTAACCCACACATCCCATTACACGTGCCAAAAAATACTGTTTATTTATTAGTTTCACTTAAAATCATTACCACACTCCAGCCATTGACAACTAGTAGGCTCAATCCCTCTTTTCCAGACTTTTGTCTTCCACATAGATTAACTGTGTACATTATTTGTTGCTATTTGTTGTTTTCCTCGTTTTATTGAGTTATTCTGCTTTTAAGCCACAAAAATGTCAGTAAATATCTGTATCTGCATCTCTATCCGATAAAAGGTTGAATTTGAAGAAGGCAGTAGCACAGGTCACGTTCTGTTGACTGACACTCTGGACCAGATAAGAAAGTTACGTCTAAATACTGAATACTGTTAATCACTCGTTTAAATTTGGAGATAAGTGGCCCAGGTGTTTACGGGACAGATGCCCTTTAGTCAAAGTATTGAATAAAACCCGAAGCAATCTGAATACAGATAAAATCACCAGCTGGCCTCACTGTTTACTGTTCTACTGTTGGACATTACTTCCTATATGCCGGCTCTCTGATATCATAATATACAATACAGAGTGATATCAAAGTAAGCAAGTTAGCCATTGCAGCTACAACCTTCTATGAAGTGCTTCAAGAAATGCACAGTCAGTATTTACTTAAGTATTTACTTATTGGGAAAAATCCAATAATCTCTTACTTATTTATTGCGATAATAATTAAATATTATTAAATATTCTTTGGAATGGCCAAGATGGCGGAAACCGGAAGCGGAAGTGGTCCAAAACCGGCAGTTTATCTCTACTTATCATGCACAGGAGAGAAGGATTTTTTTCGAGTTCTAAAACTGATGACTAGACTACTGGCTAACTCACAGAAAACCATGTCTGATAACAGTGGTAAAAATACACCACAAGACAACGACTGGCGATGTGTTACTTTATCAATGACGTTGACGTCGGCTCCCCTTGAAACCAGCATCTGCAGACACTCGATGTTGTTCCTCGCAGCAGCGCAGTGCAGTGGAGTCTCATCGTCCTGTCAGTGGTATAGATATTATTAGCATAAAACAAATGACCAGAAAGGGCAAATACCCTCAAGAGAAAAAAATCATAACCATATAAAAACTTAGGCTAACAAACACAAAACTAAGTATATAAACACTAAATCGATAAAATACAAATCATCCAAAGAAACTACAACGTGAAATAAACCAAAACAAATTATAACCCAGGTTCAGTCACCGTCTGACATCTGGTCTGGAAATGGTGCGGGGCTATTCTCAAAGAAGACGAAGGAGAAGTAAATAAGAAAGGAAAATATAAGAAAGAAAAAAAAGCAAGTTACAAGGAGCAAAAGGCAGCAAGTGATAACGGAAACAAACACACAAATAATCTATACAGCACCGAAACCTACAACATCTTCTTGGATGCATTATTATTATTATTATTATTATGCAACGAGTAAGATTACAGTGTCGTAAAATCCAAAGGATTGCAAGAACACTTTACAAAAGTATGCATAAAAGCATGCATTCGGAGTTGAGCACAAGCAAAGATTCGTCAGACACAGTCCTGGCCAAAACATCGCAGGAAAAGCTCTGATTTGAGAAGCCGCCTAAAAGCAGTCAATGATGTCGACGAGGTGACACTGGGGACATTTGTCCCCAGTGTCCGCACGGGGTGCTTGCCAGGAAAAGGAAGGAGGAATAAGGGGAAAAGAATATGCAGTGCAGTAATTATATGTAAATAGTATACATTCACAGGTGTATCAATTAATTATATGTAAATAGTATACATTCATACATTCACAGGTGTATCAGGTCTTGTTGGTCACATTACCTTGTTCTTACTGTTAACACTGCAGCCAGCATTGCACAACATCTGACAGACTTGAAGTGGAAGTCCGTGCCACGCGACGATGTGCATAACTGTATCACCACGCTGGATGCACACAGCATCTCAATCTTACCATCGCACACTCTCACCAATAGGACAATAACGATTTGTTCGTGGATATTAACTATTCGTACGTTTTAATGTTCTACACACTACTATTACTACTTACATTTTATGGCCGTTTTTTCCTAGATAAAACTCAATCTTTCAGTGTTTTTCCTCCAACTCTTCTGGAAGATAATTACTGGAATTGGCTTTTTATGGGCTGAATAATGTCCTTCCTGCCACTGTCTAAGCTCTAAAAAACACACAGCACTGACCCTTACTAGCAGCCTGATGTCATCCTTTCTTCATCCATCACTAGACACCTGAAAGAAAGGGTGTTGCTCACTTTACATCTGCATGCTGAAGCCAAATACTCTCCAGTACACGCAGATTAAGCTGAATACCCTTCCTGTCACCTGACCAAAGGTTTGCACAAAGTACTCTGGACCTATTCTCTCCTGATCCAATAATTTCTGAGGGAAGCGATGCCAGAGTTCCAGTAGCAAACAACTAGCATCAACAGAATATAACCTAAAAATTGCCCAAACTTAATGTAATCAGCTATTCTTTCCTCTATTTTTGTGCAGTCTACTTCCATCAATTTAAAAATGTTACCTAATACAGTCATCTGAATGCATATGAAACATATCACCTAAGCAAAAAGCTGTAACTGTGTGTATTTTTATATGCACACTTGGTCGTCAGCTTAAAATTTAGTACTTATCAGACTGATGGCACTTGACATTCAGCATTTACTGTACTAACTAACAATATAATACGACCAGACCTTGTCCTGCAAGTTTACATTGGCTCCAGCATCACAGAGATATTGTAAGACACTGACGTGATTATAACGAGCCGCAATATGAATGGCTCCTTCGCCCACCTACCAACATAGCATCAACATTATACTAATGTAACATGTTTTCAAGTTCAACATTCTGATTTCTGTCTCAAATGGTGAAAATGCTGAGATAAACTTGTAGCAAGGGCCTCCAGCCTCCTATAAAAATGTCAACCAATTATCTTTAACAGTGACCTATTGGGAAATGTCGCTGACAAACTAAAGAGTAGATAATAGTAATTTTACTGTATAAGATAAATTAAAAATAATAAAACAAACCCTCAGTGAAATTTTTACTGGAAAAATTAAGCTGAACAACCAGATCAATACAACCACGATAGTCGAGGTGTACATTTAGGCAGGAAAAATGTCAAAAGAAGTGTTCACAAAAAAGTCTGGCTGCCTAACAAAAAGTGAAAGCAAAAAGTCTGATAACAACTGACAAAAGATATATCGAGTTAACTGACTTAAGTTTTAATGACCCACTCAAAAATATATAGCTCATATCAGAGATGCTCTTCCCAGCCAATCACTTGGCTAGTACTGAGAAAATCAAAATTAAAGCCATGAAAAAAACTAAAACAATAAAAAACCTATGCTGACACAAAACTAAATCTACAGTCACTAAATCAATTAAAAACAAATCATGAAACACAAAAATTAGTCCATCCTATGCCCAACCATCTTCTTGTTTACATTTTGCAAAATGATCAATTTTAGGGGGAAGGACCCCCAAAAATGGGGTCTATAACTCTAAACTTCAAACTTGTCTGAGATTTTTGTACAATGCACATAGTTATCAAGTTTCATCATCCTACGTTTAATCGTTCAGAAGTTACTGCGTTGACAAACAAACAAACATACAAACAGATTCTGTTGAAAACATCCCACTCACTCTGCAATGCTACGCCGGTGGATAAAAACTAGACAGCATTAAATACAGTGCATACATCTACCAAGTCACACTGGAATTGGCACACTGTCGTTACCAATGAACAGCACATGTTTGCACATAAATGCCTACGTAAAGTGCACTAAAAAATACTAAAGAGTGTGCCACAGCAACTGGAAACTAGAATACCTAGTGGTATATAGTCGCGTCTCTATGGGTGAATGTGCTCCCCGAAAATGTCGGCCAAAGTTCACCAAAATTTTTCGGAGGATGCTACTCCACAAAACCCCTAACCATGCAAAATTTTATGGTGATCGGTTAAAAATGTCGGAGATATCCGCCATCGAAAATTTGTGCTCCCCGAAAAAGTGGGCCACAGTTCATCAAAATTTTTTTAGGGGATGCTACCCCGTGAGACCTCCCATCATGCCAAATTTCATCGAGATCAGTCAAACCAGCTTGGATAAAAGCGTTAAAAAGTGTTACCTTTTCGGTCCTTCCCGACATTTTTTTTGTCACGGACAGACAGAAACGTGACTACTTGAGTCGCGTCTCACAGCGTGCGAGTGGCGCGACTAAAAATTCAGACAAACATTTGTAAAATAAAGCCATGGACATGCACAGTGGCTCTGTCCTATATGAAGCCCAGAGGTAGAAGGTATGGTAATCTTATGATACATAACCCATAAAATATAATCGCCTCTTCTCTGGTCTATAATCTACCTGTAATGTAAAAGCCAGCCCAACCTAACCAAGTGGAAACACTTAGCTCTAAGTGAACTGCAATCTGTCACATAGGTTATTTTAGCATGTAATATTACACAAATTGTGCATCATGAAAATCAATCTGTGCATCATTAAATGTCAAATTGTGTGAGAAGGGAACAGGGGGAAGGTTGGGTATGGATGAGGGAGGAGGTGGGAAAAGATGAGGGAAAGGAAATGGAGGGGAGAGAAGGAAACGCCGTGTGTATCTTTAAATTTTTCCTTAGAATAACCCATGATCTGTCATGTCATGGTTGCGAGTAGCAGGTCATGCAACTCTACCCACAGCTTTTAAGTTACTGTAAACTGGTCACAAACAAACAAACAAATAAATGGGGGTAAAAAATATTATCCACAAACTATGGCAGAAGTAACTAAATAAACTATGGTACATAATTAATACAACCCTAGTAGTATGCATACCTTATTTTGTGCATCAATGCTAAGGCCACACTGGTCTTTGAGGTACTGCATGACATCAATATGTCCTTGTCTTGCTGCCCAGAACAACGCCTGCTCTCCATGCTATGAACATCACAAAAAGACATTCCACAGTGTCAGACTATGCTAGCAATAAAATTAAGAAGACATACAATAATACAGACATTTAAAATGCAGACGTAGACTTCAATAAAGTGCAATCCTGCAAATTCTACTTTCTATATTTTCATCAAATACTCTTATGATCCAGTTTTATCAACACTGATTATTCATAGATTATGTAGTTATTCAGTGAATAGGCATCAGACGTGTGTTATCAATTTAAAATCTCAGTTTATTCTCTGAATAACTCGCCAAATTTATTCAGCCGATAACAAGTGAATGAACAGTAATCAAACTCAAAAAAACTTTTTATCAAAATGGTGACAACATTTTTCGACATCTAATCACTGTTATAAACGAATCATCATTGTTTGTTTTGTCTTCTTAATCCATTAATAAGGAAAAAAATTAAGAGATTATAAACGATGACGTACACCACATAAAAACATCAGTGTCCCCATTGCCCAGCAACCGAATAACGTCACTTTTGCAGCTTATAACTTGCCTGTCACATGACATCCATCAGCAAATCACACCGGGGCTGCACCACAGAGCTGTATTTATTATGTGAACAGTTAATCTGTGCACAGTTGAAGAAGATGAAATGCTTGTAGATTTATTCAGTGTTGATAAAACTGGGCATAAGAATTACGCAACTGCTCAAAAAAACTTAAACATCTGTGAATGAGTGGTTAATGCTAGGTTGCTCTTAATATATGCTACAACAATCTGTGGTAAACCTCATAACGAGTTTTCACTTTACAAAATAAACCATAAAATGTTATGTACATAGTTAAATATTAAAACAAGGTATCTAGACATAATAAGGTAATCATAAAACTCAGTATCGATATCTAACCTTATCTCTAACATTCATATTCATTCCTTTCTCACACAACAACTGTATCACGTCGAGATGACCACCACTGGCTGCAAGGTGTAATGCTGTCTCTCCATGCTGCACAAGCACGTGTAAGACGAATATCATTATTCAGCCACCTACCAACATGGCTGCCAGCACAATTCCCACATCCTTCCAAGAAATGATGCAATATAATGGGCATAAAGCACAAGAAAGAATTCCATAATAGCATCAATATACTGTCCATTGTAATGGTAGAAAGCAAGGTAAAAATGGATCAAAAATTTTGCAGGTACAACATCAGCAAAAAGGCATGGTATTTTATGCAGTAAAAAGTTTACAGGTTGCAATATAATGTTTCGACATCCTTCTCTGGAGAAGTCTCTCCTTTCCATGGGAGGATACAGACCCATCTGATACAAAGCTTCCTGCCATACCATCATCACACACATATACATTATGTAAGCTAAGCCCAATTATTATCACAGTCGGCTAAAAAAAATATAACATAAGCAGTAAATGTATTATATAAAATTGTCCCTCTAATTGACTGTTTCCCATATCAAAGTCTACCTCCTCCAAACATTTTATACAAATTCATCTACAACTTTTTGCACAATCCTGCTGAAAGAAGCACAGATACACAAACATGATTATAACCAACATAGCATCAACATTATACAAACTAAGCTCTTGCTTTGCACAGATAAATATCTAAATAACTGGTAAAATTTGTAATGTGATGCAGACATTAAAGGCAAGTCTATTAGTTTTCAGTTTCTACCTAGCTGGCCTTCTGCCTGCAGGAGTGTTCCAAGTTGAACCAGGTTCACAAAAAAAGAACCTCTGGAATAATATTATTTCCAGCAGGCCTTCCAACCCACTTAGCACCTTCCTCTTCCTCTTGAGCCTCAGATTCAGCCTCGGCTTACCATTGTGAGCATTTACAAATTATATTTACTTACTTAATTATTTACTTGGACAATTTTCCACATATGTTACATGCTCCATGGTAACCCCGGTACAAACTGTAAACTTTTTTTATCACAGCCGCAAGCACTGAACCACTGGATTAGTAGGGAATGCTCTGGTGTTCGTGCTATGGGTAGTACAGGACAGCAAGAAATCTTGCCATCCTGTACCTGGGTAATCAGTTGTACAAGCCAAACTTTTGTCGAAAGCCACTGGTGTACTGTCCGTTGTCGAAAAAGTGACATCCAGTACAGATCTCCATAGAATGTGTAACATATTTGGAATAACAACTATTGGAACATATTCTTAAACAGGTGGATGCCCTTTCTGTTGCCCAACGAACATTGTTAACAGCAATGAATCGAACTCAAAAGCACTGACAGGAACCACAGAAAATCACCGACTGGCTTCAGTTTTACTCCATCAAATGACTTCAAATGAAAGATGCTGAACCATTCATGCACACTCTCTGATGACACAACCCAATACAGACAGTCATACTTAGACAACAATTATTTTGAGTAAGTGACAAGTCTTACCCTGTTGGCAAGATTGATGTCAAAATGTGACGAACTCTCCATCAGTTCACTGATACCGTCAACATTGCCTTCTTCAGCAGCTGCCAGCAATGACGTCATCACAAAACTCTCCTCCTCCTCCTCCTAATGAATATTCATGCCACATCACAGTCATGCTAGTTAACAGCTCAAGGTAGTACAGGCATAGTTGTTCCAAGCATTCGAAACATTCTTTCAGGAAAATGTGTTTTTAAATGTTCGTAACAAATATGGTGGTACACAACACTGGATGCCAGACTTCAATGTTCCCAACAGATTTTGGAGGTATCCAAATAAGTGGCATACCCAATAATGGGGGTTGGGTGGTGGGGTATATACCATACTACCGGAGTGATAACAAATTTAGGTCAGTCTTCCAGAACACAATATGATTGACTCACACGTGAACCAATATATCAGCAAATATGTGACTAGTCTGCAAGAACGTGTTAATTGTCATCAAGTCTGTTAAAATCGTTGGTGTCGGATGCTTAATTTTAACCTCAAAATGCAATAATATATGTTTGCCGGCTGGACCCGCTGGGGAGCTTACATCACTCCCACAGACTGTAACAACTGACAGCTAGATTTATGGGGAAAGAGTGAGCAGCAAAAGAAAAAGAAATGAAAAAAAACATCGGTAAAATATATAGCCCTTCTGGCAAGTTTGCCGAGCGGGCTAAAAAAATTGGACAGAACCATTTCACGCGCCACACAATTTGCGCTAACACTGTGTATCATAGAGTGTGGGTGGCCTTTACTGAGGGCGGCAGTAACGAACAGTATACGAGGCAGGTCGGACCAGAACGATATGCACGGATCATTAAACATCTAATTGTCATGCGTGCACACAGACAGCCGGACGCTTTCCGCATACTGATAGTCAAACCCAACCGACCGACGAGCTATTGACTGTCGTCAATCCAACAGCGCAAAATTCAACAGCACGCGGATTTGCCGTCCGATTAAAGCCCTAGACAAATAACTTCATATATTAAAATGACACGGCGAGTCGCGCGATCCCTCTGCGACAGTCGAGCCTCTTGTTAATGAAAACGCAGAGGATTATGCAGCCGAAAATCATATAGCCACTGAGTGTTAGGAGACTTTTGCGGGGTACTGTCATAGCAGTTACGGAAGAAGTTGTTTTACACCTGATCTCCACTAAATGTATTCCAATTCTTCTCTACGGGTTAGAATCCTTCTCACTGTGCCACTATCAGCTGAAGTCATTTGATTTTGTAATTAATAGATTCTTCATGAAGTTGTTTAAAACAAGTGACATTCATGTGGTTGCTGAATATCAAGAGCTGTTCGGTTTTGATCTGCCTATAGTGTGCAGCTTGCTCGTCGCAGGAAGAAATTTCTTGAAAAATTTGAACATTATCGTGAGTCACTACTTAGTTAGGGTTTAGTTAAGTTATATTGTTGCTTTCTTTTTTATTTTTGCTTGTTAATTTCTTGCTACCATGTTATATTGGTGAATAAAGATCTATATATTAAACAACAACAAATATAGACATTGACAAGGCTACTACCCCTATATGCGTAAATGTACACTCTGCAGGTAAACATAACAATATTTTGTCATTCACAAATAACTATCATGACAACATTATCGACTGGAAAGTCTGTACTGTATCAATGTCGTTCTTTTTTTCTCGTTCGAACAATATTCAAGAATCCAGATTCATTTCGCGTTCGCTTGGCCTTCAAGCCGGAGTGTGACAGCCAGTAAACGACTCGACTTTCTGACCGCACAGTTTGAAGGGCGACGCCACACAATCTTATCAGCTTAGCTGCATGGCGTCCGTCTAGTCTCGGCCAGTGCAAGACTAAAACTAACCCGGCCCGGCTGACGAGTGACCGCAATTTGCCAGTTAATTCTAATACGGTCAGGGATAGGGTTAGGTTTATTATGCCCCCGCCCGCCCTACGGTAGGGGGGGGGGCAATCCGTCCGTCCGTCTGTTCCGTCCGTTTCTGATTCTTTCCACTCGCTAGATGCCAATATACGAGCGTTGCCGATTCAAACGCATTCGAAAGGGGCAGCACTGTAGGCTATGGCC
>Ga0209782_1000700_pt1 | contig 15586 bp, 12 predicted proteins | sample WorMetmaBAHAMAS1_FD_187390 | JGI IMG/M metagenome (GOLD analysis project Ga0209782, IMG submission 187390) | Marine gutless worms symbiont microbial communities from Max Planck institute for Marine Microbiology, Germany - Inanidrilus... | ecosystem: Host-associated > Annelida > Digestive system...
TAACCGGTTCCGGAAGTGTACCAATTTGTATGTGAATTTGATTACAAGATGCGGGCAAAGAGGATTCCACCTGCGCCCGTGATATCTCATTGGATTGGACTTCCCCGACTTCCCCATCGAGCTTGCCATGAAGTTGAACTACCTGATTGGTCGGCCGCCGGTCTGCTGCGTTGTAGTGCTATAGATACGTGTTTGTCCGTTCGTCGTGTCGTTCTCTAAATTCCACGAGCCCGACACGCGCGACTTGTTGCGGACATCCTCGCGACTCGCACAAATGTTACGAGTATGCTACGAGGAATCGGGTCCCGTGGAATTCCAGCTTGACGGCGGCTACGCCTATTGCCTACTGCCAGTTACGGGGCTTAGGGCACCGCATACCGGTCCGATTCGAAATTTAATTACATTGGATTTCGTCGTAGATACTCTTTGCTTTGCATTGTTTACAAACAAAATTGCGAACTTTTTTTAAAAAAAGTAGAATATGTCTTGTGAGGACGAAAGAAGTGAGCAATTACTTCAAAGGATCAAGAAGCAAGTTGCGTTGGAAGAAAAAGCGCACCGTGTGGTCGAGAAATTGATAGAGATGACACCCACGGAAGAATATTTGAAAGACACCCTGCGGTGTATCACCTCTAGTCAGTACGGTGATGTCGTTATCGAACGAGCAATCGCCAAGTTATGTGGCTATCCTCTGTGTAGTAACGCCCTTACAGCAGTTCCGAATCAGAAGTATCATATTTCACTGAAAAATAAAACCGTGTATGACATTTCAGAGAGAAAAAACTTTTGCAGCAACAAATGCTACAGTGCCTCGAAGCATTTGGAGAAGCAGATACCAAGTGAACCGGTTTGGTTGAGAGAAGGCAGCCACAGTGAACCGATACACTTTATGGCAGAAGAAGGTAATAAGGGATGTGCTGGCACCGTGGTGCTTTCTGGACATAGGCAGCAAGTTGTTGACGAAGGACAAGTTGTTGAAATGCTTGATAACTTGTTGCTAGATAGGGATGATGATGATGACGACGATGATGATAGCAATAGTGACATGTCGGATGATGTCGCTCACGACTCACACCCACCGGTCAAAACACACACTAAAGACAATGATATGCTAGAAGATGTCACCAATGATTCGCAGCTGCCAGTCATAAAGCTCTTTCACCATGTAGAGTCTGTCACTTCCAGTTCTGTAGTGAAAGACGAGAAGTCATTGACACAGGACAGTCCATCAACCGATTCTTGTGAATCTTGTCCTTCTGGTAACGCCGTCAAGTTGAACAGTTCCATTCAGTTTCAGAGAGGTTTGTTCAAGAGCTGTGTGGTTGATGTTTCAAACCCTGTTGTGAGTGCAACCAAGTCACGTCAGTCCTTGGCCAAGGACCAGAGTTCACTGATCGGCGTTGTTGACGTCACTTCCACAGACCATGCTAAATTATGTGAGATAACCGCTGCCACACAGACAACACTGGAGCGAGTAAAGACCTGTCTTTATGAGTGGAAAACGACAGAACTTTCTGCATTTCTCCAGTCTTCTTGCAGTGAAACATTATCTACTGGAGCAAGTTCAAAACTGAACTCCAACGAAGATATCTCTTATGCTGAAGACATGAACAAAGACAGCAGAGAGAACAGCTCAGGCAGGCAGAGTGAATGTGAAAAACTATATAAACGGAAAGTCGGACAGTTTTACGGAATTAAACCCCGAGTCCATTTTGCGGATTCGTGCAAACGGGAAGCAGAAAACGATGATAAAGAAATTGTCCTAGCATGTGTTGACAGCTGCTCACAGAAGTCACTACGGAGGAAGATTGTTCTCGACAAACTCAGTCACGTAGTGCCCCGGCTGCTGGAAGCAACATCATTACATCTGACTGACGTTTCCACTGCATTACGGAATCTCGTTCACTGTTTTAAACTGACAAGCCGTAACATCACTCTCAAGTCGGCCGAGTGGTCCATCGTTGGCTACGTGGTACTGCGACTTCTTGCTATTCGAGATGAGGCTGTGCATTCAGCACTGGCGTCTGAAGCTGCAACGATGACCATCAATAAACTGCTTTCATCAGCTGCGGTTACACCATCTGACATTGATGAGATCTTGTGTGAACTACTGTCACAGTCTGCGGAAGCAAGCAATGAAGTTAATGCAGAAGGTGTACACAACTAATGTTCACTCACGTTACTGTTCATATTAAACTTAGAGTGAAGTGTGACTGGTTAATAAAAATTTGCTAATTTACTGTACAATGACTTTCCATTTGAACTGAAAGACAAGAGTAGTACCATATTACACTTCAATTCTGGCCTTAAGGCATGCATAGGCCTTGTAAGGCCTCTTTTTCACACTGGGAATTTTTACTTCGAAATTGCTTTGAAAAACTAACACAAATACTTGACTGTTTCGTAATGTACAACATGTTCTATTCTGTGAAATTCACTTTCACTAAATATGTGGCCATGCCCAAATTGCATGCAGGGGCAGTCACACAACTTGAATTTCAAAATAGAAGTTTGGAATAAAATTTCCAGTGTGAAAGGGGCCTAAGAACATTGTTGACAACTGATATACAAGTGGACATTTTGATGGATGAATACTGTCACTGTTACTGTTATCACTGACACAGTGGTTACTGCTGCACAGTGCATGTACATTTAGTAGTAAAACTAACTGCAATACAGAAATTAACTTAAGTAATGGATAAATAGGCTTAAGTTAATTGTAACTAAGTTTTAACCCAAAAATGTGCAGTAGCTCTAATTAGAATAGTAACTGAAAAATAGTAATAAAATAAACCCACACATTACACTGTTTTTCTGATTACCAGTATTAGCCTATTACACTACAATTGATTTTCACAGCTATGCATTCTGTATGTGATTTTGAAAACCACCTCTGTTGTTGCTTTTTTATTGTGTAATGTAACATACTTTTAAATGTACAAGTCAGTGCTGCTGAATAACAGATGTTAGTGACATGCCATGTAATGCTTCAACGGACTATTAGTAACTGAAATGAAATAATAACGGTAATTGGAAGCAAAGAATTAAATCAACAATAAATAACTTTAACTTAAATCACACTGCAGCAGTTCAACACTTTAAAAGCAAGTAGTAACTGTCACTATCTGCAACTCTTGATAACAAAATTTTGGTCTCATCCTTGACCTCATACTTGAGGTCAGAATTTTGATCATAGTCTCAATCATATGTCCACTTTTTATTGATGAATAACTGTAAGCTCATGAGTACTATTTGGAGTATCTTAATGAGTACCTGAGGACTATATATTAAAACTAAAAGCTATTTCCACTAAGTTGGCTCAGGTGGAGGAAGTTTCTGACACTGGCTGGGCCAGATAAGAAATTCAGTCACGAGAAAGATGGTAGCAATGCTTGGGTTAGTGCAATGTTGGGTAATGCATGCCATTTTGTTTCTCTGTTTATGAGACAGTTGCACCCTGTATGTCTGCACTAAATTTTTGGGGGTTACCCTGTAGCAGGTCAGTGACAATAACATAGAGAGCAGATCTTCTGCATTTCCATCAACTTTACTATAATTTAATGTTTTTTTAAACCAGAACTTCATACTGGACTGGTCAGAGATGGCTGTGGCCTACAGGGCAAAATGGGCCAGACCATTAGCTTCAGCTGCCTACGATGTGGCTTCAGGTAACAAGAAAGCTTCTAGATCGCGCCGAAGTTCTGCACTCTGAGTCAATGCATGCTCGGCAACGCTCACTGCCGTTGCCATGGACTCGCACGATGACGTCACACATGGTAACGAGTCCTGCAGCTGGCTTGCAGGCTGCTCATTGGTCACAATATCGTCCAGTGGGCGTGGTTTAGCACCGGGTTCATGCAGGGCACGGTCAAGAATGTCTTAGCTGATGTGAAGGAAAACAACACTGAACTAAGCATTAAATACATTGAAAGCATCCGTTACAAATCGTCCAATCCACGGCAGTGAATAAGCCAATTGCTCACAGCAAAAGGTCAAAGGTCACAGTACACTACAAGTCTAGTAACCATGGTAACAAGCAATGTTTATGTCTACAAGTAGGCTGCGGTGTCGTGACCTTTGACCTAGCCCAGAAATTTGCTTATTGTTGCACAAGAGCACCTGCTTAATGCTGTGCACATAATAAATAAATCCATATGTCCCCCTCTTTTTTTCTAACGTTAATGTGGTGTGCATAATGGTGTAGTTTCATGTGCAATTATTCTATGCAACATGCTGCAATAATTGCAGGCTTGGAAAATTGAAAAGCTTGGAATTATGGAACTGTGCACGCAACAACTGCACAAGAAACCACATCTAAAATAACTGCAAAATAATTTTAGCACCCTACAGGAATTGCATGCAATAATTGCACGTGAAGCCACGTCTTAAGACATCTACTCTAACTGACCTACCAGTGGCACCAGCTGATGTAGCCAACATATGCATTTTGGCCTATCAATACGGACCATATGAGTGCCAATGCCATATACACCTGCTATATTGTTACATTCAAGTGCACCAATACATCAAAATATACTATAACACAAAATAAGCAAAAAAAACGAGCTAACGAAGTCATATTCATGAACAAAATCATTTTAGTGATAGCCACTCTATGTAACAACAAACAAATGGATTGTATTCTTACTTCCTTAGAGCTCACATGGGCCAATGTTTACTATAAGGATACAAGAAAAGCAGCGAATCTTTGTCAGTTCGATATCGGCCAGCTGTTTCGACTCACGTGACGGCGTATGGTAGAACGTATGTCGTGAATTCAACGGCGTGTTGACCCACGCTGCAAACTCCACTGCCTGGTTGACGTAACTACACGCAACGGTCATCAGCAACAAATTGTTGACAGATAACACAATTCACATTGTTTCATCTCATCTGACTTCATTTTCATCTGAACTGAACCGAACCATTCCGACCCAGTAGCCAACAGCACAGTGTGACCTAAGACCTGTTTTTCATCGCCTACCAGAACCTACCAGGTAGGTGTTTGGTATGTAAACATGGTAGTCACGTGATTAATATACGGCAAGCTGACTGCTCTAGCGTGAAAAATAAACAACTAACAGCCACGCCCTGTTAGGTTCTGGTAGGCGATGAAAAACAGGCCTCTACTTTATTCTGACTGGTCACAGCCATGGCAAACTAGGTTGCTTCATAGTGCGCACACTTAACTGAAATACAAATGCGGTCAGATTAGATGGCTGATATGATGGTGCATTCACATACATGCTGCGCTGGTATGGATGAGAGATAGTTGTTGCTAGTGACAGAAGCTGGGATGGGATGGGATGGGCTGTGCCGGTAACTCAATGTATTTCAATGGAGGCATTCACACACCAGCTACCAGCACAGTACATCCCATCCTATCCCAGCTTCTGACACTAGCAACAACTATCTCTCACCCATCCCAGCGCAGCATGTGTGTGAATGCACCATTAATCATCAAGTAAGATACGCAGTGTGAAAGTTGAGCACTAACGTGCGGTAGAGCGGGTGAGGTCGCAGAATGTCGACGTGTTGGTAATGTCCACTCGGCAGCAGAAGACGACAAACTTTGTCCGATAAATCTTCGGTCATACTTCGTGATCCAGCCTGATTCATGTAACTTTCCACTTCGTCGCTTGACTGCATAACAACATCAAATGCATGCAAGGTTCTTAAGAGAATTCTCTCCCATTGGTGCTAATGCTATTTTTTGTTGTAATTACTTGGACGTTACTCTGAGTCATATTTGTAGAATTAACAAACAGTATGTATGGTTTGCTCATAAGCAAAATGTCATATTACCTGAGGTTGATAAAATTAACTTGATTAAGGAAATGTTGAATGTCAAGTATGATTTTGCATCTGTGCCAGTGCTTGATTTAGCTGACATTGTCTATAGCATTGTCTATTGTCTTTTATGTACTGAATAGCCTTGTCATTTTCTATTTTAATTTGATGTACTAATGTACGATTCATATAATAAATATTTTATTATTGCTCTATAACTGTGGCTAAATGAATTACATTTCTGTCCATCCAAAAACCTTGTATTCAATCAGCTTAAGCAACTATTGTGGACATTATTTAGGGAGAATTCCTCCACTGTTGAAATAAATATGTTTAAATATTGGGGTTTCAACTTACACAACTTCATTATACAGTAACATGTCTCACAAATATTCCCAAAGTTAAGGCGGGTAGAATACCCACTGACCAGCATATTTTTGCACAGCAAAGTATAATTTAAATTAAAATGCCCATGACATTGCAGTAGTATGTCACACCGGCAACCGACCATTATGAAACTATCGAGGGTGCTATCAAAGTTCGAAGAGACTGATAAGCCGAGACCTGATATACTGTAAGCATCAATGTGGTCCTTTCCTAGGCAACTACAGGATATCAGATATCTATGGGAACATCCTCAGGGGGTCTGAGGCACGGCCCATACCAAAGAAGACCTTTAGAACATTTTCTCATTTTTATCACATCACCTGTCAAACAGCAGTTTGTAAGTACGGAGTTTGTCATCTGCGGATCAATTACAGCAGCACATATAACAGTTACATGTGTAGTACTGGTCGATACTATCAAGTAAACGTTTACAGAATTACACAACAGTGTACATGAATATGGCGGCAGTGACAAATAATTATTGCTAAAAATAATAAAACAACTACATCAGCCAGTAGAACATGATATTTTGGCAACTAAATGCAAAATTAAGCAATAATCTGTGGCCAATGACTTCACTGAGGGCTCTCCAGCTGACGTTACAGGTGGCTATGGCCGTTACTAGCCACGATGTTGTTATCATGACTGAGAACCATCTGCGTTTTATTATGGTCAGCCATATTCATGTAAACGTTTATTAAACGTTTACAAGCTTCGTGTTTACAAAATTACACGATAGGAGCATCCCTACTGACCAAATTCTGAGTGAGCAGTCGGTTGTAGACATGTGTTTCCCAATGTACGCCATGCACGTTGAGACAAGTCCGATCATCGAACACAACACGAAGAGATCCGTCGCTGAATGCCGTGAATTTGCCGACCCCGACCACGGAACATTCCTCCAATGTCCGTGTCTCGGGTCTGAGCAGATAACGTTTGCAAGTCGTCCTCGACTCAAACTGTGTCTAAACAACACAATAATGCCTGTTTAATGGACTCTTTTCCAGGACCATCTGGGTAAGCTGGCACCGAAATGTAAACCATTCTATAAACTATTCCAGACTATGGGGTAGAAGTGCGTTCTTAACCATTGCATAATTATTATTATTATTACGCAGTTTTTAACGCGCCATATGTCTGTCAAAGTATGACGAAATTGCAGGCAGTATGATGCCAGCGCAGTATACTGTAAGTAAATTATTAGGCCCATTTCACACTGGAAATTTTTATTTCCAAATTGAAACAAAATTATGAAAGGAAATTTCGAAATAAAAATTTCTAGTGTCAAATGGGCCTTACAAGACCCAATCAAAATATGAAAATTATTACAAGACAATTTTAAAATAAACATATACCTGCAGCACTAAAAAATGGTGGAAATGCATTGCGATGAATCCAATAAAGTGGCTATAGTTGAAGCAGACTAAGCATAACACATTACGTTACTATTAGTAGCAGCACAATGGTGGTTGCCTCATAACAATGACTATGATGATCACCAATTTTTAAACAGCAAAAAATTGGTGAAAAGCTGTGCAAGTTGTTATTCGTGAATATTCAATGCGTAACTGCGTGTTCAGAAAAATTGAATTTTTAAGTTTCAACAGCTGTATCGCTTGAACAGTATCAATTGTTGCAATTAAAATTGCATTATATGTCATGTGAATACATACAAACTCTGAAAGTTTAGCTCAAATCCATGCTACCTTTGCTGAAACACAATTTTTTTGCAAATGTTTTTTTATTGGCACACCCTCTATATGTACCAAGATGGTATACTTACAGTCACACAAAGCTGGTACTCACCTTCCAGCAGACGGGCTGGTTCTCTGTCCCCAAAACCAGGCAGCGGTCATACATCAGCTCCGACAACCTAAATGTATCACATATACACACGCCGGTGTCGTGCCAAATATGTCACATTGCCAAATAATTCGCTCAAATCTGAATGATGTATGAACTCGGTTGACTTGAATCGTGCGATTCTTGCGACAAGTGGGAATTATTAAACCTAACCCTAACCGTACAACTAACCCTAACCTTAATCCTAACCGTAACCGAAGAAATAAATAACTAAATAAATAACCACAGACTTTGCGAGATCGCGCATGCGCAGTGGCGCGGATGCGAGTTAATTGGCACTGCGAGTTATTTGATACTAAACCGGCTGCACACATATACACCATTGGTTCACTGCTATCTTTCAGTGCATGGCATGCCATTTCACTATAATAATAATATGTTTGTTTCTTTCCGTGCACAGCACAATTTTTCTTCATTGGGAATGAAGTACCTGGGTAAAAAAATTATACTAATATTATAGTAATAATAATCAAGTCATTTAAACACGCCAACTAACAGTCACAAAGGTGCACGTAATGAATGACATCAAATGTAAACCACTAACAAAACAATAATGCCGACGAGTTAACTCCAGATTAAATCTAAATTAGTGCATATGGACCCAAATATAGCCCGAAGTCTAGTATGATAACACTCAGAATTCAATCATGCAGTTACCTAGCAGCAACAGAGATAAGGCGTGATACGGAGTATGGCAAATTGGAAGACGTTGGAGGTGGACTTAGCGAAGAATATGTCCTCTCCTCAACCTGATAACAACATTCATACCATTATCAATAGTCAACATCAACATTTAAAAAGGCTGACGTACCTGCAAATAACCAAATCAGTAAGTAAAACAATACAAAAGATACAAACAACTAAAGACAAAGGCTGAATCTCGTAAAAAGGTATATATTTGATCACCACATCCAACACGCAAAGAAGTAAAACTGCAAGCATTTCTGAGTTGCTGCAAAAAGAATCCAGGATAAATTTGGTGTACCATCATATACCTGTACTATGCTCCTGCATGATAAACTTCACCCTTATCTGAATATCTTTCTGTGGAGTAAAAATAGCCAAAATACTGCAATTTTAACCAAATGTTTAAATTTTGGGGGCTGCCATACCTAACCCATTTGTCAATAAGGGACAAATTTGGTACGAGACAGTAAACCAGCGTACGCACATTATCCGTACCACACGTCTCAAACTGTTTGGTTACACTGCATGTGCTGATCCATCCATGGACCACACCATATCAACTATCTGACTACCATCCCATCTCTAACCTTTCACTCATATCCAAAATAATAGAACGTGTTGTGTTACTGTTGTACTTACATGTATATCCCAGAACTGTCATGTTCCATTATATACTCCAGCTTACACATGATTAACATTAACACTTTAGATTCTGCTGATGATATTGTTATAACACCAATATCACTGATGGATATAATAACTGGACATTTTTCATCCTGTTCGTTGTATGTGGAGCTGTTAAAGAATCTGCATTTGGACAATTCTGCACAATGCTACAAGTATAAAATGACAGCTTTTAAGACAATGGGTGAGGTCAACTTTGGCTAAGTCAAAAGGCTAAGACGAAAGGCTTAGACCAACAGATACACATTTAACACAGGGAATTCCCAAGTTAGGACTGTGTGGTTTAGCTTAGCCTTTAGATTTAGCAAAAGTTGACCTCACCCATTGTATGTGAGTTATATTAAATGTTTAAATTATTCTACGACTACCGGTACTGGAAATTTTGTCTAAGAAACTTTTGGAAAATCAATCAAGACTTTTTCGAGTGGTTCATTTAATGTGAGTTTAATGTCTGTGTTTAATGCCGACCTGTCTGGTGCTGCAGTCAAACCAGCAATGCATGTAGTGATGTCCACTGCAACCAATGGAGCATATAACACTGCCATCGCCGGGGTAAATCTCCACGGATCTCGGCTCCACGTTCCACAGTAATCTGCAACAATGGCACACTCTTCCGTTAGTGGGCCACGACGACCGATGATTAGGGATGTGTCAAGTTGGAAACGATTCTGTGAGTAACAGGTCAATGATTTTGGTCGAGGCAGGTAACAAATCTGTGTGTAACTTGGATCTGAAATTAACTACAAAATAATGATTCGGACTAGAATAGTACATCAAATATTCAGCAGTATGATGGTGTAATTGCAAGTTTTCTTTGTTTTATGATTCTATACCTGCTTAATGTTTTGATTAGCAGCCTAGATGCTTTTCATCTTGCATTGTTAGTTAAGTTTATTATAGGGTTAATACAGTATTAATATGGGCCGCCAACATTAGTTTTTCTGGCGACCTGCCACGGAATTATCAGTGTTTGTTCTGTAATGACTGGCAAAATAAAGTGATGATGATGATAATATTATCACTGCAAGTAGTCGTAACACCTGTAAACGGCTGCACCAGTTGATAAGATCTTGATCCTGTCATGAAAGTAGTCAGTAAAGTCTGAAGATATGGAGGGATTCCACCTATGAAGATGCGGCGCCGAGCATCTCGTTTCCATCGACGCCGGCAACTTACTTCGAACAACATCTCGGACCGAATCATCGCGAATATGAGATAGCGTGTCCTCGGTTATGGAGGCGGAGAGACGAGATGCGAGTCGAGATTTATAATCCTCCGTCTGACAGAACTCGGTAAGTAGTTTGATTGGCTGCGACCAGCGGTCGGGATAAGATAACACGGAGTGCTGCTGAACGACCCATGAGTATTCCAGAGAGTTTGCGGTCACAGTTGCCGAAACTTCGGAAAGGCAAGGTTGCCTGTCACTGAGCGAAGAATTTATACCTAACATATCAGTGATCTGTTGAGTGTTAGATTATCATTATTATCATAAACTTGTACAACTGTACAAAAAATTGCAAAAGCAATGCAGATATCGATACATCAACAATCACACACAAACTAATACCAAGCAGTGGAGACATAATTTATAACAGTAACAAATCAGAATAATTAAAATAGATATCTCCAGAGAACACTAAATAACTGGTCACAATTTCTAACAAACTGGTCTTAATTTACCACTGCTTTCAATATGTTTGAGTCCAACCATAAAGCTAGAAAAGTAAAAATTCTCTTCTTTGTAGTTCGCGATTTACATTTGCTCAGTTCAAACAAACAGAACTCTTTATAAAACAATATAATTTTACTGTTTGGGTTTAATTAACACTACTTCTAGAGTTATAAAAATTCTGCACGAAACATTTCTAATTGTAAGATTTGCATACCGGTACTCTGAGTTATGCAAATGCGAAGTAACCAGTTACAGATAAGTTAACAATCTACCAATAACATCACCTTCTGTCACTTCCACATTTCTAGATGACTGAACAATTAAGCTTCGTCCGATTTTGGCCAAAAACCGGACCGTGAATGTACGTAGTGTTGGAGACAGGCCAACACTAGCTGTCTGGCGCCCAGATTTGCCGACACTTGATAGCTCAACAGTCCCATCTTGCAATATGAGAAATTCGGCATCTTCAATGCAAGCTGGCCATGCAACATGAGATACGTCTGCATGGCATCTCTGTACATAACACAGCCAAGTCATAGGGCGCGTCAGTTATATAAGAATATCTCTATGTTATTTCTGTTTCCAGTAAAATACGGTAAGCTTAGTACAGGCTTAGTACAGGCATTAATGCACAACGTTTCCTATCATGTTACGGTTAGTCTTTGATAATCGAAAATTATCTTACAAAACAACATGCATAAATAGTACTCGATAACTCAGCCCACTTTGTCCTTTTATTTGTGACTAAAAATGTAGAATTTGCAACTTTCACGCAGACTGTTATGATTACAACCGTATTGCTCATCACTGGAAGTTTACTAAATATCGAGTAAAACTGGGGCTTGGATAAATATTCTTTATTTACTGACGGGCCCGATTGTCATATCATCATAATCATCTCGTGGCTTGCCCTTAAATGGACGTTGCCATTGCTACAAGTGACCTCCATGCAGAAGGCTCAATCATGGAAACACTTCAGCTGAGATGTCCAACTGTCCATGGTAGCTCGCCAGGCAAACGCTGGCAAGTTGAATGGCCGAAAATCAGATAATAGCACGGAATCGGCATTGGCGCACCCCAACACGTAATTGCAAATGGCCATTACCAGTCCATTAGAATTGTCTGTTTGTCAGTAATCAGGGGCATTCAACGTGTCGCGCATAAACAGTCGATCTGCTTTAATTTGATACATGTGGTTGATACGGCTGTATGAGTGTGATGTATCAAAGCTGCATCCACCTTAATATAGCTGAAAGCATCCCACTTGCAAAAGTACATTATATCCTAAGCCAAACTGGCAAATTGGCAAATCTAATTACATGAACGACGACGGCAGTGGCTCACCAGTATATTTTCCGGCTCTATGAGCTCTCGGCAAAGGAAAGGACGCTGCGCAAATCGGTTACGGAAGTCCACAGCATCGATGATTCGGTGACGATAGGTGCTAGTAGCAAATTGTGTTCGTTGTTGTATGGTATTTGCCTGAACTGCAATAAACAAAAACAGCCGGCCTCTACGCTACAAATCTCAGTGGCATCGAAACAGGAAAATATCAGTACACAATACGTAATTTCTAACAAATTTTCATTCTAGAAAAAGTATCTTAAGCCGCAAATTACACTGTTGGCTGGATAACAGAAAAGGAATCAAGGCTGTAACAAATTGCTCCAGTAACTGTACCAACACCCCACATCAATGGTGAGCACGGATCATTCAATTGTATTCGCCAGATGGCGCTAATATGTACTCGCATGTAATAAATGGTTGCTTTGACCTATAAGAGTTAAAATACCAAATGGCAGCTTGATCAATTCATCCACTTATCGTGGAATTGTACTTGCTAGGTGATGACCATATGTATTCTACCTATGTAATTACATGGTTCTATTGGCCCATATGAATCATACTCAAAATGGCATCTCGATCAGTTCAGCCATTGTTGCAGTGCTCACATGAAAAGATTACTATGTAAAGTTTAGGGTTCGAGTTTTACTAAATATCATTATGTAGCAATTTGTCACACTGGACTAGAATTAAGAAATAGAGCTGTTAAAAAACGAAACTAGACGAATCCTCACTCAATAACATTTTTCCTCCTGGTATGAACTCTGGCCTTGACCTTTGTAAGTGACTCAGAATGTGTCAAAGTGAACGAGCAGGCCAACTATCTAGGTTAAAGTATCAAGTCCAAAAGTTACTGTCCAGATATAGGCTACAGCCACACACAGCCAGCCGATTGATCTACCCAGACCACTAAAGTGATGAGTATCTAGTAGTCAGCAACAAATTATTAGAGTTAGAACGATCCACAAAAAAACTGGACCAGAACGATTCAGTAATTTATGTGACTTGGACCAGCCGATTCAGTACCTGGTCCAGTAGAGGCAAATGGCAATGAAATGTGCAAGGTTTCCTGCAGCTGATGGTGGTAATTAGCTGGTAATCCAATCCCACAGTAGTGTGAATGATGGCATCAGCACTGGTTCATTTAGGTATTGATCAAACTCACCATGTACAGCAACCATCAATGTTGATAACAATGAGCCAATATCAAAGGAGACATGCTGCAAACACTAATTACTGGCACTGTTGGACCAGTGCCGATCTAGAAAAATAGACCGGTACCGATTCAATCTACACTGGACCGGATGTGGTTCAGAATCAGTACCAAGATCTGTTCTAACTCTAGCAACTATAGCAATAATGGTACCATTAATGGGATGCAGACTGTCCATATGCAGTGGCCGCTGACAGACAAACGTAGTGCCACATGGCGACACCTGGATGCAAGTTCCATCAGCATATGACACTTCGACGGAATCACTCTCATACAGGATGTATTGCACAACCTGCAGTGGATTGACAATATCAGGAGAACTCATTGCATTCTGCAAAACACAATGCATTAACCGTATATCAGACTAGAAGTCAACAGGGTACATGGCCACAAGTCCAGCATTGATCATTGACAATATTTAGGGCTGTGAATACAGGGTTGTCAGAATGGGAGAAAAAGTGCCAACTGGGCTACTTTTGGCAGCCTTTGCCATCCTAAAATTTGGCATTGGCGCCTTGCTGTTTTTTCGTGAAATGATCTACTAATATTAAAAAAAAACAATCAAGTCTGAATAATGATCCTCTAAATGAGTGGTGTCAAGCCAGATGCCGGACAAGTAAATAAGAGATACATCAAACATGCCCAAACGTGCTACGACCACAAGCAGTCATTGCCATGGTAGATTAATACAAACAGGAACGTACACTAATGTTGTCAATCATATATTAAACTAAATTAAATTATCAGAAATCCAGTATTTCACAATTAAATTCAAACCGTTAATATCAAATTTAGCGCTGTACAATGAAAACAAACAATTGCTATTTTTAGCTTTAATGGCTTTTCCCAACTGCGTGGGTTTTCCCAATTTCCTAACGTTGCTAGACTGCAGCGAATTTGGTAATATAATAAACTTTAAAACGCGATAAATAAAGCGAGATATTTGTTAATATACGGATAATCAATGATAATTCAAAGTGTAGTACATGTTTTGTTTTATAACATAATATTGACTAAATCTTTGTTAAACTAAAACCATTTAACCACTTAACAAAAAACATAAATAAAGAGGTGTGGCAGTGTGGCTGTGGTAAAATTTGCTGAATTGTATATTGCTGCTTATTTAGCACATTTCAGCTATTAAAGTGGCGTTAGATTTGTCTATGATTTGGTACTTAGTGCTACTTGCTGGAACGTGTAGAAAGATTGCTGTAGCGAAATCACAGCATATTTTCTACTACTAAACAGGAAATTACGGACGTAGGTATCAAACACAGGGTTTAAATTTTCATCTATATCTGCTTATGAGTTATGGTGATAGGATAAAACCAATGAAGTTGGTCATCTCGCATGCACACATCGATAGTTTTGGTGACTAGCTTCGATTGGGATACTGCATGATGACAGGTCTATTTGTGTTTGTTTTGTGTTTCTGTTCTATGGGCTTCATTGCCTTATAAATGAATGAATGAATGAATATGGCGGTACAGCTGATCTGATGTGGGGAGTAACTTCTTTAGTTTTACCGCAAACGCTACTAGTATTAGGCTAATATTACAGCCATTCGTACTCGTGGCATTTAATACTGATAATATCAGAGATAGTGAAAAGATCATATGTTCAGAAGGAACTACAGTTTGGTTTGGTGCTTGCTGTAGAACGTCTTGTCGATAGATAAGTGATGGGAGTTCAGGGCTTATGGCAGCTTCTTCAGCCGACTGGTCGGCCAGTTACGTTGGAATCTCTGAACGGCAAAGTGCTTGCTGTTGGTACGTTGTCGAAGTTGCATTACAGATTGTACTTTACACTACGTTATTATGCATTTGATTACAGCCTGCGTAGCGAGGATGTGTAGGTTTTGCCTTGTGTGTGTGTCCGTCTGTCCGTTTGTCTGCCTGGGCCCGGGTGTCTGTCCGGAGCTTTTTGCCCCTCCCCCACCTCTCCCC
>Ga0209782_1000701_pt1 | contig 15573 bp, 10 predicted proteins | sample WorMetmaBAHAMAS1_FD_187390 | JGI IMG/M metagenome (GOLD analysis project Ga0209782, IMG submission 187390) | Marine gutless worms symbiont microbial communities from Max Planck institute for Marine Microbiology, Germany - Inanidrilus... | ecosystem: Host-associated > Annelida > Digestive system...
ACATACTGGTATATAACGTTATATGGGGTGGGAGGGTAGTCCAAAAATTGCCATTTTTGCGTTATATAATATGTGCACGGCCCCTATGACCTTATTGTGTACAACATATTATCAAAATTGGTCGATGAGTGTTGAAGATATAGCAAACCAAATTTAGCAGTGTCATTTTTAGCATGACTAAGAAGACCCATTTTCAGAGTTCATGTCATGATTCCCAAGGTAGTGCAGAGACATTAGTTAGGAGAGATGGGATAACAAATTAACATTTAATAGCCTTTTCTTTCAGCAATATCTCTGCCAAAAATTACCAAAATTGGTTGATGTGCATTGAAGTTATAGTGTGCAACGTCAATGTCGTTTTTTTGGAGACACAGTGTATAATGACATATCGACCTTGAGCCAGTTTAAAAAAATATTTTCATATGAATAGCGAACAGTAGTGAAACAAAATCGAGTACTGGTCGCTGCAGTGCATAGCTGTGCCGCCCCCTAACGAATATAGTTAAACTAACACGAGTGTTGAATGCTGATCCAATTACACGTTTGCTGTACTCAGTTGAGCCTCATAAACTTCAAAGCATCTGGACAAAAGGTCACAAAATTTTACATGCTATCGAGAGATTATCGCCGCTGTTAATGCGTGCATCGGCAAAACGATCCTCCAACTCTGTCGCCTGTGCAGTGTGCTGTGAAGTGTGAACACTGTTTGGCCACAGGGTTCGGCTATGATTGACCATACAACTATTACTTATTTATTTCATTATGCAATGTTTATGCTTCGCAGCCATTGGCTAGGAGGCGGGAGTTTTATGTGGAATGTAAATTTTGAAAAACAAATATATGGTTGATTTTAGCAAATATTAAATAGCGTGATAGATTTAATAGAATGTTATGTGATGACTGTGTTATTCTTTTGTAGTACTTGATTAGTATGTATAGGCATGCGGTAAAATGCGGATATTGACGATATATGTTGCGAACTAAACTTGAATAGTAGATAGTGTGCGGACGTTTTATTTTATTTGGCACGGCCCCCAGAAATCGGCTCAAGAAATTAACAATTCCAGATGACGTCTAGTAGGTCGATATCTGGGCGCACGATATAGAGGTTTACTGGTGCAAAGTTGCGAGAAAACATCTCTAAGAAAATGGACCAGATATATCGAAACACATAACAAAACTGTGTTTAAAAACGCAGTGTCCATACACACGGCTGGCTGGCGTACTAAAACTAGATATGTAAATACATGTATATATGTCGATTCATTACGGCTCTTAGCAGCAACTCCACCTGCTGGCGTTGTAGCTCAACTGGTAGTGCGCTGGGTTGCGGTGCTACGTTTTCAGGGATCTAGGTTTGAATCTCAGTAGGTGAATTTTTCTATTTTTTATTGTTTTTTTTTGTGTTTTGTAATCAAATTTATGTTTCATTTCGCAACATTTTCACTTATTCAGAAAAACATCAAGGCGACATAGCGCCATAGATCATGCATAGACAATTGTGGCTAATCATCACATGCATAGCCAGCCATGTGATGACCGCTGCACGGCTAGTCATGTGTCACATAGCCTCAGTCAGTACATATAAATCAGTCCATAACAAAATTAGAAATAAAACTCGTAAATTACGAAAAGAGGAACAACACAATGTAGGGGTCTCACTAAAAGTCGACCACACAGTCTGGAACAGTCTGGACCATGATAATTGCGACTGCAGAGACGGCATGATCATGATGTATGCAGTTAGGCCTAACTGTGTATATGCGTAATGCATTTCCAAAAACTGATCAAAATTTGATGAAATTTATGAAAAGTAAAAAGTAAAATGTGCACTGGTGAAAGCAGGCTGTATCGCGTAAAAGTGTATTAAATTAAAAAATAAGTAATGTTAAATTTTAAAGACAACGAACGATATCCATGCAGTCGTGCGTGCAGTCGTCTTCCAGACTGTGCGGTCATGTAGTCGGCTTTTAGTGAGACCGCGATGTAGCAGTGCAATATAAGCAAAATCAAAACCTTCTGGAAATATTCAAGTGTCTTTACTGTCGAAAAGGAACCACATAACTTTTCCGTTCCACTTAAGTCTTGCTAGTCTCTTATTATGCAGGTGATCTCTAGTGAAGAAATAATTCTAGACAAGATAAAAAAATAAATACCATAAAATCTCCAGGACCAGATGGTATCCATCCACCTATTTTGTACGAACTGCGCCACGAATTACTCGATCCGTTACATATAATATTTAAGTCATCTTATACTGCAGTATACGAAAATGGAAACAAAAATGACCCCTCTAACTATAGACCAATAAGTTTAACAAGTATGTAAACTTTGGCATTGCATCAGGATCTTTGTTCTATAACTGGACATCATAGGCAAAAGGCAACTATATGGCAGTGTTCATTTTGATCTTACTCCTAATTTGTGTGTACGATGGACGGACATGTGGACATGGGGCCATAGCATAGACCTACTACTGCTCTAATGTTTACGTAACATTACAGATAAAAATTTGTTAAATTTTGACTGAGTTGTTCAAAAAAATTAAAATGGTCCTAAAGTTTTTAGGACCGCTTTCGGTGATTTTCTTGTCTGGCAACTATATGGCACTTTTATTTTATGTTTGCAGGAGTTGAAGGCATAGGAAAGAATTTGTAATTTTTTAAAGACTGTTTTCACAGCCAAATGGCAACTGCTAAGATAACTGGAGGACTTGGATTAAAGATATTTGAATCTGCTCGGAAGTGTGTAAAGGACGTCGATGACCATGTTACTGATATATACACATGGATTGACCAGTACATTGCAGATGCCAAGAAGACACTTAATTCGTGAGTTGTGCTATTTCCATTCATTGATTTGTTAGCATACAGAGTACATGAAATGTTCATCGGCAGTATATTCACAGTTACACAAACCAGTAATTAAGTTTAAATTTACTGAAATATAGGCACAAAATGTGGCCTGTGTGGTGTAACAGTAGAGCGTTTACTCACGACCCAAAAGGTTGCGGGTTTGAATCTTGGCCTGTCAACTCCAGATAACAGCCTTTGGAAAGCTGCTTACTCGCATGTGTCTCTGACACCAAGCAGTATACTTTGGTACTGGCCTATGGGCGGTAAGCTGTTAGGCTGGGAAGATAACCGCAGGCCTGTGGGAAAGTAATAGCAGCCTACAGCCAGGTGGATGGCTTAAGTCACCTGCGGGCTAACTGCCTGTACACGGGGATCATCTCCGGGCCAAACGCAATGCTCAGAAACAAGTATGGGAAAGCTTTACCGTTTACCTATTTATCCACAAAATGATCTGTCTTCTATGCAATGCACACTTATGCCATTATTGTATAAGACATGGTGGATGTTGGCTGCATCCAGTAACTCATGCAGCAGAAAATAGCTCTTTGTTGTTCAGTCCGTGGTTGACAACTCTCTTGATTGTAGGTCACTGGCATTAACATGTCTAAACAGCTCAGGATGTTGAACCTGTCTGTTGGCTGTGCTTAGTATTGGTCACATGTCAGTATAAAGAGTGATATCACTTACGAGTGCAGTGTGCTACAAACGTGATATCAGTTTTTAATTAAAGTTGTGATGTTGTATGTAACACGTTGATTAGTAACTACCTCGTCATTGCATTTAACGTGAGTAGAAAAGATGTGGTTCTGCCAAAGACACCGGCCACAACACGTCGCAGGAAGCTGGCACCGGCCAAGCGCAGCAGAACACTGCGGAGTACAACCATGGAACGCCGCGAGTCTGCAGATTCCGGCGTCGGTATGGAAATGACGAAGAAATCACGCGGCCATCTCGACATTGTGACAGAGAAGGCAGACGAGGAGCAGAGTGTGACCACAGTAAAAGCCGCCAAGAGAGATTCCAAACTCGCCAGCAGTAAAACACCAGATGATTCCAGACGGAAGACGGATGAGAATAAGGAAAACATTACAACTAATGTAATATCTGTCATTGAACAGACAGACAGTGACAGGAAATGTGACGCGAAACAACAGCAACCAGTCACACGAGAAACTTCCAACATCTTCTCTTCTCCGACCAGTAGTACTAACAGTCAGGTATCAACAGCATATTTTTTATTACATTTTTGTTCAGAATGCTGTTTATCAAAAATTACCAAAACCCATTGCCATTTATTTTTTGACTCAGCTATTTTATTTTAAAAATCAAGGTGTCGTCACTTTGTTTCAAACATGGTGCACATGTCGGTTTGTACTGGGAAGATGTAAAGTAAAAAATTGAGTGAAGCTAAAGATGTATGCTGAGTATGCATGAGTGGAAAATAAGGAACAAATCTATAGATGTAGATAGATGTGCAAAGTGTTTTGAATTAACGAAACATAGCAGAAATTGCGATTTATGTAGTTGTTTAAAATACACATTTGCGAGTTGTTTTTGTATATATTTATACTTATTGTTTGTACAGCGGCGGATATTATGTTTATGTCCACAACTTCACATCAAAATAGCGCTTCATTTTGGATGCATTACAGTTTAACACTTACTACACCGTCACGGTGTAGGGAGTGTCAATTAACTTGTTATTTTACATATCTACTCATACATTACATGAGATATGGAAGAAAAATGCTAAAGTTGTGATGCCAACATTATTCTACCAGAAAGCTGATGTAAATAATTTTCGCTTGACTGTTGCTGCTCACGTGATTCAAATTTGCTCTTATGTTGTAAAACTTCCCACTATTCATAAACCTGTGCTTTCCGTTGCACTGTTGATGATAAATTTTATGAATAATTGTTTGTGGTAATTTGTGGTTTGAATGGTGCAGGCAACGGCGACTAATGCGGTTAGTTTCCACTCTCCACCGACCTCCAACACAAATGTTACCACGACGACAACGAGTTCTGCCGGTCGCCTAATCAATATGATAAAAAATGCTGCGGGCGCGCTGCTGCCGAGCATTGTTCTGAGTAGATCTCCGAGTCCATCTACATCGTCTTGCAGGACAACTCCAAAGACTGACCGACAGCCGGCAGAGGAACTACCTGCACTCGGCCAGTCTCAGTATGTCTATGTTGTTCAAATATGGTATTGTGTACAAGGTTTCCACTGATGTGGAATGTCATGGCATTTCTTTGTAAACCAGGGAACTGTCATGTATCATCTTTCTGCAGTTAGTTAATTTTTATAACAACTGGTATTATCTTGACACTTACTGATGCAGCAGAAGATGTAACTAAGAGGATATTCAATTAACAAATTCGGATTTGGATACATAGTGAATCCGGATTAGGATTTGGTGAATCCTGCTTTAATCCCGTTTTACTTACGACGTGACATCGGTGATGAGTGCTAACGAATATAAATGCTTTAAGAAAGACATCTGTAGCAATAACTGCTGCAAACAAACAGCATCTTGGTTGTGAATAATTAAAAATGTGCTCAACTACCGACAGTGACGTCATATCTGTTTGATTTGCCAAATCTAGATTCACCATGTATCCGGATTTGTTAATCAAATATCTCCTGTTACTGTCCACAAATTTTTATAAAGAAATAGGGACAACGAAGAATGAGTGAGAAATCTTTGCCGAAAACTGTCAATGAATGTTAGCACAAATGATGTCATTCTTGGCATAGGTTTGGATTTTCTGGACGTTTGCTGGTTTTCTTGTTCACATTACCCATAGAGCAACAGTGTAGTAAACACATAGCGAACTCTTCTTCCTAATCTATATATATTCTAGATGTGCCGTCAGCAAGGACATGAGGGCAGTAGAAGTGCTCTAAGGGCCTTTTAACACTGGAAATTTTTATTTCAAAATTCCCTTTCTAATTTTGCTGAAATTTCAAAATAAAAATCTCCACTGTGAAAGAGCTCTAAGAAAATCCTCTAATTCTTAACTGGGAGTGCTGGCCAATGCGTGTTTACCTGTGTGATGGCCATAGAATGGATGACTGTATGTATGTTATTAGCATTATTCATTGTGGTTTTTCTTAAACGGAATTAGTTACACTCACATTTTAGTGTCAAATGTATCTCTCCCATAGAGGAAGATAGTAGGACAACAGCTAACCCACGTTCACATCGAAAAGGCTGTTAAACTGGATGTTGTGGTGGTTGCTAGACTCAACTGTACCAAGTGTGTAATAATAATGATAATGGAACTGTGATGTTGGCCGGTGTCGTCAGGTATTCAGCAGATAAATCGTGTGCAGTAGCACACTCCACAGTCGTGCCTCACCGAGGCGGACCTCGCATGAGTCTTTCTAAACGTCGGTCGTCGTCCGTCGGTAACAAAGCTCGCCTCGCTGCATCTCACCAATCCGTCCCCGGACCCGTATCATCATCAACATTAGCATCATCGTCTTTGGCTGTGAACAGTACTCTGAATACTGCCAGCCTGTTGCAACATGCTGACAAGGTATTTTCAGCTGTTAACCCTTGCTTTCCTGTATTGATCACTTTACTTTGGTTCTTTCTCTATTTAATGAGTCATTTCGGCATGGCATTTGGCCTCTAGAAATGCCATAATGCAGTCCGTGATTGTATCCTTGGAGAGTGCATATCTTAGGAAAGAAACTTCAGACTAATATGTTACGATGGTGTCGCCATGCTAACTAAGTTCTATCTGAATTGTGTCATATGCTAGTGTAGTTTTTTATCTGTTAACTATCGACAACTGCAGGCCCATTGCTTAATGTATGAAGTAAAACTGTTGTCAGTGTTCAGCCAGTCACTTTTTAGTAACAGACTATGATGATGAAGGGCTGAATTCAATGGTAATTTCTCACAGTTGGCCTTTGCTATATGTCATTAATCTATAGTCCTGCTCAGCACTATAAAATTAGTCCATCATGTAGACCATTTAATTTGTATAATTTTTTTACACGTTTCACTGATACTTATTGTTTAAATGTGTTTATTTCTACACTGAATTTCATTTTTTCTGTACCCACTAGTTGGCCATGAGGAAATTATGTTTCTGAACTCAGATGTCACTGCACAGAAACATCTATAGCATTGTGTAGAATCATAGCTTAACTTAGCATCTTCATTGTCAGTGATGTTGCTGAACACTAGAGTAAAGCAGCAACATCGACTCGTGACGAAGAAGAAGAAGACGATGATGATGATAATGAGATTGTCGACACTCCACCCCAACGGGTGACGAGGTCCAAGATGAGAATAGTGCCGCCTCCGAACCCTGTTGCTGCGGCAACGGGACCGATATTGCCTATTCGACTGACGAGGTCAAAGATGGCGAGAAAACCAGCCGTTGTCCAGCCCCAGCCCGCGTCTGTGCCAGCCACCGTAGCCAAAGATGATTCTAACACACCCACGCCGCTAACTGATGGATATGCCGAGCCGGAGACTCCAGCCACGGTGGTGAAAGCTAAAGGGTCAGTATGTCTCTCAGCTACTTAACTAAATTTACTATCGCTATTACAGACATTGGTTTCATACTCCCAGCTAATATTCTATGACTGCCACATGTTTGCTACATCCCTGAAACCTTTGAGGATCTGTGCTGTGGAACTTTTTGCAGGCTAGATTGAGATGTACGTCTCGGTTAACGCTGTTAGACCATTGAAGAAGTTTCAGCTGGAAAACCTTAAAACTCCTGGAATTTTTGGTGTGATAAGTTAATTCGCTTTATGCTGGTTTTAACACTGTAACAGCTGTGTCGTGTACAAGTTAATTCGTGTTACAATGAATCAATGGTGAACATCAACAATGAATGTCTCGTATTTTATATATTTCGGCTGCGAACTGTGACCGAAAACACCCGGAAAATTTTACTATTGGACTGGAAAACTCCTGGATTTTTTTTCTTCCAAAAGAGTGGGAACCCTGCCTGGTTAACAAGTTAGTTTCTTTGCATATGAATGGACGGAAGTTTTGATTGTCTTGAATAATAGTTGGAGTGAGTTAAAACTACCTCAGCAGCCTCGCTGCAATGTCGTGTACATCCTAACACCTCTACTGCTTGGTTGTGTCCTGGACTAGATAAGTCCGCTTCCTGGGCAGTGTATGTGATGAACCACGACCTTGTTAAAAATGTGAATTGTGACTGGACTGAGTGTGTTACTGTCCGTGTCCTGCATTGTGTCAACACGTAGAAACAAAGTGAAGCAGATGCAGGAGCTGTTATTACAAAATCCCAGCTTCGGACTCCGCAGCATGAACAAACCTGTCTGCGGCGTGACAAAACCCGTGACTGTGGTGCTGTCACCAACGCCTCAACCGTCTACGTCGACTCGGGGCAAGCCTCTCAAACGACCGAGTGCAGAGGTGCGTCTTATCTCTCTGTTTTTAGTATTCTTTCGTGCTCAGTATGATCACTGACATTATTATTAGTTTTATTGTGGAGTTATTTTCACTTGTAGCACATAGCGCGGGTCTGTCTGCATGAGCTGGGACTGGTTGTGTTTCGAGAAGCGTCAGTGTAGTGATAATGACGTAATGTTAAGATTGTGTTTGTGTGAGTTAGGATGCACGTAGTTCGCCTTCCAAGCGTCAGTGTCAGCAGTCATCAAGATACATCAGCCCTGAAGGTCTGTTCATCAGTCGGCCTTCTCTCAGAACTTCGTAATGCTACACGTCGTTAATTCGATGCTGTTGGCTGGCAATTGGGATGGCATGTGGCCTGTGAAAATTGTGCTTGAACAATCTCTAGGGTTCTAAGGAATTTGAAAGACCCAGAAATACTGTAGGTATGTCTACTGGAAATATGCAGCTAATGGAGCAATCAGAAAGGCATAGAATCATATATTTATAGCCATTTTTCAGCCATTGAGAAAATGGTGATGACGATGATGATATGTTTTCTATAAACTGCGACATTTACTGGGTAGACAGGATCATTTTGGCATCGGGGATTAGTGACCCTGTCCAGTTATAATTAGCTAAAATAAAATCAAAGTTTATCTGGGAAATAGGATGACTGTGATCTGAGAGGGTTGGAATTTCATTAAAATATCTCCTGGACATTGTCTGATAATCTGCTGGATATTTGCTTGGTTATAGTTGTGGATGCCATGTACAGCATGCAGTGTAAAGTGGTAGGGCTTACTAGCATGTAGTGTTACTTTCTACTCTTTTGGCTGTATATACCTACTGTTCATTGTAATGATAATTATTTTTGATGTGTAATATAATTGCACTGTAATACATGGAATGAAAATTACTTGTAAACTGTTCTGCTTCTGTTAGATGTAAGGCTTGTATATTTTGGTTATATAATGTTTTTATGTTACTGTATTTTTAGAAGCTCAACGACCATTTAATTTCACATTGGGTACTTTGAGCCATACTGCAAAGAAGGTATAGATTTTACTAAAATAATAGTTATAGTTTTGTGGATGTGACACTGTTATTGTTACAACTATGACACTGTGTCTTAAAAATTACCAGCCTATTATTTCTTGAATAACTCATTGAAAGTGAACTGATTATAATAATTTTTGGTCCTCAGAATTCTGAGAAATTTAATACCAGTTGCTAGTGTAATTGTCCACCTCACCTATAAAATGTGGCTATTGTATTTTGAAAAATTTAAAAAAGTCATTTTTCAGCAATAACTTCTGATAATCATTTACACAAACTTATGAAGTGATTTGCTGTATGCATCAGTTGCAACCAAACTGTACAAAATCAGTGCCAGCTGTATCGACAGTTTATGCCAGCACAGCATGGTGGATGAATGTCAAAAAAGACTTAGAGCATGCGTCTGCAGACAATATTGCCTGTGATACTGCTTCTCTGCAGTGATATTCTTGGTTTTTTTTACGAGAGAATGGCTGAATGTTTTTAGTCATGCACTTTTTGGGAGAAACAATATCATTTTGTTCAGATGGACTACCGGTAGTTCTGCTGTATTTCACAAGGTAGTGCAGTGACATTGTCAGGTGTGGTGGACTCGTGCACTTGTCTTCTAAAAGTTACTAAAATTGGTCCACTTTTGACTGAGTTATTCAAGCAATGATAAGGTGGCATCGTTTAGACCCAGTATATTTTGAAGATAAAGCAAGTTTATTTGTTTTAACTGCACATTTATGAATTTATTAACTGAGCAACTGCGATTCATCTAGTGAAACTATGAGTCTAGACATATCTGTAGAAATGCAGTACATTTTACTTGTAAAAATCTCCCAATTATGCCAATTGTTTTCTATGTGTTTTTATAAAATATCATCGGTATTGTGAGAACTAGGAAATTATTATTGCTTTTTTGTATGGAAGTTTGATTATATTCATGTTAAGGATCATTTTAGTTTCTGTTTATTTCCATTGAATTCACCGGTGAGCATCATGTTGTTGGTGTTATGTCGTGGTAGGTTTCAGTCAGCAGTTCTCAGTCTTGTATTGCCGTGACAGCGTCACAGACGAGGAGGAAGGCTGCAACGCCGTTGATGCCGAGCCGCCAGGTTGCCATGGTTACCGCATCCACACAGAGATTGACGCCCAAGATTCTCACCAGGGAGGTAGTAGCTATGTTGAATACTCCATGTACCATGTAATGGATATATGACAATGGACCATCATAGTGCAGTACGATTGATTATATAATGACCATTGAAATAGTTGGTTTCGGCTTGATAAAAACCATTGCCCATAGTTGTCCCCAGATGGTCGAGCCAGAAGAACATTGGGGCAACTGTAACCAGGATCACTCGGGAACTAATGTGTTTGTGTGTGGCCGTTGTTGGTTGTGTCCTCGTGAAGTATGGCATGACGAATGTTGGCATAGCTGTACGCCCACCCCTGTCCCGTCTGTGTGAAAACCCACCACAAGACAAGCTGAATGTGAAACGGAGGGCTTGCGTCAGTCGAGCTTACTGATCACTGAACTGTATCTCACCATTCTCCTCCCAAATAAAGTGAACAAGTAATGTGCAGCTGCTGCTGTCGGTCATCGCCGTTGTATACATCTGCGTGCATGCACGTGTCAAGGAGTTGATGGAAAAGCGACGTCGTGAACTGGAAGCGAAGCAGAAGAAGATGGAAGAGATGCAGCAGAAGCGAGCCGAGATGATGCAGAGACGAAGAGAGGAGCAGAAAAGGTAAATCAGCGTCTCGACTTGTGCGTTCTTCTGATCAGTGTTGATTGACGAAACTGCTGCTGCTGAGAGGTCTCGCAAACAGTAAAACAAGAAGCATTTGAAAAATGTTGGGCCCATTCGCCACTGCGAGCCGCCGCACGCCGCCTGTTTTACATTGCCATTCACCAGGTGTCGCTACTGTCACACGCCGCCACTGTCGCACGCTGCCTGTGCATCGATGTCCACAACAACATCGACAACGACAACGCGTGACAGAGGGGACCGCTGTGGCCCCATGGAATGGTCCCAATGAACTTCTGACTGATGGGGTACTGGAATACGGGCCGTCAAAGAGCCAGCATGAACTTGACCAGCGCCTCTTCCCCGAGAAGTTTGGTAGTTGATGGAGAAAAGATGAATCTGTGTGTCTGCAATCTAAAAGGAAAACGGCTTGAGCTATCAACACCAAACTTGGTACACACACAGAGAGAATGGCAGTCGCTCGCCGTGCATTGATCCAGAGGTCAAAAGGTCAACGCACACATCGTTATTAAATGTGCTGCTAGTGTGGGTATGCATGTCAGTAGAACTGCTCAGGTTTTCGGGTTGAACTGAGTGATGCTGAAGGTGCGCGGTGACGGTGTGTCAGGATGCGTGAGGAGCAACATCAGCAGGTGATGCGGCGGCGTCAGGAGATGGAGCGCGAGGCCGCCGTGACACTCGCGTCAAAGAAAACTGGCGACAATGTCAGTGTCGTCGGCAGTGCCACGTCGACACAAAAGCTAGATGAGCCGATGACGACGACAACTGGACGGATGATGACACGACAGAATGCTGTCGCCGATGACCGCAGCTGCATCAAGACTGATCTGACCGACAAACAGAAACTACGGTCGGTACAACTCGGCTAGCTGTATTAACTTCATACACGTGGGATAAAGGTACCGTAGGTTGAAGACGATAGTGGGCTTTATGGAATAGCTGTGTAGGTTGATTTACTGATGGCACGTGTGACGTAACATTGTATTTGCCTAATGCATCTCTGTCTCTTTGAAATTTATTCTGAGGTTTTAAACTGAAGATTAAATTACACCTGAAAGTCTGGTTTTAAACCAGTATTTAAATTGACTTTGTCTTAAAGTACAATGAATTTCGTAGGGTGTTTTAATTATGATGTGTATACGATCAGTCAGTGCTGGCATCAAAGAGCTTGCTGAATGTCTCTTCATGTGGGATTTTCATCGATGGATGTAGAAACAGTGCAATTCCTCGTAGCGATCAATTTTTGAGACGTCTCCAGTGTCCTGCATGCTGTTAGTTTAGTGACTGGAAGAGCGTGATGCCAATAGATAATATCTGCCTTTAGACTGCTTCTGGTACTTATCGGATTTTTTGTTTCTGTTTTCTTTAGTTTCTTGCCATTATTTTTCCGCTCATGGTACGGTGCGGTAGATTAAGTTGACCATATCAGCTTTTGAGCGCACTATAAATATTACATATCATATCCAACAGCTCACCAAGAATCACACTGAGCCGTTGTTACAATGGAGATGTTGTGATGGTGGTGTGTGTGTGTTTGTGGCAGTGAGAAGAGAATGCAAGAAGCCGAACTTCGTCGTAAGCAGGATGAAGAGACCAAACGACAACAGCAGCTGCAGGCGGTCAGTCACTGTCTCTCCACCTCTCTCCACCAGTGTCTTCAGTACTAGCCAACAGATTGGCTCGGAAGAACGTCTCCAAAATTACCTTTTTTAGCCGCGTTTTATATCCTCAAACTAGTACCGGTAACTGAGGTTCAGTTGTGATTGACCCATTAACCACGCTCTGTTTACATTGCCATGCTATTTTGTTGCATGATTAACAGTTATCATCCAAATATGGCAATGTAGGAGGAACCTGGTTAGCAGGTCATCGACAGCCGAACCTTGGTTAGTAGAATGTGGCTTTTGTGTCATGTGCTTATAAAGGAGCAATAGGCTTAATACAACGAGTGAATTAAATACTGTAGGCGACAATGTCGTAGTCAATACACACCAAGGGCATCAACTTTGCAATGACCACTATACACTGTTCCATAAAGCCATCGCATTTACTATTGAGAGACGTGACCTAAACTCTGGTATAACTCCTGAACACTATTCTGGGGTTGTACTTAGCTACTCGTAAGCTGTCAAGTTCCTTACGTTATCGTCTGCTCTCTGATGAGCACTGGTGATGGGCGCAAATTAAACTAAACCCAGACAATGGCTATCATGTCTGTTAATCATTTTGCCTTATTCGTTTACGCTTGCTAGCTAGCCTTTCAGTGAAATGAACCAGCTTCTTTGTTGCCTGTTAGTTACCAGAGGCTGGTATTCGTCTACTGCATACAGTTGGTGGCTTGGTTGCGGCCTGTACCACTATCTCCAGTGGTTCTGTTCTGCAGCGGGTTGAGGAAGAGTATTGAGAGGTGACCGGACAACCCAGATACGCCTGGATAAGGGCAGAGTGAATGAGCTGGTAGATGTACTAGAACTACTGGTACATGCCTATGTGTTCACCCAGTAATCACAGAGGAAGGAGGGAGATAAACAACAGTCGAGTTGCTTGCTGACTGACGTGTCTGGAGGTTGAGAGAGAGATATGTAAGAACTGTTTTGTGCTGTGTGCATGCGGCAGTTGGGCACAGGTGAGCAGCAATACTTACATTTGGATTTAGGCTCGGTTTCATGTTGGTGTGTACCTTTTTACGTTTAACATTTTTGCATGTGTTTTGGGGAAGTTCCAAGCATTTCATGTTTTGCTTCTGTTGAGTTTCGTTCCGTCTGTACCAGCCAACAGCTGGGAAGATCATCTCCAAAAGGACCTGTTTTGTACCGAGGGTGGGACGTAGAATTTGAGTCAAAAATGCCTGCTATCAGGAGAAAGAGAAGCAGGCTGCGGAGGAGCAGGCACAGCAGCGGCGTGAACGCGAGGAGGCGGAGAGAAGACAGAGAATAGCGGAGCAGCGACGTGCCGAGGAGGAACGTCGGGCGAGGCTGGAGCGCGAACGACAGCTAGAGCAGGAACGACAGAGGCAGGTGGACGAACAACGACGACGAGAGGAGATGGAGAAACAGCGGGCCAGGGACGAACTGTAAGCATCATCATCAGCGTCGTGATGCTGCTGTCATTTCTTATTACGTCGATGGTCTCTCAGAATACTCTGTGTACCATCTAGCAGTGGAAACTGGCATTCAGTAAATATTCCAGCGATACTTCACCAGCAGAATTATTAATCTGTTGGGGATATGTTGTACTTGGTTTTTCTGCCAGTCACATATAATGGTGGTAGCGTTACCTATCAGGTCATGATTTGAATATCTGTTCATTAATATTAGTGGCAGTCAACTTTTGGTGCTGAATTTCGTGGTATCGTTGTCTGTGCATTGCATGGACAGTGGTTGTGTCTCTGAGCGGCGTGATGCGTGTGTGTGTGTGTGGTGGACAGAGAGCATTGCATGGACAGTGGTTGTGTCTCTGAGCGGCGTGATGCGTGTGTGTGTGGTGGACAGAGAGCGGAAGGAGCGTGCTGAGAAGGAACGTCAAGAAGTGGAGAGACAGCGCGAACGTGAACGTCAGAAACAGCGCGAGATCGAGCAGGGAAAAGAACTGGTACGCAGCACCGTCGTAGCAACAACACGAGTAGTTCATTTCATTCAGACCTCTGCCATTGATGAAGGTTTACGTACTTCCAGTTTTATTGGCTATGACTGCTGCAGTGCTGTCGGCAGCATGTTACCACGCGATGTTGAACTCCCGCGGTTTGTTGCACCGGTAGTGTTCATTGGCTTGCAGCACAGCGTGTAGAATGTAGTGAATACAGATTTAATTTTTCCGTTGTGTGTCACTTAAAAATCCTATCGAAATTTTTACTGATCTCAGCACCAACTCGTTAGAAAGGCTTCATAGAGAGAACCTGAGAGCAGTGTGTGTGGCGTTTGTGATGGCACGTGTTAGCAGCGACAGAGGATTGCTGCGGAGAAGCTGCGCCACGACGAGGAACGACGCGTACGAGAGATGCAGCTGATGACGCAGAAGGCGATTGACAAGCACAACCAAAGCTGTCAGAAGCCGGCGTCCGCTGGAACTTCATCACAGGTCAGCAGCTCATGCAGCATGAGACTGATACAATTCCGTTTTATTTCTGTCGTCATTCCATTCTAACATCATGATCTATACGCACGCTGGCTTATTGGCCATTTTTTGGTTGAATCTGTGTTCACTGATCGTCTCTTAATTCTTTGCAGTGACTGTGCGGCCAAACGTGCTTTCCTGGCGCCAATGCATGGAATCACTTGGTCACACTTAATCCCTTCTTCATGTGCTGACTGACTCCTGAGGCATGGGACGCCGCTGCCTAACATTTCTCCTATATTGTAGTATCTGATGTCTGGCTACTTTGAGAGGTTTAGTTACAGCTCACGTAGCGAGGATGTATAGGTTTTACCTTGTGTGTGTGTCTGTCCGTTTGTCCGTCTGGGCCCAGGTGTCTGTCCAGGGCTTTCTGCCCCCTCCTTGCCTACCCATATC
>Ga0209782_1000702_pt1 | contig 15544 bp, 13 predicted proteins | sample WorMetmaBAHAMAS1_FD_187390 | JGI IMG/M metagenome (GOLD analysis project Ga0209782, IMG submission 187390) | Marine gutless worms symbiont microbial communities from Max Planck institute for Marine Microbiology, Germany - Inanidrilus... | ecosystem: Host-associated > Annelida > Digestive system...
CCTGGTAGCCGTCAGCCGACAAAAGGATGACATTACCATTGTCACCGACGATAAGGAGAGACTGGAACGAAATATTAAATCGAACCTGGGCGATAAGACCTCGGCGCTTGAGAGCCGTGAAGAGCGAGAGGCATGGACGAAGGCACTGAAAGAAGAAATTCCTCCTGATCAGGGCATTCCTCTGGATGCCTATCAGGACATTCCTCCCGACCAAGGCATTCCTCTGGAGACCTATCAGGACATTCCTCCCCCTCCCAGTCAGAACGAGTGGGATTCCTTCTTTCCTCCAGTGGAAGCTCCTACAGTGGAAAATTCTCTGGAGCGTGAAGGCCGGTGATACACACCATCTGGCAGCCTCCAGTTAGGTCTCATGTAGGTCTCGGCCGAGGGTGCTTTATTCCTTCTTTCTGCGGGCAGACACCGATGCACAGCAGGTAGGCGTACTGCCGGTCGAGGCAGACATGCATGTCGGTTTTCGACGCGCGGCGACACTGGCACTCAAGCCACCCTGCCGGCTTTTCTCGCTGTTTCCAACCGGAAAAATAGGGTGGTCGAGGTGGCGAGCGGTTGAAGGCGCCGATTTACGGGGCCTCGGGGCGCGTTGGAACCTAGAAAAATAGGGTATACCCATTCACCTTGTCCGCGCAGCTTCCGCTGCCACATGCCCAGCCAGTTCCGTGACGAATGTCTTAAGGCCGGTAAGCTCGCTGAGCTCTGTGTAGTCACCAGTATCCAGCGCTGACCTGGAAGACGTCAGGAATGAGGCCGTCGTGTAGAGCTGCTCCTGAACCAGCTTTCGACAAAGAATGTTGTACCGCTTCGCGTAAGAAGCGCCCTCGAATTCCGGGAACATCGGGAAGTGAGGGGAGTTGTCGCGCACAGGCGAGCGCGAACTTGGAGCATCCTCGAGAAGCATCAGCCAGCTTAGAAAGGGCCGTGGTTGCTCACCAAATGCTCCCTCCCGAAAGGCGGTTGCAAAATCATGGGCTGTGCCGATGGCTTCTTCGGCCCGGTTGTTGAAGTTGTTCCCGAAAGATGGCCCTACCTGGCTCTTGAACTCGAGGGTTGCCACCAAGCGGCCTTCATTCATGATGAGCAGGTCCCAAAGTTTGGTGGGCCGGAAATAGCCAGGCAGAGTCAGCACACGGCGTTGCTGGCAGAAGTCAGCCTGCTTCAGGCCATTGGCGTGCACAATCTCTCTGATTAGAGAGATAAACCCATCCATGTTCTTGCCAGCGGTCACGCCGGCGCGCTCGCCCTGGTCAACTTTACCGGATTCTACCTGCTTCTGGCGGGCCTGCTCTCTGGTCCTCCAGAATGTCTTGATGGCTTCACGTGCTCTTTTCTCATAATCGACTAAATCTATGGCCATGCGTGTGTCTTTCTTATTCTCCATTGCCGCCCAGGGCTGCCCTCTCCTCCTTTGATAACTTGTACAGTTTGAACACGGCCCTGTTGCAGCCTGGGATATCGCCGCGTCCGTCGGCGATACTCAGTTCAGTCCTTAACGCCACTGGCACGTCCTGCCAACGGGGCAAACGGATACGGCGCAGGTACTGGGCCTGAAACCGCAGGTAACCCCCTCGCATGCGGGTCGAATAAACCGATACAAACAGGCGGGCAATACCGGACAAAAGCACACCCTGCAGAGCTTTCAAGTCCCAAGAATCCGAGATGATGTAATACAGATTGTGGTGAGGGTAAAGCTGGCCATCCTCATAAACGATATGGGCACTGCCCTTGATGTCCGGAATAAGCAGTTTGGGTGTCTTCGTGAGTGTCGGATAAATACGGTCAATAGTACGGTACCAGTTGACGGGAGCTCTCCGGGCCACGTGGCGGCTGGCGATGATGTCCTTCCGAGCTTCCAGATGGTGCCGTAGCTTGGGATATGTTCTCAGGTCCACCAAAGAGCCACCGTCGTTAAACGGGTTGATGATTCCCATGCCCTGCCATCTGACTTCACCGGAGAGAATGTCTCTGGTCATGACCAGTGGTAATTTTCTGTCCGGCTCTACTTCGAGCTCATCATAGGGGCCGATAAATGCCTTATCAGCCCCAGTGGCCAAGCCAATGCCAACCTTGCATCCGGTTTCCTCGATGGTGGGAAACTCACTCTCAAGGCGACGAACAAGCGCTAACTGGTCGAAGGATTCAAGAATCCAGGGCTCCTGCCCACTAGCAACGTCGGCCAGTTCCATGACCTGGCTGTCCGGTCCCGGTGTCTTGCGGGCTGTGAGATCACGGGCAAGCACTGTGAGCAATTCCTTGGTAATTTTAGGGCGGCTGGCAATGCGGGTTTTGCTCGGTTTCTCATTAACAATTATAGTGATGGCGGGATAGGCCATCACCTCGGTCTGAAAGGCCGGGGTATTCACCATGTCCACATAGACCTTAAGATGAAATCTATTTGCCACTAGCTGGCGCAGGGGGCCGCCGTAGCGGTTTTTCATCCAACGGTCTGCACAGATGAAGCCAAGGGTTCCACCTGGGGCAAGCAGGGATAGCGAGTGTTCGATAAAGGGAATATAGATATCAGCCCGGTCAAAAACCGTCTGGTAACGGGCGCGGTACGCAGCAATGAGCGCGTCGGGAATCAACTCCTGCCGGACGTACGGAGGGTTCCCGACGATGTAGTCGAAACTGTGCGGCAACCTTGAAAGCAGGAAATCTCCCTGGACCAGCCAACGCTCTGTCAGTTTTCGTGCTGTTGGAGCGGACAACCCCCGGCTTGTCAGAAGCTTGCGGACTTTCTGGGAAGTGGCGGCAAAGCTGTCATGATGGAGCTCTACAGCCCGTAGGCAGTCAGCTAAGTCTTCCCAGGATGCTTGCTCTTTTGTGTGGTGATGCCAGGCCTCCAACAGGCGTTCAACGACAATCAGTAAGAACGCACCTCCCCCGAAGGATGGCTCCAGCAGGCGCTTTTTGTGCAGGGGCTGGTCGATGGTGTAGTACGCCAGGTCGAGTATGAACTCGACAACCTCACGCTGTGTGAAGATAGCACCGCGGGTTTCTATGCCGGAGGCGCTAAGTTCTTCCAAGGCTATCTCTATGGGACACGGTCCTGGCAAAGGCATCTGCCGCATAAATTGTTGTTGTCTAGGTTTCGCCATTCAGCAACGCAACGATTGTTGTTGAAATGTTTTTGTTGCACGCAGGACTTAAACTGTCAAGGCCGCACCCAAATGGGCTCCACATGCCCAAGCGGCTACCTCATCCGCCGGAGTCAAGACGCCGGACATGACATGCGGCAATTTCAGGACAAAACTGCTATCCACATTCCGGATAACCTGATATTTGGGGTAAAGGGAGCGTCCGTGCGATATAAAGCCACTAGGGTTTGCAATCTCTCTGAAAAGACGAATTTTGTTCGTTTTCACTTTTCTGTAATGTCCCTAAAAACAAGGCTTTTCCTTTGATCTGGTTCGGATTTACCATGATCCGCAGAAAGCGAACGGAGTTCGTATTCTCTGACCAACTACGAACTGACCTGCTCTCCCTCAATCCTTTTATTCCTGCGATCTTGGGAGGAAGTGGCTTTGATATCGTAGCTACCCTCCCATTGGGCCAAAATGGGCGGGGGCCAGTTGCTCCGCGAAAACCATACCGCCGATTTCCCGGCGACGGGTCTGCCGAAGCGCCTTACGCAGCCGGCATCGAACGTCATGTCCCAGTTCGATCTGCATCCGAATCCCGTTCGAGTATCGAGACAATGCGTTCGATTGCTTTGTCCGCCTGTCCTTGTGTGATTTCGGCCTGCCAGGTGCCTTCGTTGGCAAAATCCACCGGGCGTACATCGAAGGGTTCGGTAAAGATCCAGGCCTGCGCAAGCCCGATCACATAGGCCGGATGCGGAAAGGCTGACGCTTCAGGTCGCATCAGTGCGTCGAGCGCCATGCGGCTTGCGTGCCCCGCGATGACCGACACGTCGGCGTCGTCGGCGATCAGCGGCGGCCCCTCCGGGGTCTGGGAATCATAGTCGCGATCGTCGCCGATCCATGGGATGCCCTGATTCCGGCACCATGCGAGATACGGCCGTCTGGCCGTATGTGGGGGAGGCTCGATTCCGGGCCGGACACGGCCGACGAAACCGCCGATGCCGCCGGCATAGACTTCCGTCCAGAGCATCGGCTTATTGGCGCTGCGCGCGACCGCTGCGGCGAAGTTGAACGCCTGCGGGTCTGCGGTGGCCTCGATAACGAGGTCGCATGAGGCCAGATCGTCGAGGACGGACGATGTGGTTGCCGAAAATTCCTGGCCGCCGAGAAGCACCCGCCGGACCTTCACATCGACCTTCGGAGCGACAGCCTTTACGCGCTCTTCCAGACCGTCGACTTTGTGCGCGCCAAGCGCATGGGCATCGAGTTCGTGACGGACGAGGTTTCCGGGCTTCAGGATATCGTCATCTCCGAGCACGAAGGACCGGACGCCGCTTCTGGCGAGCGTGACCGCGATTTTGGACCCAAGCGAACCAGCCCCGAGGATTCCGACCTTCTTGGCATCCAGGTCCGCATGGGCCGGGGAAATACGCGGTGGTTCGCTTTCCAGATCGACAGTCCAGTACGGGAAAACCTTCCACTGGCCCTCGTGCGGAGACGCGAAGAACATACGCGCCGATTGCGCATCGGCCACAACGACGGTCCGGGCGCTACCATCATCGTTTGCGGGCAGCGAATCCGAACCGGCCGATACACGGATCAGCGCTTCGACGTGCTCATACTCGGTGATCGTTACCTCATCCAGCGCGGATACCCGGATCAGGACCACCGGGTCGGGTTTGACGGGCGACTGCGGGATATCAGATTCGATCCAGTCCGGCTTGGTGCGCGGACCGATGGCGGTCACATATGCCACCCAGGTCTTGCCCGGTACAGACAGGTCGACGGCCATGCCGGGTGCGCATGTGCCTGCGGCCATCTGCGCCATGAACGCGCGGAAGCCGGGTGTCGTCAGATATCGGACTTTGGCGCTGCGGAGCTGCTGCCCGAGTGTGGCGCGGTGTGCATCGGGGACGACGGCGCGTTCATCCGGCGACGGCTGTTCGCCTGAGAGAAGGCGATAGGTGCTGGCGATCATCATCGCGCCGGTCACGGAGGGGTCCCAATTGTCGGAGCGGTATTCGAGACACATTTCGCCGCCCGTGCCATATTGATGACCGGAATGGCGGCGGCCGTCGCATGGAAAGACGGAGGGTGGCGTATCAGGAAAGAGGCTTGGATATTTGAGGACAAACGGCAGCGTTTCGCCGTTGACGTCGATGCCGAACTCGACGGCGAAAACCAGCCCTTTCAGCAGAGTCTCCTTGATCCCAAGCAGCCACGGCTCATTTGCCTGAAGGTTTTCGATGACCTCCAGTTCCACGGTGAGCCGCTCAGGATTCCTAAGCCACCACATCATCCGAACCCGCGCGGCTTGTCTTCCCGACGCGGCGCATTGGGGAACGTGAAGGCACCAGCCAGTGGCGCGACGGTCGCTGCTTTCAGCAATCCTGCCTTGGCTTCCTTCTTGGGCTCGTCGCGGTCGCGGAAGAAAGTGGTGGCAAAAACCTTATCCCAGCACTTCAAGGCCTTCTTGCGCGAGCAATCGGGATCGAACAGCGGGTCGAGCGTGTCGATGGCTTCCGTCAGGCGGTCGCGAAGGAACTTCGCCCTGGCGTCGTCGTCACCCTTGGTGATGGTTTCATTCGGTGTCACCGGGTGCTTGACGACAAGATTCCGGTTCAGCCGGTCCCGGATCGCCTTCATGGTGTCGTAGAGCGCAGTGTCCTCTCGGCTGGGATTGGCGCGATAGCATTCCATCACCAGCGCCGTGATGCCGAAACCGCTGAGAATTTGTCCGGACCAGCTCGGGCGGCTGCGCGCGTATTTCTTGCTCTGCCGGACGATCCGGCGAAGCTGGCGGCCGTTCGTCGTGTCGGGGCTTTGCCGGGTGTTCTCCCGGTCGAACCAGTCGGTCACGTCGCGGGCGTCGGAACGTTTCCACTCGCTGGCGGCGAGCTCGTGGTGATAGGTTTCGTTCTCGTGGTGATAGGTTTCGTTGCCCCGAGCGTCGGTGATGGTGACGCGCCGATAGACCGGCAGGTCGACGTGATAGCCGGCCGCATAGTAGGCGCGGACGCAGTTGGGGCGCACTTCCGGTGGCTTCTTGAATGAACCGTCATCCAGGGCCTCGCAGACCATCTGTCTGGCCTGTAAGCCCGACATCTCGGCGCCGCGATCGCCGACAAGGTCCTCCTTATTGAAATACACCCCATCGTCGATGTCGTAGTCGTTGTCGGGATGCCGGACCATGGTCTTCATGGCGTAGCTACCCTGCTTCACGAATTCACGCGGTGCAGGCCTGTTGTTGCTCTTCAATCCCTTCTTTATCCGGTCGCGGTTGGCGTCGCGGCGATCGCGCATATCCGTACGTTTCTCCTGCGGAAGCGTCACCTCTTTGTCGTGATGGGCAAGAACGTCGTCTGAGCAGTTGTGCATTTGATCACCTCGATTTCATCTTAAGCGACTGCAGGCCGATCCCCGGTCGCGTTGTTTGTTTCATCGGATGGATCGGTTCGTTCGGGCATGGACTCGAAGAGCGCGCAAATCAGCGCCGCCTCGCTATCGATGTCCGCATATGCACATTTGCTGTTCGCCATATCCGCGTCCGTCCGCGCTTGGTCGATCAGCTCCCGAATGGCTTCGTCGCGCGTGTCGTCGAGGCCGAGATAAGGGATGAGGGCGGCAGGGACTTTCTCGCTCGGAAAGCGAATGACGGTGCAGCAGTGGTCCACGTGCCGCGCCAGCTTCTTGGCCATGTGGTCGAAGGCGAACTGCTGTGCATCAATCGCCAGCGATGTGGCGCCGCCGCTGAACTTCCACTCCGGCAGCCCGCGATGAACGGCGGATTTTTCGATGCACTCCCCGGCCGGAAGGGGGCACGTGCCAAGGCTGAAGATGTGGATCTCCTGACCCGGCTCGGTCATATCGAGGGCATCGATGAGCCCGACAAGGACCGGGCTGTTGGCCCACAGCCCGCCATCGACGAAGACGTTGTAGCCGCCAGCGTCGTTGTCAGGGTGGTCGACGGCGGCCATCGACCGGTAGATCGGCGCGGCCGTGGTGGCGAGGCACACGTCGACGAGGGTGTAGTGGTCGTCGCGGTGATTGGTCGTGTCCTTCAGGTGCGGTGTCTTGAAGATCCAGGCGCGATGTTGTCCCATCTCGGTTGCCGGGATGGCGAGCGCGATGTTGCGTGCCGCGTAGATTTCGCCAAGAGTGGTCTTGCCAAGCCTGCTTTCCAGCGCCTGACGCAGGGCTTCGGTGCCTTCGGCTAGGGCCTGTGGTCGCTTTATGATGTCGTAGCCGGCACTGAAGACGCCCCCCGGCAACGGGCGGGTGAAGATCTTCGGGCCGTGCTCGACATAGAGTGCGGTAATCTCAGAAAGCGGAATGCCGGCGGCGAGGGCGCAAGCAACGATACCGCCGGTACTGGTTCCGACGATCAGGTCGAAGGCTACGCCGATGTCCAGCGCCTTAACCTCTCGACGGGTGGCGAATGCGTTGGCGACCCTGTCGAGATAGGTCGCGGTGTAGGTGCCACGCATACCGCCGCCATCGAGACTCAGGACGCGAAGCGGCTTCGACTGCTGGTTCATTGTTCAAACCCCTCAAGAATCTCGTTAATTTAATCCGTTTAATGCCTCTCAAAAAAAGTTACCCGATGCGCTGGTAGACGAATTCAACGCCGCCCGAATCGGCCACGCTTTCGCGTCGTAGGAGGAATCCCTTGTGCCAAAGCTGCTTGAACTTCATGCTCGCATTGGCGCTTGAGATTCCCTTCTGGATGGCAAATTCGGAAGCTCGACATTCCGGGCGCCCCATGGCGAACTGGAACGCTTCGCGCGTGCCTTCGCTGAGATCGCCCCCGATCACTCTCGCGGACTTGCCTTCCCATATAAGCAGCGGCTGGTCTTTCTTCTCAGCCGCAGCGTCGATGTTCTCCGCGATGTCCTTGTCGGCCAGACCGATAAGGCAGAAGCCTTTAGTCCGTCGATACCGGCGCGCCAATTCGACCAGGGTTTCCAACGCGAACGACATGTCCAAACGGCGAACGCCGTCCAAGGAGACCTTGAATACGATCGTTCCGGGGTTTCCCTCCACAAAATCTAGAAGACGGCTGTAAACCTCGCAGCCTTCCGATCGCCCCCACCCATCCGGGTGGTTCATGAATTTGCGCAGGGAGAGCACTTGGACCCTCTCGTTCATTCTGTTAATTTAACCAGAAAAACATGCCTTGTCACTTCCGGTTCGACGTCGACCCGAGGATCAAGGCAATCGAAAAAGCCCATCCTATTGAGATATCCCATGGTCCCCGCTCCACCTTCTTCGAAGCGCAGCCGGGTGCGCCGGGTGGTCGAAGCCATTTGATTTGCAAGCGAGAGAAGACGGATTGCGCCGTCGATCATGATCTTGCAGGCGGCAGGAATCTCAAAGCCGATGTCGTGGCTGTCCGGAGCATGAGGCTCGCACGAAGCCCGCAGCGCGGTTTGAAACCGCGCTGCATTCACCCGATTGGCAGGGAAGCGAATCACACACTGCAAGGCGTCGCCCCTCCGGCGATGTCACAAATGTTCATCCAATAATCTGTGGCGGGCGTACCAGTCAGACGCCGTCACGATCCAGCGTATAAGAAGCATAAACTGCCTTTCCGTCTAACAGGATCACTTCGTCGCGCTTGTCGATTGTCGGCCTGACCCGCGAACACTACCTTAAACGCGAATAATCAGTATAAACCCCCCTTTTCGGCGGCCGGCAGTCCCTCCTCATCGCTGCCGCCTCCTCTTCTGCCATTTCTGCCATCCCCCTCAGATCTCCAGCTTCTTGGCGATCTCGAGCGCCCGGCGCTTGCCGACATTGAGATAGGCCGAGGTGGCCGCGACCGTGCTCTGTCCCAGGAGCTCGCGCACCGCCTCCACATTGCGGGTCTGCTCGTAGATAAGCGCCGCCTTGGTGCGCCTTAAGCTGTGGGAGCTATAGGCGGCGGGGTCCAAGCGGGCGTAGCTCACCCACTTTTTCACCAGCTTGCGGTACTGGGTGGTGGAGATCGCCTGGTCCGGGGCGCCGCGGCGCCCCGTGAACAGCGGCGCCCAGGAGAGCTCGCACAGCTCTCTGCTATCCACTGGGCCAGCACCTTCCGAGCATACGGCGTGAGCGCCACCAGGGTTCCCTTGCCGGTCTTCTGCTGGCGGACCGCGAGCTCGGCGCGGATCTGACCCTCGTGGTCGGTCACATCGGCCACGGTGAGGGCGAGCAAATCGACCCCGCGCAGCATCGTATCGATGGCGGTGGCGAACAGCGTCAGGTCCCTTAAGTTGTCTTCCGCCTCCAGCAGCTGCTTAATGGTCTGGACTTGCTGGGGGCTCAAGGGGCGCATCTGGCCGATGATTTTACCCTTATTCCAGGGGGTCCTTTTTAGCCATTTCCTTCTTTCGCTTTTCTTCCCACTATAGAGGAGAAAGCGAAACCTAAGGCAACCGAAAAAAGGGCCGTGCGGCACCAATGGGTTGATTTTCTTTCCTTTTCCTACTGTCCGGATTGTTTCGCTTTGGGCAAAAGCGAAACTAAGGCGATTTGGCCCACGAGACTCTGCATCACAGCAAGGCAGATCAAGGAAGCGAGCTTCTGGAAAGAGGTCGAGCGGTTTGCTTCCTGCATGGCAGCTCTCCGTTGTGACTTGACTACCTGGACCTTCTCCAGGGCGGCTTAGGCTGCCCTCTCCCTGCCTGATTTCACTATATTTTTAGTTCGAAAATTCCCGTTTCTCAGGAAATATTGAGCTGCTGGTATAGCGAAATAGTTCCCTATAATGCCTTAAATTCTCGAATTTCGGGAAAAAATGCAGTATCCATATAGTCATGGATGATTCTCTCCATCATCAGTCTGGAAAATCAAAGCTCGCCGCCGTTATCAATGCGGCGGGAGACGTCCTCCATATCGAAGATGTCGAGGCAACGCTGACGGTTTCCCGAACCAAGGCAGCGAAGCTGCTTTCCCGCTGGGCCGCGCAAGGCTGGCTCCGACGCGTCGGGCCGGGGGCCTATGTCCCCGTCCAGCTTGCGCTTCGCGAATCCGAGCAGGTCATTCAGGACCCGTGGGTTCTGGTTCCTGCGCTCTTCGACCCGGCCTATATTGGCGGGCGCACCGCCGCTGAGCACTGGGACCTTACCGAACAAATCTTTCGGGACATTTTGGTATTCACCGCCCGTCCGGTGCGGCAAAAGACAGTCGAAAGCCAGGGCGCGGTCTTCTCCCTCAAGCACGTCAAGAATCACCTGATCTTCGGGACCAAGACGGTCTGGCGCCGCCAGAGCCGGGTTCTCGTCTCGGATATCCACCGGACGATCATTGACATGCTCGATGATCCTGCGACCGGCGGCGGCATCCAGCATGTTGCCGATTGCTTCGCGCAATACATTCAGCGTAAGGACAGCGAGTCGCGCCTGCTGATCGACTATGCCGACCAGCTCGGTAATGGTGCGGTGTTTAAGCGGCTCGGCTTTCTTGCCGAGCGCCATCCGTGCGGCGATGTCCTGATCGACGCGGCAAAGCTCCGTCTGACCAAAGGTTACGCGAAGCTCGACCCGGCGCTTGATTGCAAACGGCTAATTACGCGCTGGCGCTTGCGCGTGCCAGGAACCTGGACCGAAAAGGGGCGCGTGTGATCGGCAAACCGGAAATCATCCGCATTGCGGGCGAGCTTAATCTCAACCCCCACGTCGTGGAGAAAGACTACGCGCTCGGCTGGCTGCTTGCCGGCATCTTTGCCAATGAGAAGATCGGTGACAGCTGGGTGTTCAAAGGTGGCACCTGCCTCAAGAAATGTTTCTTTGAAACTTACCGCTTCTCCGAAGACCTCGACTTCACGCTCAAGGACGAATCCCATCTCGACAAAGCGTTCCTGAAAGAAGTCTTTGCAGAGATTGGTGAATGGCTCTATGAGCAAAGTGGCCTCGAAGTTCCAGCCGACCGTCAGGACTTCGATATCTACGACAATCCGCGCGGGCGAAAGAACTGCCAGGGCAAGATCAGCTATCGTGGTCCCGTCTCGCCGACCACCGGCGGCTGGCCACGGATCAAGCTCGACCTCACGGCGGACGAGCGCCTCGTCCTGACGCCGGTGCGCGTCCCGATATTCCATCCGTACAGCGATGCGCCGGACGGGGACATCATCGTGCAGGCCTACGCCTACGAAGAAGCATTCGGCGAGAAGGTTCGCGCGCTTGCCGAGCGGACAAGGCCGCGTGATCTCTACGATGTGATCAACCTTTACCGCAATACCAGGGCGCGGGCTATGCCATCGGTCTTGCTTGGCGTTCTACGCCAGAAATGCCAGTTCAAGGGTATCGCGATTCCGAAAGCCACCGATCTTGATCCGTTCAAAAACGAACTCGAAGCAGGTTGGGAACACATGCTGCGCCACCAACTACCGGCGCTGCCGCCCGTAGAATCCTTCTGGGATGCCCTGCCGGAATTCTTCGCCTGGTTAGAGAGCGGTCTCGCCCCGGAGATTCCGGCGTCCTATGCAGCCGCTCCCGGCGAGACGATCCTGCGCGAGCGCACGCTCCGCCTGCCGATCGCACCCATCCTGCAGTCCCATCTCGAAGTTATCCGCTTTGCCGCCGCGAACTGGCTTTGCGTCGATCTCGTCTATCAGGGAAGGACGCAACGCATCGAACCCTATTCGTTGCGACGTACGAAGGATGACAACATCATCCTCCATGCGTGGAATATCGATAGAGATCTCCATCGCAGCTATCGCATTGATCGTATCCAGGGCGCACGGACGACCAACCAGATCTTCAGCCCGCGCTATGCGGTCGAGCTGACACCTTCTGGGCCTGTCTCGATTCCGCTAACCCCGAGCACCTCGCGCGGATTCGGGTCTTCGTTTACGTCGGGCGGCCCGACGTATGTTTATGAGTGTGTGTGCTGCCACAAGAAGTTTCGCCGCAAGAAGCAGTCAAGCACTCTCAACCCGCACAAGACGCTGGATGGCTGGCCGTGTCCAGGAAGGATCGGCTATCTCGTTGATAGGAAATACTGACGTTCCTCCCGCTGTTTCCTTGCGTTCGTGCAATGACGATGACGATTATTGGTCCGCGCTCCAAGGAAAGATAGTAGGTGCTGGGTGAGCGCTTTCCCGCTCATAACGGTCATGGGTACCAATGATCATTATCTTGTTTCGCTTTTGCCCGAAGCAAAACTAAGGCGGACAATAGGAAAACGAATGAAATCAATAACTTGTTGCAGGGCTGCCCTTTTTTCGGTTGCCTTAGGTTTCGCTTTATCTATATTTGGAAGAAAAGCGAAAGAAGGAAATGGCTAAAAAGCGTCCTCCCAAGACCCCCTGGAATAAGGGCAAAAGCATCGGCCAGATGCGCCCCTTGAGCCCCCAGCAAGTCCAGACCACTAAGCAGCTGCTGGAGACGGAAGACAACTTAAGGGACCTGGCGCTCTTCGCCACCGCCATCGATACGATGCTGCGCGGGGTGGACTTGTTTGCCCTCGCCCTCACCATGGCCGATGTGACCGACCACAAGGGGCGGATCCGCGAGGAACTCGTGGTCCACCAGCAAAAGACCGGCAAGGGGACCCTAGTGGCGCTCACGCCGTATGCCCAGGAGGCATTCGCCCGGTGGATTGCGGAAAGCCGCAAGCTCCCCTGGGCGCCGCGCCGTCCCGTGAAGAGCGGCGCCCCGGACCAGGCGATCTCCACCACCCAGTACCGCAAGCTGGTGAAAAAGTGGGTGGGCTACGCCCGCCTGGACCCCAACGTGGAGGCGATGCACGAGCTCCTGGGCTAGAGCACGGTCGCGGCCACCTCGGCCTATCTCAATGTTGGCAAGCGCCGGGCGCTCGAGATCGTCAGAACAGGAGATCAACGCACGGAAAGGATTTGGCAGAAAACGATCAGGGTTTACCGCCGCTTGATCCGGAAACCTACAGCGATGCCCGTATCGTGGCTCCGGGCTATGACGTGTAATACCTGGAGCGGGAATGGCGTGAATGGTGGGTGGATAGCGGGAAACCGCCTTTGACAGACCCGGACAAGGCCTTCATCGGGTTTTGCAAAAGCCGTTATAAGAAGAACCCGAGCCCTTGAGTTATTTGGCTTACGTAGGGACCGCTACGGGAAGGATGGCGCGGAATCCCTGGCTGGCTTGTGCGCCACCTGGATCTGCATGCGCCAAAACGATCCCGACACCGCCAAATGGATCGCACAGTCGTTCGGAGAGAGCGAGATCGGAGAGATGCAGCATGGCTTGAGCTATGGAGCCAGCGAGTTGCGAGACGGTGAGAACCTGTCCAGGCAGCGCAAGAAGGTCGAGATTCTTCTGCCTTCGCAAATCAGCTCGCTGAACAATCTCGAAGGCTACATCCGGTTGCCAGGCGATGTTCCCGTCGCTCACTTCAAGATGCAGCACATCCCGATACCGACCCGCGCAGAGGCATTCGAGCCGCGCCCGATGGAGCTGGAATCTGATCGGTCCGAGGCCGAGCCGCGCCCGAATCCATCCGGAAAAATGGATGAAATCTCGCACGAGAACAACGAAGAAGCACCTACGGGAGCTGCGGACGAACCCGTCCTCTTCGGCAATTTCGACAACGGCTAGCGATGCTCTCGATCTCCCTCATCGGCAGCAGTGGCACGGCCACCACCTACTACGAAAAGGACGACTACTACGCCGCCCAGGGAGAAGAGCAGGCAGCGCAAGGCCAGTGGTATGGCAAGACAGCCACGGCGCTAGGCCTGTCCGGATCTGTGGACCAGGAGCAGTTCAAGGATCTCATGGCAGGAGCGCTGCCAGATGGCACAATGCTCGGACGCTGGCGGGACGGAGAGCGGCAGCACACCCCAGGATGGGATCTCACCTTCAGTGCTCCGAAGTCGGTATCGCTGATGTACGAGCTGGCGGGTGACCAACGGGTACTAGAGGCCCACCAAAAAGCGGTCAAGGACGCCGTTGGGTGGCTGGAGGACACGGCGACCTCGGTCCGCAAAAACGGCTTTCTCGGACGCACGGTCGAGGAGACGGGGAACCTCGCCGTCGCATTGTTCGACCATGACGCCAATCGGAACCAGGATCCTCAGCTGCACACGCACGCGGTCATGCTCAACATTACCCAATGCGACGACCGCTTCCAGTCCATGCACTCCAAGCCGTTCTTCCAACAAAAGATGGCTGGCGGCAACGTCTACCGGGCTTCCCTGGCGCAGGAGCTCCAGAAAGCCGGATACCAGATCGAGCAGACGCATACCGATGGCCGCTTCGAGATCTCAGGCATCGAACCCGGGATTCTCGACGCCTTCTCCACCCGCCGCCAGGATATCGAGGCCGACATGCAGGCCCGTGGAGCCACAGGGGCGGCGGCGGCGGAGCAGTCCGCGCTGCGCACGCGGGACCGCAAAGAGAGCCTCGACCATGCCGTGCTCGCAGACGCCTGGAAGGCACGCGCCCACGCACTTGGGTTCGATGCCGGGAGGCATGTGGCCAGCGCGCCCGAGCGGGTTCCAGTAACCGGATCGGAACTAAAACGCGCGGCATTCGCGTCTGCAGTCTCCCGCCTCAGCGAGCAGGAGGCCGTCTTCACCCATACCAAGCTCGTGGGACAGATTCTCGCGGACGGGATGGGAAATCTCACGGTCAAGGATGCCGAACGCCTCATCCGGGACGACCACCGGGAAGGCGGCCTGTTCGCGGCGCAGATCGGGGAGCAGCGCGCCTGGACGACGAAAGAGGCGGACAAGCAGGAGCGGCGCATCCACCAAGCCATAAGCGCCGGCCGGAACGCAGTGGAGTCTCTGTTCTCATCGAAGCAGATTGAGCGCGAGCTGCAGGACACGACCCTCGGAGAGGGCCAGAGAAAGGCCATTCATCTCATGCTCGGCAGTCGAGACCAATTCGTCGGCGTGCTCGGTCGCCCTGGAACCGGAAAGACATTCATGCTGGATAAGGCGCGCGAGCTCTATGCGCGTCAGGGCTACACCATGGTTGGGATGGCGAGCAACGCCGAAGCGGCCGGACAGCTCTCGGAATCGGCCGGAATGGAAGCCAAGACACTCGCACGCCACCTGATCGAGGCCGGAAAGGAGGTACACCGCAGGAAGACCGAGCTCACCCCGGCTCAGAGACTCGAAGAGCGCGCGGAAACGCGCCAGGTGTGGGTGGTCGATGAGGCCAGCCAGGTTAACAACCGAGACCTGGCACGCTTATCCTCACTGGCAACGACGCTCGGCGCGCGCGTTGCGTTTATCGGGGACCCACAGCAGCTAGGAGCGATCGAGGCCGGCAAGCCGTTCACGCGGATGCTGGATACCGGACTGCGCCGCGTAGAGCTCGACGACATTCGGAGACAGAGCAAGGCCGAGCATATTTCAGCGATCCGCTCCGTGATCGCCGGCGACGTGTCCGGCGCGATGCGCACGCTCGCGAAGCATACGCATGAGATCGCGGACGAATCCGACAGGCTCAGTGCAATCGTCGCTCGATGGTCCAAGCTGG
>Ga0209782_1000703_pt1 | contig 15529 bp, 8 predicted proteins | sample WorMetmaBAHAMAS1_FD_187390 | JGI IMG/M metagenome (GOLD analysis project Ga0209782, IMG submission 187390) | Marine gutless worms symbiont microbial communities from Max Planck institute for Marine Microbiology, Germany - Inanidrilus... | ecosystem: Host-associated > Annelida > Digestive system >...
GTTGTTGTGTGTGTGTGTGTGTGTGTGTGTGGAATTAGTGGTGTCGCAGGCTCTGCAGCAGGCACATGATCCGGGCATTCAGGCCAAGTTGCTGGCGATGCAGCGTCAGATGCAGCTGAGCGATAATCCGGCTACTCCTGCTGCTGCAGCTGGCCGAGTGACGCTGATGCACGATCTGCCAACCTCCGTATCGGCAATACGACACAACAGAATGATGACGACCGAGCAGAAAGAGGAGCAGACGAGGTGAGACTGCTGCGGCTGGTTCATAGTCACGCCCGAGTGGCCATATTTCATAGCTCGTCTGCCCGGTGTGAACTAGTCAAAATTTCATTCTCGACAGTTTGGTAAACGTACATTGTTGTATAGTAAACTTGGGGTTCCCACTCACTTGGAAAACTCCTGGAAAAATTTTGTTAGACCTGGAATTTTTGGTATGATAAGTCGATTTATGCTAGTTTTGACACTGTAACGGCTGTGTCGTGTACGAGTAGTTTGTGTTACAAAGGAATGAATGGTGAACGTCAGTGATGAGTGTCTCGTATTTTACATATTTTGGCTACGAGCTATGACCGAAAGCACGTGGAAAATTCTTAAGTTGGACTGGAAAACTCCTGGATTTTTTTTCTTTTAAAAGAGTGCAAACCCTGAAACTGTCGAACACAGGGATTTGCAGGCAACAGATACAGCGCAGAACTGCAGATTTATATTTTTGAGCCAGTGTGAATTGCTTACTGGTAAATGCGTAGAGTTAATGCATATTGCTAGCAGAACAGCATAATTAGAAAGTTGCCATATTGTACTATTTGGAAGTAGGTATCTAACCAGAGCTCGCAGCATACTATTACTGCTATTTAGTAACTGCCAAAAGAACAGTAGCGAACTTTCAAATGGTTCATCCAAATACTCGCTGAATGCTAATTTCTTTTCAAATTTTATTTACATTTGCGATCTAGATTACTGTTTGATGCCATGCTAGCACACAGTGTATGCCATTTCCCTGTGTCTGCATGTCCATCTTAAATGTATCGTCACACAGTTAAAAAGGTGCTACAACAATAACCAAGCAATTCGTGCTCTCCAAAACTCCAATCAGGTCACTACAATGAGGGATCCAGACACATGTTGGGTAGGAAAAATTTGTGACTTCTAACAAACAAGAATGATTTTTAAAATGTTGGGCCCATTCGCCACTGCGAGCCGCCGCATGCCGCATTACCATTCACCAGGTATCGCTACTGTCGCGTCGCACGCCGCCTGCGCATCGATGTCCACGACAACGACAACGCGTGACAAAGGGGACCGCTATGGCCCCATGAAATGGGCCAATAACTCTCAAAGCGGTTGATCAGTCTGTTGAATAGTACCATTTCCGATAATTTTGAGTGACCTTCAACTAAGGTGATTTACCTATTACATACCTTTTCACATGTGATTTTCACACAGTTATGCAGCAGTTGACAATATTTTAACTTCGTGTTTCGTTTATGTTTGGCATATATTTAGTATATTGCAGTTTACTTTGTCCAGTAATGTCTTTTGCAGAGCTCTTCTTTATGTTCAACCGCTGTATGAGTTCATCTCGATTGCGACATCGTTGCAGAATGGCAGCGTGCATGCAAGTGATGAAGAGCCTGCTGGACTCGGTCGAGCGCCAGGAACGCATCGACCTCAAGCGACAGCGCAAGCAGGAGACGTCGGACGAACGACTGAAACGCGTGTCGCAGCAGCGCCTCGACTCGCTGCTGTCGAAACACAAGGACAACCTGCGGAAGGACATTCTCAAGAAGCGCAGCGTGCTCGAGCGTGAAATTGCCAACGAAATACACGTACGTATGTTTTTGTCATTATTGTTATCAAGTTAAGCCGGCTGCAGTAGGAGATTTGCCGTGGGAATCAGAAGGTAATGATATGAATGGAAATGGATGCAGTACATAATGAAAGGCAGGCCTTCATGCTGACTTGTCTTGTGTGCTGGTCACGGATATCCATCCAGATATAATGACAGTATATTACATTTGAGGCTGCAACTTTTCAAGATTATTGTATTATGAAATTGTTGTCCACCATTATAACATGAAACTGGTTAATTTCATGCCAGAGAACAAGTTAAGCGATGAATTTGAAGAAAAGTGGAGCTAAAACGTGGCAGATAACTTTTTGTGTTTTAGGCGGAAATTTCAGCAGCTTTGGCGGCACGTTACAGTAGAAACACGGCATCCGTGGCACTGGCGACGGCCGCGGCGGCTGGCAGGAAACGTAAAGCAAGCCCAGCGTCCTCAGCGAGCACGGCATCAGCTGCCCATGTTGCCGGCATTTCTCCTTCCAAGTATGCGCGCCGTGATGCTGCCGACGCTACGCGACGAAAACCGAAAGCTACTGCGGCAAGCCGTCAGTCGACGACAGCTGTTGATGATACACTCTACTGCCTGTGTAAAACTCCGTACGACGAGTCCAAGTAAGTAGTGGCAGATGTGTTTCTTGGGTCTACTTAAGGCCCGTTTTTCGTAGCCTACCAGAACCTACCAGGTAGGTGTTTGGTATGTAAACATGGTAGTCACGTGATTAATATACCAAAAGCTGACTTGTCTAGCGTGAAAAATAAACAACTAACAGCCACGCCCTGTTAGGTTCTGGTAGGCGATGTAAAACAGGCCTTTTGTCTTACAACCTTGAAATTAGCTTTGCGTCAAGCTGACAAACCGTATTCAGCCTGTGTTGTCGGTTCCGATGCAGTCATTTTGTGAGGTATAAGATTCATTTTACAGTGACCTGCTGTATACAGAGTGGGATATTAAATTACGAGTCAGCCGCTTGACCACCGTCGCCATTTCAATGGCTGTTGTACATGTGAACCCACTTTAGTCACTTAGCCTTCAATTTTTTCCTGCAGTTCGAAGATAAAACATATCACGGGTTTCATATACCTCACGTGCCCATCCTTTCACCCAGCCAGTAATGTCTCGAAGCAGTACGCTGTCACTCATTCTAGTTTCAGGTTAAGTCCTATTAATTGTGTTTTTTGTCTGTGCTGTAGATGAATGCTGTGTTCTAAAAACGGTTACTGTATGACAAATTGCGTACGCTGTGTTGCACAGATTCTACATCGGTTGTGATCGTTGTGACGGCTGGTACCACGGCAGCTGTGTTGGTATCACTAAGTCGGAGGCAGATCGTATGGACACGTACGTGTGCCCGTCATGTCGAGAGAAGGAGTCCGTTATCACCGGAGACGAGGGTGACCCCGCGTCGTTGCCGCTGCAAGAACGCCACTGGATTGAACTTCGACGTATCATCAACTGTCTTCAGGTTGACGGCAGCTCGGCTCAACTTTACTCAGTTACGCTTGTCTAGATACAGTCCAGTCCATACTGTCATCTGATAGCCACTTAAAGGGAATATCACCCCTTCCCTGGGGAATCTGTTGGTTAATGAAGAAAAGATGAGGCCATCGCGTGATTTTTCTTGACTGGGCTTTGTATCTGAATTCCATTTAGTACTTAATGCTGTGGGGTACGTGAAGGTTATCTGGTCTGTAAAAATGTTTGTCCCAAAAGGTTGTCTTATAAAACAACTGGAAGAATAAAAGTAGTCGAGAGGCTGATATCAAACAAACCTGCAACGTTGATATGAATACCAGAAATGGTTGTCTTACAATAGTGCGATATGGCTGTTGTTAAATGGACTTTGAAGACGTGGTTACATTCGCATGAAATTATCGGTGATGACTGGCGAGCACACTTTCGGTGATCATACTTTCCACATCATTCTGTATAATGCAGACCTTTTTGTTCACTGTTTGTTTGTACTGATATGCACGTTTTGAAATGAATGAGAGCTGTACTTGTGTGGTGTCCGGCTTCGATGCTGGAGTGGCTACAGCTGTCGTACTGTTGCATGACAGGCACACAAGATGGGCTGGCCTTTCCTCGAACCTGTCGATGCATCTGAAGTTCCTGATTATTACATTGTCATCAAAGAACCAATGGGTAAATTATTTTATTTGTTGTGTTAACATATGGGCTGTGCCCGTTAGATTAGGGGTAGCGGGGCCGCATCTGCCTTTGTATTTTCTTTTTTTTACCTCTCTCCATTCACTTTTTTCTAACCTGATGGCTCTGAACATTCAGAGAGGATGTCTTGCCATGTAGCTTGTGTCCAGTGCATTGGCGGTGAACCATTCCGCAGCAAATAGAATGTAAGCTCGCTGCTTTTTAGTCGCGCCTCTTGCATGCTGCGAGGCGTGACTTAAGTAGTCACGAGGCGTGACTCAAGTAGTCACGTTTCTGTCCATGACAAAAAAAATTGTTTTTAGTAGTATTACTTGCAGCTTTTAGCCATTTGCACCCTTATGTTTGCAGTCTCTCTTATTCCTCTTTGAGTTCCCTGTACCGAATATTACATAAAATGTTAAGACACTTAGACACTGTCCCACTAAAAATGCAAATGTTGGTAATATTTGTGGGTGTTTATTGTGATACACCAGGAAGACATGGACTGGATGTATTCACTTTTCTCGCTTTACCGGGACTGCAGGTTTCGAGGGTTTGTTAATCGTGGAAAATGTGTTTTGCGGAGCAGATCTGCAGACGATACGGAACAAGGTGGAGTTTCGACAGTACGGCAGTGTCAATGACTTCACCAGAGACGTCACAAAAATGTTTGATAATTGTCGATATTACAATGCACCGAACACTCCATTTTTCCGCTGCGCTGAAGTACTGGAAATCTACTTTGTTGAAAAACTGAAGTCTCTGAAAGCTAAATTGTAGCAGTTGGCATGATGTCATCACTGTCGTAGGTGTTAGTTGTCATATCCGGTGCTTTTTTCGTGACGACATCTTCGTGTTTTAGGTCAACTTTTGGAAGTCCAGTAGCAGCAATAAACGTGCTAGTTACGTAGTATAGGTACTTAGGAATGGAGTTTATATATTGTAATCCGTGCCAAGCATGAGTCTTGCTTATTTACTGTAAAATTATTCTTTTCCCAAAAATGTAGAAATTGATGTCGACATAGCGGTTGAAAAATGTTCAGCGAGAAAAGCACTGGTTATGTTGGCAGCGAAGCTGGTGACAGTGTTTCATATTCGACACCTGCAGTCTTTGCTTGCCAACAAAAGTTTGTAAGTTTTTGTTTACAAAATGAAGTTACACGTTTGCATGCCACGGTTTGGACATAAATGGGTTAATTTTAACGTTACTGTTAATGAATTTCCACTACTGCTAGTGTAGATGTGGTTATGATATTGCCCTATTTCATTGGATACCGTTGTGCACTTCAGAGTCCTTGCACAGCTTGTCGCGGTATCAGTCGGACGAAGCTGTGTGTGTAATGTAGTTACAATTTGTTGCTGTTAATTTATAATTATAGCCATTTGTGTCAGCAGTCTGTTTGCACATAATACAGGGCATTAGTGGTCGGGACATTTTGAACAAATATCAGCTAATGCTGATGGACCGTGCCACGCTTTCACACCCATCATGCTGTACACAAACCTGGACAACGAGTGCGATCAACAGACAACAGTTGTCAACAAGTGTTGACAGCACTTGGCCACGTCCACCATCGTTGTTGATGACTGTTGGATGTTTGCACATACATGCATGGTGAGTGTTCATAGCGTCAACAGTTGTACACATTCGCAGGTGCAGTCAGCAAAGTTTGACTACGCTTAACATTAACAATAGTTGGCAGGCCATGGTGAAAGTTCAGAAATGTGTAGGCAAATGGATCACATGAGCCCAACCATGGGTGAGGGTGATTTGTCATCCATAAGATCGAACTTATTGTGATAAACTTCTGTGGCAAAGTTGAAGTTCTTACTGTCTTCACCTGTCATAAAATGAAGTGATCTGGGTGGTTAAGGGTCGCTTGGGATCATCGGCAATGTCACCGTTTGATAGAGGGCATACAACTTGCTATTCCTGTTTAGTAGAAATTGTGTGTCTGTCTTGTACCATTATCAAGATATAGCAAGTTATTTGTCAAAAGTCTTTGAATTTAACCTACCCCTCTTACATTTTGCACCCACATTAGGGGCGACACCTGGGAAATAGGTACATTGTGGACCAGAAGTGAGTTGCTTAAATTTTGTAGGTGATCTGAACATGTTAATATTAGGGTCTACGTCATTTACACCCACTGCTTGACTCTATGCTTGTTTCAATGTGATGTAACAGAGGTATCGTGTGCCATCCAATAGCTGATATTTGGGCTGCCTTTCAACTGCTAATGGGACTCATTTGCGTCTAGTTCTCATTGCTGTCTCAAATGAAGGCTGATAAGAGCGAGAGTGAACAGGCATTGCTGGTTTGCCGCTCAGTCATTGGCCTATTTCAGCGACGAGTCTTGCCATTCTGTAAATACGAAGTGTATGTTATATAACAGTATCGTCTACAGTTCACCAACTTACAAAACATATACAGTGCTAGAAATTGAAGTCGAGGCTTACATTATCCGTAAATAATTTTATTATTAATATTAATTAATTGGGAATAATTGACCACTATTAGTTACCTCATCATATTTTAACACTGAACTGCTATTTGTAGGAAACTAAATAAGCTTATTTTTAAATGAATTTTTGTTGTAACAAGTAACAACCACTGCCGTAGTCTTTAGTTCATTTTATCAACAATCTGCATATATATAAACTGCAAGTAAGTGAATGTTGGGGTCACACTGTGTATATGGGATAAATAATCTTTTGTTTACTTATGCTGTTGTACTGTACCTATCAGTTAATCTGCAAGCCACAATAGCAAGGAGTAAGACAGACAATGGTCCACGCAGAAATTGACTCTGTAATGTTTGGCGAGAACACAAGGCGTCAAAACCTCTTCTGAAACAAACTAATACTATCATTTTATAAGACATTTTAGCAGTGGCGTAGCAAGGCTCTGAGGGGCTCTGGTTCAACAGTAACCTGGGGGCTCTCAATTCCCTCCGCCGGCCCCCAAGGGCTAAAACTGGAAGCCCAAAGTGCTGAGAGCGGAGGTGGGGCTTTGGGGCACGTATTCTTTTCTTGAGTAAAATTTTTTGGCCCCGGACTCGGGGGCCCCCAGGAGCTCGGGCCCCGGTTCATTGAACGCCTGAACACCCAGTTTCTACGCCACTGCATTTTAGTCCTGTTGTGATTATTATTACTTATAAACTGTAATATGGTGGCAAATGGTAAGAGAACTGGTATAAACCGATGCCATGTGTCGTCCTTTGATAGCATCTTATCATTCCATCCAGCACAACTAATATGCTATTTGTTTACTGTGAAACCCATTATGTCATGTTTAATGATACAACTTTTCTTTTAGTTTTAACTTTTTCCATCTTTTACGTATATTTCAGTTAGAACTGTATGTGCAAAGCTATTGGCTTGTTGCTACATAACAATAACATTTATAGCTGTATATATCATATAGATTTCATGATCTGCTCCGGGAACTATAGAAAATCATTGGATTAAAATAATTCATGGCTTGTTGAAAGTACTTTAAAAGAGATGAGGTTCTTGAAAGGACTTGACATTTAACTGTAAGCTGCAGTTCTGCAGTGACTTCTATGATGCAAAAAAATCAAGAATGAATGCAGTATTTTTGTGTAAAAACTTGGTATTTAGAATCCAGAATAAGTTGATGATATCTGTCTATCAGGTGTTTATCATTACAGTAATGGTGGGGTGCATCTCTGTTGTTTCAAGATGCTACGTTGTTTTTTTATACAGTTTATACTTTGTGCTGATAATTTCAGCTTTTGACACTCATTTAAGATAATGAGAACTTACAAAGAACTGGAAAAGTACTTAGATTTTTATTTCAGATGTTGTAGGTGAAAAATGAAGCCCGGACCTAACAGTGACCTCTCTAATGCACAGCCTTGCCAGCGTATTTGATTACCGTATGTTATCGTTATGGCCCATATGCTCGAGATACAATCAAGGGCATGTATGGGTATTAATTATTGCAAACTGGATTAAATGGCAGCATGACACAGATGTGCAATATTAACAGCTGTAGTTAGTTGCATAACTGTATTTATAGCTTTTTTGTTAGTAATCTGTTAGTTTATCAGTTATATGGCATCACTGCCTAGGTTAAACAACAGAATGCATATAGATATTACTATTTGTTGCTGTTTCTTATTACTGAAACTTGGAGTGGCGTGAAAAGAAACCTATCACCATTGTCCAGTTGTAATACAGCACGTTGATTGACTAAGTTAAGGTTTGGCATCCAGCTCGACACTAAATAGATCATTTCGGAGACGTTCTTCTGGGCAGCCAATCTCTCGGCTTGACACTGAAGGAACTAAACCCATCACAACAAAAACAAGCAAGACCTGAATCTGAATGTCTAAGCTAACACAAAAACACGCTCACAAAATGTTAAACCTAAAAATAAATGTAAACCAACGTGCAAATTTACAAACTGCTCATGTGTGTGCATGCCATTGTGCACAACTGTTGTACACAATGCAGCACAGCAGTTCCGCTGCCACAGCATGGCCAAAAGTAGTTGAATGATATATGGCAGCAAGATATGGCTGATACATGTGGACCATGAGGCAAAGTTGATAGAACTGATATGTGATTAGATGGAAATGTCGATTTACTCTGAAAGAATGGTAGATCATAAACATAGGCATTGCTGAGTCTGCAAAAACTGATGGATTGCCATATAAATTAAGGAGCTTTACATTAACTGGCATGTAGTTAGATTTTTAATAGCAGACTGTTTTCTATTTTATGACGGAAAATGATCTTCAAGTCACCTAGTTGTGATGGACAGTTGGCAGATATATTAAATTTATCACATTCGTAAGTTCTCTTCGCATCTTTAAGCTTGTAATTATTAAAAACGGTATACCAAACTTTACAAACTGTACATAGAATCACAATGCAATATCACCTTAGACAACCTGATTCCATTAATACTAGCAAGAAAATGTTCTACGTTTGTTTCTCAACAGAACCATGTGGCATCCGCAACATGACACCCACAAGAACTGCAGTGGATGTGAATGTCACCAAAATTGTTGCTACGGTGACCAGCAGAAAATGACCAAGTTGTCCCACTGGTACTTCAAATGATAGTTCCTAAAAATTTAAATACACAGCATTTCAGTACTTTCATCCCAAGTCGTGTTACATTCAACTGAAGTACAGCATGGCATCAAAAAAGCTCAACCTAAAAACCATGCACATTGAACACTACAAATCAACACAAACAAGGCATGCACATGTGTACACGAATTCTGTACACATTTTTAGTGACATTTACAAAATTACACGTTAGTGTACATGAATATGGCGGCAAGATGAAATTCGGTGCTAAAAGTAAAGAATAGACTACAGCAGTCAACAACACAATGCAAAATTTTTGCAAATAACTGCAAAATTAAGCAATAATTGGATGCATGAACAGTGAACTTCATTAAAAGGCTGCCGAGGCGACATTACATGCGGCTTTTGCTGGCCATTACTCACTATAATGCTGTTATCGCAAGAGTAAGTCAATCGCTTTTTGTCACTGGTCACCATATTTGTGTAAATGTTTAAATGTCCTGTAATCATATGATTACAGGACAAAGTTTTCTTCTTTTATTAATAGCAAGTCATTAAGCTACCTGGCCGCCTGTACACTGCAGCTTCAACCACATGCAGCTCAGGTGAGTGTCCGTTAAACAAGGTGCAGCAACAAGCTCTTCTTTCTCATTATTTAACCAGTTGGCACCTACAACAATACATGAATTATTGAAATATGTTGAGTATGCAATGGTAAATGTCCTAATGCAGAATAGCAACATTCACAGTTTTTAAATGCTTTGATAAGAGTTTTTCCATAAGTTTTAACCAGTGAGCAATTGTAGTCTGTAATGTGTCATGGTTACATAAAATCTATTTCAGTTCTGTACCGATTTGAAACAGATAAGCACATAAGTCTGAATCATGAATGGTCATACAAATATTTATTTAGTTTTTTTAGGCAGCCTTCTTTTTGGAGTTACAGTACTCAAGGTTGGCAGGGTCCTCCACAATAAAACTTTTGAGGATAATTTAAATAGGTTGTTACTCTGCCACAATAGGTATCTCTGTCTGCATGTATCTGAGGAACCACATACCAGAACTTAGGCCCCTATCAAATTTACTGGACATTTTGCCTGTAGCCATGGCTTAATCCTCTGATGGTGTTGCCATATCATAATTATGTTCTGTACTTCTTGTTGTGTGGCTGACTCTTGACTGAAGGGATACTAACTCCTTTTTCCAGTTCTTGAATCCAAGTATCCCAACTTATGACTATACAAACTTGTTAAAAAGCATTACATTTTGTACAGCATTTTATCTGGACTTTGTTTCTCTAAAAAGTACACATATCTGCTGCAGAAATTTCTTATAGAGACTATACTGTGCAATTATTAACAGAGTGTTAAGAGAGACACATGCACGTACAGTGCAGCATAACAGTTGGCAGCTGAAGTGAAACCGACAGAAACTTAACATCCATTCTTGGCTGGTGATACCGCAAGTGAATAGGTAATGACATTTCTGCTTGCAGAAGACCATCTGCATTATAATTTGTTGTATTCTTGTAAACATATATCTCGTGTGACTGTGCCAGATATTCTGGCAATTCCAAGTCAATGTCTGATGGAGAAAATATCTGCCAACAGAACATAGTGAAGATGTCAAGGGTCAGTTATAACTGCAGGAAAAGTAAAACATACCTTTATCAGCAGTATTCTTTTTCAGTATATGTTACTTTTTTAAAGTTATAAACAAAAATGCTATCATCAAGTTATGTTTAGTTATAGAGAACTCGTAACAATGAAAGCAGTTATTGCCAAAATCTACCTTCAGCAACTAAAACCATCAGCATCTAGGACTTAAAATTAGCTGACAAAAAATTATTTCCAAACACCTTATTTTTGGACAAAAATTGCACATTTATTCACCACTATTAGCAGACATGTCAAGGCTTGACGCCAGACAGGCCTCAAGGCCAAAATTTTGGCCTTGGCTTTGAGCGTTATGCCTAGCCCCTGAGCACTTCATCTTGTTTAATATCATTGTCATTTATATCAAATATTAGAAAGTGAAACTGTACAACCAGGGCACATAATGATGTGAAATTTCTCTGCCTTTGCTTACTTTCTTTACTTCATGTTACTTTGTGGTTTCCTTGTCTTATCAGAAATTCACAGCTCTTTCAACAAGATATACATTATGTCATGCCTTTACGAACTGACTAAAACCTCTGATGAAATATGGTATTTAAACAGTTTATTATCTTTAGTGAGTCCTGTTGCAAAATCAATACCTTTGCAGCACCATGTTGATGAAGACTGTCAGTCTGATAGGTATCAACGTACAATCCGGAAGGCAACAGTTCTTTCAAAAGAATTCCACAACTGCAATCTATAAGAAATTTACTAGTTGATGTCAAATTGACAACTGTTTTCACAGTCCTGCAGGCAGACAATCAAGATGCTAGCAATCACACACCACAAAAAAATCCATACATACATTAAATATATAGTATGGAATTATTTGTAGTTCTTTATGTGCTGAATGCTGCAACGGCATTTGGTCAATTAAACGAAATTTTTTCTAGTGAGCTACTACATTTTACTACACAGTGAAAGCAGTGTGACCATTTCATGTTTTACTGTGCAACAACAATGTACCTAAGACTACAAACACAATGTGAAAAAGTGAATGCATAAATATACTAATCTTTGGCAGCATAGTATAACTAACTATACCGTGCAACAGTGGAAAGATGGTTATTGGTAAGATGCAATTATGGTCATGGGTATCGGCTTCTACATTTTAGCCCTGTGTTCATACATTTTGAAGAATATATCGGTGCTAGTCCAGATTTGCACATCAGGTTAGGGTTAGGGTCAGTAAAATTAGGGTTAGTAGGGTTACAGTTACGGTATTAGGTTGAAGGATTACGGTTAGGGTTAGTCTTAGGGTTAGGATTAGGGATAGGGTTAATGTAGTGACGTGCAAATCTAGACTAGCCCCGAACACATTATGTCAAAAACTTCCGGTTCCATCAGGCACTGGTAATTAGATAAATTCAGTGATATTATCTTCGCAAAAGCAACACCTGTGGAAGCCGTTGTGTAAAGATGTTCGAGATAATCGGCATGAGAGATCAATTCCATCAGCGCTTCCTCCTGACAACTGCAGTACCTGAACGATATAGTAAAAAAATACTGATTTTCGCCAGTCATCGCAACACCACATGGCTGTTGTACTGTATTCTTTCACGTAACTCTATCTATTTTACTTTAACTAATATTACACGCTAAATACAGTACTTTACAAGTTTAAGTTTATACAGTTAACCATAAACATAAACAATAGAATATATAAATAACATAAATTATTAAATAAGCAAAATATTGTCATCTTACTACTGAAGACGAAACTACACAGTACAGAAATTTGGTGAAATCGGTACAGTGACGTAGGAGTTTACGACGTAAATACGTATACAACAGGCGTCGATTATTTTACTAGGGTTAGTATAGCTACGTTCACTAGAGGGCGGTACTGCTGGGCACTGTAGCGATCAGTAATCGGATGTGTTTCATTACTATTCGCTAGGGGGCGACACTGCTATGCCGGGCGGCCTACACGCTAGGCTCTACCACGCATTTCTAGTTATAGTAGGCCTATATCGTGTTTCTATAAAGCAGCCTACGAACAATCGAAGCTCTATTCTGGGCTATATGGTGCAGTGCGAGAGACCGATAGGCATATGATGGGTCTGTATTTCGCGTTGGAAATGTCAGCGTATAATTGGCACTTTACAGACACCTCAGTCGGCGCTCAGTTGCTAATTATCTACAATTTGTTAGCGGCAGTTACAGCTGATGCAGCATGCTGCTATGTTGTATTCGTTAATCGTTTGTGAAAGCAGAATTTACAGTCAAAATAATAAACGAATGTCGGCAATATTATTTGGAACCCGTTTTGCTGTTCATTTTTACCGCGCGATGTTATGCTAGCGCGGTATATGCTGTCGTATTGTGTCTATCTGTCACACACCGGTATTGTATCAAAACGGCTAAACAATTAGGATCGCGCAAACAACGCCGCCCGATAGAGCAGTTTGTCACATGAACGAGGCTACTGTACGCGTCGAACCAGCGGTTGGTGACCGTTCACGGGTCTACTGTTGTATTATAGTCAAACACTTCGGCCAATACTCCGCCTCTTACCCTCGGCGATGCAGATGAAACTGGCAGCGTTCTACGACCGGGAATGTAACCGTAGGCCTAAGTCTGGTGTCGCACTGGCCATGCATGCGTATATAATCATGTGCATGGTGTACGTTTAGGAAGGAAGAGGAGCACCCTCGTGCACGATCGTCTGCATGTAAGTAAGTAAGTAAGTAATCGTTTTATTGAGTGTGACAAACGCACACATACAATGTTAAAGTATTATGATAAAGGAATGTGTAGAAATAATATACAACACAATATGACAGAATGAACAAAACAGCAGCACACAACAAACAAAGAAATAAAGAAATATAAAATGTGTGGGCCCGGACTTCATTATTCCGTCGTTTTTCGGATACAAACGTATACGGTACCTAGCTGTTCCGTTAAAATATGGAAAACTCGCCGCAAAATATCCGTGGATATACGACGGGGTGTAATGCAGTTCCGCCGTTTTTTCGTTTAACCAGTCACGTGTCAAATTTGTCTGACCATGTTGTCTCTGCTGAAACAGTAAACACTTTTAAAAACCGTTCAGACAGATTTTGGTCTAATTAGGATGTAAGCTTACTTTGTGATTATGCAGAAGCAGGCCTCCAAAGGCCTCTGTTTCTGACGAGTACTTTATATTACACAAAATATCTACATTACAATAGTGCGGTTGACGATGCCATGGAGATCTCCATGGCATCGGAAACCGCACTAATGTAGTGATTTTGTGTAATATAAAGTACTCGTCAGAAACAGAGGCTTTTGGGGGCGTGCTTGAAGCTGCTTCTGTCATCGCCATGTGATGTGATGTGATGTAATTACTGCGATGCTGATCGAGAAGTTTAAGCTTATTAGGAGATAGTGGAAACGAAAACAACGACAAACCGCAGTCTGAGGAGACCGGCCGGCCGGCTGTATTATATAGGCCTAGTGCTGCATGTGTTCACCTGAAACAAGCCGACATGATCAGGCCGCTAATTGTCCGTCGATATCGTTATTAACGCCGTGTTTATTGGCAAATAACCAACGATAATGAGGACGATCGACAGTGACGAGATGCTGGCAACAGTGTAAACTAATCAGACGAACTGCGATCTCTGCGACGGCTGCGTTCAAGTTTGCATCATACGGCTAGCTGTTGAAACTGCATGTCGTCGGTGTGAATGAGCTATAGCCGATAAAAAAATGACTGGCAGCCTATAGACGTTAGTCCATGCGCGATTTAAGTACATCACGTCTCTATAGTGACAACTGCCAATCTTCAGCTGAAATTGCATCGGATTTCTAACTGAGGTACGTATCGACAGATGCCTTTCGCTTTCGGTCTAGGCCAGAGGACTATACTTGTGCTCGTCAGAGCACATGGACTGACATAGTGGTTATCATCGCCGTAATCAAAACGCATAATAAAACTGAAGTCAGTGACTGTGAGGCAGACTAGAAGAGTCCATGGTTAATGATCAAATTCCCTATTAGCCTACTTTGTCGTAGGCCTATGCACAAGAAATGCACAACAAATCCAACCATGGCATTAAGGCTGTTATATAAAAGACGGATTAATTATGAGTGCCATTTAAAAGTCATGTGGCCTGTGATAGTCTTCGTCTACAGGTTCTTTCACATCGGATCCGGGACAATATAGTGCCACGCGCCGCCGCTTTCACACCAATAAGCTGGAATTCCACGCCAGAAGTTTCCTCGTAGAATCCTCATAGCATCCACGTGATATCCTCGCCGACACGACCGACATTCTCGCAAAGATCCTGGCGAGGATGTCGCGTGTGTCGGGCAATTTCCCCGTTCAGCTCGCCACGCGCTTACCTGATTGGTCAGCCGGCGGTCTGTTGCGGTGTATATAGTGCTGTCGGTTTGTGCGTGTGTCGTGTCGTTCTCCGCATTCCACGAGCCCGACACGCGCGACATCCCCGCGAGGATCCTCGTAGCATCGTCGTCCGACACGTCCGATTTCCTCGTGACATGTTTCGTGACATTCTCGCGAGGATGTCACGAGGCCGCTACGAGGAAACTGCTTCCGTGGAATTCAAGCTACACGGCTCCGCGCTGCACCGCACGGCACCGTGCCGTGCTGCGACTGATCCGGTGTGAAAGTCTGGCACACAATTAGAAGCCCGTTTGCCGTAGTCCACGGACTGTTGGGCCCACAGAGTTAAATAGTCTATCTAGAGTCAATACGTCCAATTAGAACAGCAGAAAATTTTGAGGCCTTGCTTGGCTTCGCTAAGCTACATGGCCGCCGGCACAGCCGCCGGTCGAGTGACGTCATTTTTACGTCATTTTGTT
>Ga0209782_1000704_pt1 | contig 15522 bp, 10 predicted proteins | sample WorMetmaBAHAMAS1_FD_187390 | JGI IMG/M metagenome (GOLD analysis project Ga0209782, IMG submission 187390) | Marine gutless worms symbiont microbial communities from Max Planck institute for Marine Microbiology, Germany - Inanidrilus... | ecosystem: Host-associated > Annelida > Digestive system...
CTGTTATGATTACAACCGTATTGCTTATAACCGGAAGTTTACCAAATATCGAGTAAAACTGGATCTGGGATAAATATTCTTTATTTACTGACGGGCCCTATATGAGATCACGGTGTTACCTGCTGCCACGCGGCAGATGGACACACCCGCCTTTACCCCCAGCTAATTAAAGCTGGTATTTGACTCAGCGATTCCGGAGGGATGCAAGGCTGAGTTGACCTACATTTGGCTCGGTTACATACCGAGGTGGTATAACCACCCGAAGGCCGTCCGTCACCTACAATCCAGCTCAACGTAGAGTGACTTCATTCGTGGGACGAACAACGCTTCCACTATACCAAATCGCCAACCTGCGTACGGCATCGTTGTAACTTCGGCCGTAATAGCAAGTGAATTTGATGTACAGTTTGATACCATCAAAGATTGATGATTTCAACCATATTCTCGGCGTGATAATGAAGAAGTCTGTACATCTGTAGGCCTATATCGAAACTTTTTCGGATCTAAAATATAATTTTGTATAGGCCTAATTAACGCACCCCCGACGTCAAACCCCAATGTTGTAACCAGCTGAGCGACTGTCACCAAATTTAAGACGTTGTTCTGTCGTGAAACTGCCAAGAAACCCTGAAAATTTATAAGTAAGAATCCCTGCAATTTACTTTCGTTGGGTCCCACAACTCTACTCCTGAACCAGGCGGGGGATGAAAATTGGAAAGGGGGGACTCACATGCCTCAAATTTCACCCCTCAGTCTCATCAGTGCAACGTATTTTGCCTGCGTGGCGAAAAACGTCTAAATGAAGTATTGAGTAATCTGCATACGTAATGTCAGTAACAAACGAAACAATCATAGATATCAGATTTCGCCCCCGGTGCCTCATTCTGATGAACTGCATCAAACACTGTGTCTAACAGGTAACGCCACCTGACGAACTTCTTCCAAATATAACGTCGAGCTTGATTCTGGCCCACTGGCCCCATAGTATAAAAAGATGACGCCATACACAAACGGGAAGTTGCGATATGTCGCAGCGCTGTCAGAGAAAAACCGAGCCATGGCCACAGGCAACATGCATACAAATCGGTGAAGTTTGGCCGTGTGGTTTTCGAGTTATGCGAGCTCACATACAGACAAGCAAACAACAAACAAACAAACAACAAACAGATAAATACCCATCACAATACTTTGCCCCCTTTGGGGGGAGGCAAAGTAACAACTATAGTAATATACTGACTTCTCACCATTACTGTTAGGTCATAAGTAATCGAAGAACATCAATAAGAACAGAGATGTTAAAAGTCTTGAGACCAATCATGGTTTCGGTTTTGATCTTGAGGCCAAAATTTGGGTCATGGTTTTGAGGGTTTGGTCTGTTTCAATGTTTCGAGAATTTGGTCGTGGACTGGAATATTTGATCTCATATAACATCACTGCGTTAATACCGCGTCCTACACCAGCATCGTTAATGTGATTCAGTGCAAAATTGCTGCTAAAATATGCTGCCGTTCTTTCTCAGATATCTGTAAAATAAATTGCTGTCAAAAATATTGCTTTACGTAGTGGGACAACACACGGGTTCTATGTACTTAGGCCTATAGCACGCTATAGCTGCTTCATTTGTTGATGTGTTGTGTACACGTACAAATGTATTCATAGCATTCTTGCTGTTGTTGTGTCCACTCAGCTAAACTTCATTCGATGATGGCGTTTATATTTTCGTATCGCCTTCACACTGCCAGTAGACTATAACAAAGATCAGCATGCATATTTTGATAAGTTTGTCGTAAATTGTCAATGACCCATTGAACTTTGTCGTGACGTACTGCAGTAATTTGTTGGTGGACCATATTTTCAGTCAGCCGATGACTGAACAATGCTGAACCACTTCCGTTGGGCACAACTTTTAAAATGTATAGTTTGCTCGAGTGTCAGTGTTGTCGTATTTGAAGCCGAAAGCAAATATTGAGTGTAACATCTTTTTTTGTGATATGCAATATAGTTTATGTGGCACCAGTGTAACTTATGCATAGTCTTCATATTAATGCTGAGTTGCAAACTTTTTAAAACAGTGCATATTGCTGCTACAATTCTGTTGTCATTGTGCAACAAATCTGTAGTGACACTGACACTGTATAGTCTTCGCACAAGTTGCATAAAATGTGACAATTTCCTATGCAGATTTCTCTTGCTTTCACTACTGTTGCTTGCTCTTGCTAAAATTTATTTTGAATAACAGTACAGAAATTTTTTTGCATGTGCAAACAGCAAGGTTGTCCGTGATATTGTTGCTGTTACTATCACTGTGAAGGTACACATCTGGACAATGATTTTTTGACAGATAAGAAGGAATATTGTTTCAACCGTTCTGTGCTGTACTAATGGATCACAGATTTAAAGTGATATGCACCACTGCACATTCACATATGTCGTTTGTTACAGATGGCTGTTGATTTATGATTTACTGTGCGTTTTTGTATCTCTATCTGAACTACAGCCAATTGCTAGCACTATGATTAGTTTTTGTTTATCTCTATTTTTGTTATTTTTTTGGTGATTATGTGATGTTCAGTACCACAGTAAGATGTTAAGCATTGCTTATTTATTTACTTAACTTACTCAGGGTTATGTATTCAGTTCTCTGCGTTCGACTAATCAACTCATCATCGACCGTGGAGTTCGGTGAGTTTACATTTTCTGGTCCTAGAAATATGTAAAAGACTTTATGCAAGACTTTGTTGACTACCAGATACTATCACCAGTGTCTGAAAACACTTTTTTATGTACTGGTAGGCTGTGCACGGATGCCAGCTACTACAATTATTATTCTATGGATTCTCTTGGACCAGACTCAATCTGAAGTGACTGCAGAATGGAGGCCGATAAAGTAACCACCCAGCAACTTCTGACACCTCAACACAAAGCTGTGAAATTGTGATTGCTAACATTATGTGCATCATAGATGGTGTTACTGTTTACCCAATGTTTACCAATCATATAAAAGCCTTTTCAGATACAAAACTGGTTGTTAATGTATACTTTGGACTCAAGAACTTGGCAAGATATTATATCTTACATATTAGCAACTCAACAAATGTTTTTCTCGACAGTTACCACCCACTTATTTACCTGAGTGGACTGGATAGTGCCATTAAATTTCACATTAACCAACTAACCAATGGTTGCAGCCCTAACATAAGACTAGCAGACATGATTTTTCCTGCAGTTTGCTTATCATGCCACTTCTAGTCACAATGTGCATACGTACAGGTTGTATGCTACTACTGTGAAAGAATAATTAATATGTCAGCTTGTTTTATTTAATGCACTGTTTTGCTTTGAATATCCATGTCTTGTGATGTTGTGACAGTGTCAACACGTCAGAATACAGTAGCTGTCTTCTTCAGTGTTTGTACTATTGATTGACGATGACAAAACACAGAACACTCATTTTTAATCGTTCATTACAATCCAGCAAACTGCCAGTTTTACAAAAGAATAAAACTGGTGGGTCAGCACGCACAACCGAAAATTGATTCTTTCCAGAACTGTGAGCCAATGTAGCTCATGGAGAAGTGGCGTGACGTGCTCGTATTTTCCAGCTTGAGACATCAGCCTCGATGACAGCCTCTGAAGACACCGCAGAAGTATGATGGTCTTTAGGGTTAAGACTGCACTGAATGTGCTCTGACCTCTGGCAAATCCTACACGGAATGTCCCCTAATTGGGCCCATTCTATGGGGCCATAGCGGTCCCCTCTGTCACCGTTGTTGTTGTCGTTGTCGTGGACATCGATGCGCAGGCGGCGTGCGACAGTATCGACACCTGGTGAATGGCAATGTAAAATTAGGGCGTGCGGCAGCTCGCAGTGGCGAATGGGCCCAACATTTTTCAAATGCTTCTTGTATTATCGACACTGGACATAAACATACTGCGACATATACAATCACTATTGACTGACTGATTAAGTTAAGGCTTTACATTCCACTCTACACAACACAGCTCAATTTAATGATGCTTTTCCCAGCTAATCTCTTGGCTAGCACCGAGGAAACAAAATCCGACACAAATAAAGCAGCAAAACAAAATAGGTTACACAGAATCTCACGTGTGTGCAAATCACTGTGCACAACTGTGGTACACAACAAAGCATCAAACAGTTCTGATAATCTTCTCTCTTAACCTCCAGACCAAAGCACAGCTCTCAGCACAGCCACCGTGCCAGCCAGCGAAGGTGAAGCCGTCGTACGATCCCCAACAAACATGGCCGCCACCAAGATTGTGGCTGTTGACTTCATAGACTTATATTAAATATTCTTGGTTGACTTCAACAAAATGACTTCACTCTACTGGCGGCCTGCTTGCGGCGATGTTCGTTGGGGTAGATCTGCTAGCCAATCGATGGCTTCATATGCTTCTGCTGTTTTGAATGGACGTAAGAAGTCGAGAGAATATTCAATATAATTGTCTATGGGTCTCAGTGTATGGGGATGTAGCAGGCTAAACGATCTGTAATCGTGGTACGTTGGGCAGCGGTTCGTGAATCTGTCGTTCGAGTTCGCGATAGTCACTGATAACAGCTGACAGAGACTGAAGACTGTTATCAAACTCCGCCTCGTCCATTGCATCAATACGTGTGTAGTGACAAACGTGAGCCTACACATACGACATTTCACTGTGAGTATAAGCGGACTGCATATTTTACAGCCGGCCATGGATGCTGGGCTGTCAAAGGTCACAGATCCCCGTGGCCCACTCTCAACATACACAGTGCTGATTACTGTGGTTACTAGGCTGACGGCATAGCTGTAACCTTTGTTTGGCTTATTCTTTCAGTACAAACAGTACGCAGTACTCCGAAACCTCTGTTTCATAGATGGCACATGTTAGATTGTCTATCTTCACCACGGTGTCATTACTGGCATGCTAATCCCAACTCCTAACCTTCTGAAATTTTAACAACTCTTCTCCGGTCCATTAGTCTACCTATTCCTCCAAATTTCATGAAAACTGATCCATAACTTCTGGAATTATCCTACTAACGAACAGATAAATAGATAAAGAGACAATCATGGATCTAAGCATACCAGCGTAAAAGTATCAACTATCAGGGTCTATTACTTCTGTTCAACAAGCCTACTTTGCTGTGAAATTTGTGCAACTTAACAGCACAAAAACATAATTAATTAACATTATTACAGCAATCTATCAAGTAAGTTGTCATCTACCTTATGCAGTCAAACAAATAAGACTGAAACTGTGCAATGCCATCTCAATAACTCATCAACGGGGGCTAGTTACCTTTCTCTTGTAGAGCTTGACAAAGCGGTCCCGCAATGACTGGAAGTTACGCCACACACAGGTATTGTTGGCAAGAGTCAGTAGCGAATAGGGATGGCCGACAGGCGCCACCGAACACAGTCCAGTCTTCCAGCCCTCCGTGTTCCAGTGAACAAAGTTCAGAGACGGCCTCAGTCTTCACACAAACACACACAATATACATCAAAACATACACCGACCGTGTTTCAAAAATGACCAACCTGGCGATCTTCAGGTAGCGTAGGAACGTAATCATGTATTTACTAGCCAAGAAGGCCACGATACTGTATGCCAGATTTCATTAGAAGAATGGAAGATCGCAAAGTGGGTTACAGTAGTGTTTGATACACAGCAAACACAGGAGAAGCAACAATAACTGCAGATTAATTATGAAGAAAATATGGAAACAACACCCACTTAACTGACAAGTTCACTGAAAGCAACAGAAAATAGAACGCTTATATTAACTTACCAGTGTCTGCAGAGTAGATGAACAGTGACAAAATGTGGACTGTTATAAAGTTAAATTTCTTCAATGCTTCAATGCAAAAAAACGTTCAACTTTTATTTCAACTTCAACGACAACAAAGTTTGCTACAGCTTTGTCTGTGCCAATTTATTAAAGGACTTGTTAACAATATTAAAATTCAAAGCAGTATTCACAGTCAATATGTTGCCAACCAATAGAGCCATTATAATGTTAGGCCTAATGGATGGGCATTTCGACTGTAGTAATGTTGGCCAACTAGCTGCAAAGGTTCCCCTTTGGAAGCATACACAAGATTGCCCAAAGAAAATTGGGAACAGGCCACATCGAACTCCCCATTGCCTCAAAAATTACCCCTTGCTGTGGACCAATCCCCAAACTCAACTACCTGCCTCAACCCTGGACCCATCAGACCTATCATCCCAAATCGCATCCATATCCGATCAGCCATTTTGCCACAATGGGCTGGACAGACAGACAGACAGACACACATAGACAGACTAACAAATGGTTGGAGAGAATGTTCGATGACCACAGACCGTTTTCACTCTATAGAGAGCTCCACAGCCTACTAATTCTGCAAAATTGCGCAAATAAACAATTAATAGCGGAAAACAGTAGTATCAGAGTCAACAGCTCTTCCATCAGGAGTTCAGTAGTGGATGTAAAACAGATGAGGCAAGGCCAATGGCTAGCATCAGCATCCTGTATTACCTTCAGTGCTTCGATACCGGTGGCTGGACAAGAGAAAGGTCATCCAGCTGGTACAAGAACCCGATCCACTTTTCATCGGGGTTTCTCTTCATGAACACGTGGAGGATGTTACACAACTGATGGCAAACTTGATAACCCAGGTACATGAGTGATAGCCATTAAAATGGAGATTTGTAGGAAAGTAGGTAGCGGTAAACGTCACCTAAATCAGCTTTTTAACCAAAGACGCAACGATGCTCACACCTGTCAATATTTCGGCGGATGTCGGACATTTCCACATTGCCTCGGACAATCAGTCCACATGCAAGGTAGAGTCCATGCTTCGGATCAGTCTTCAGCAGCTGATGATCGTGAGCAAATGCATCGCTGAACATCTGATCCAACCTACAGGTACACTTCACTTGTAATCTCAACAGTCAACACAAAAGGCCCGTTTTTCGTAGCCTACCAGAACCTACCAGGTAGGTGTTTGGTATGTAAACATGGTAGTCACGTGATTAGTATACCGAAAGCTGACTGGTCTAGCGTGAAAAATAAACAACTAACAGCCACGCCCTGTTAGGTTCTGGTAGGTGATGAAAAACAGGCCTAAAGTCTCCACAGCTGGAAAAACCATGCTGGCTGCATCAGCAGTAAGCAACCACATCTTGTGGTTTATGAAAGGTTGTTCAAGCATGCAGCTTACAACTCTTTTGTTTAGTATCTAAAAACAGACACTTCGGACGGAATTGCCATTAGTTACAGTCGCCTAAGTACTGTAACTGAATATCAGAAATGACGACACTAACTATGACTAGAAAGCATCGATTCATCGATAGAGGTACAGCAACAGTTTTCCTTTCTGTGACAGTGAGTCAAATGACCTACGACCTAGACCTTACAACTTGACCTAGATAGTGTCAGCGAACTGCTCTGCCAAATATATATGTCATGCAGGTCAAGGCTTTTATGTTCAAGACTATGCTCTAGCTAGACACACTGAAGGACACCAGGCCAACTGCTCTACCTGGACCACTATTGTGGTGGGCAATAATAAAGCTGAAGAACCTGCGAGTCGGGATTTTGATGTCGGCGAGTGAGTAGAGTGGAGTCAGACTGGACACGAGGTAATGCATGCGCGGAAATGGAACAAGATTCATCGTGATCTCGTTCAGATCGACGTTCAGCGAACCTTCAAATCGTGCCGAGCTAAACACACAAAATCATTATGTCCATGATGGAACTAGTATTAGAGTATTTGTGTGCCTGTGGAGTTAACCTTTCTCCTCAATGAAACACTAATTATTGCCTCAAGTCTCCACAGTCTCTTTCCTCCACCCTGATCCACAGGAATTAGCTCAAGGCTCAGATCTTCCTAAACCCTTTCCCAAAGTCTACACCCATACCAAGCGCTATTGTTCCTTCATACAGTATAAACTTAACCATTAGTAATAGTTGCTTTACTGTTGTCCGTATTTGCCTTTTGTTTTTTATTAGTATTTAGTTCCACAATGATATTATTATTATGTTATCGCTATTTTAATGACTCATTTTAATTAGTGTACTATTGCTGCTTTTATTACATAGCCCAATTGTATTGTATTTATCTATTCAGCTCTTACATTGTATAGCTCAAGTGTATTTTAATAAACTTAGTTACTTTACTTACTGACTTACACATGAAATTAGTCTCAGCATCTTCAGCAGCAATCCCATTGCCGTAACTGAACTGAACTGGACACTCTCATCCAAGATCCATGTAGCCATCCAGCAAATTATACAGTCCACTGATAAAGTACCAACTACTAAAGAATTAAAAACACTGCTTTCACGAGACACAAGCATCCTTCAAAATTGCCATTAATAACATTGGAGTGACATTCCATGTAAGCTCACTCAGACGGTATGTGAGACGACTCAGCGACCAAATATTTTTAATGCATTATGAAGACTATAAACAAACATTTCCGTGAAAATATAAAACACAACAAACATGAAATATTTTTTTCTGGCGGGAGAGGGAGTTCCACTGAGTATACCTGCATTCCATTGTCTTAACCCTTACAGCTGACGCCAACACGTGATATCACACAAATCGATACATAATGACACAAAATCACCTGGTAATGTTGAGCAGCAGGTTGGCGACTATGTTGTTCATGGCATCAAAAGGTTTCCCGTCTCGTGGCTTGGTGACACAGCCGTCGCTTGCCGTCAAAGCACTCTCCTGTTTAACGCGAGACCCAGCAACACGTCCAAACACCTTCTTACCAGTTCTGTCTGGCGGCAAGGCCGACTCGATTTTACCAACAATATCAACCAGAGCCTGCAGTCAGTCAACACAAAACAAATCTATATAATAATAATAAAAACAAATGGGCAAAGAATTGTGATGAACAGCAGCATGTGTAAGCTGGCCGACCATGACCCTATATCTTGACTGTTAATTTGATTCACGACTTTGCATTAGAATTACACAATAATAATGTGTGCTATTAAATAATACTAAGAACATGAAATAAGATGGAAAAACAATGTAACAACAAATAAAGTACATTAAAATAAAGTAAAAATAAAAATTCTTAAACAAAAAACAACAGTCGTTGCAAGTGAAAAATGAGTATTAAGTTAATTACTGAGAAAAAGTCAAACTAGAGATGAAAAAATAAAACAACAATATGTGTCAATATTTCTTTCTTATATCTTCTCAATACTTTAACTCTTTTGGTTGGCAACAGTTAGTAATATGCCTTGCTTTAGTAATCCAAAAAGTCACTGCTAGCCCTAGGACTAATGCAAGCAGGCTGGTTAAAAAAGTACCAACAGTCATGTCTTTTTTTACTTTACATTTAAAGAAATGCAAGTTTTAGCTCTAAGCATGCACTGAGATAAGCAAGTATTTTCCAGGTGACCTGGGGTTAGCAGTCTGCCTGCCCCTTAACTAAAGTTTTCTGCATTGTCAGATGCCCTCTCTGACACCAGTCAGAGATATTAGCCACTCGACCTTATCCTGTCTGAATCCACTGATTTTAATGCCAGTACTAAATACCACAAAACAATATTCCAACTTTGCTTCCATTGCCAAAATGGGTACATGCTAAACTACTTCAAAAAATGTGAACAAACAGCAGCTATAATATCACTGTACAGACATCTCGTGCCATTATACTGCATGCAAAATCACTCGTGTTTACAACCACTCATTAGAAAGCTGTCTAGAAGACCTGATTTTCCACTGGCAGCACGCAGTCGGCGTGGTCCGCCAACTGCTTCATTGCAAGAACGCTGTTGTACGGCGACGTAATAACATCATCATCGTCTGATGGAAAAACGGCCGTAACAAACCTATCAGACATGTTATAATAAGACCACAAATCTAATAGCCAATGTCACAAATAACTACTTAAATAATCAATTACTACAAACATGTGTAATATTTAGTAATCAAACGTTTAGTAAAATGCTGCCAAAAATGGACGTAGAACCTTTTGGTCACTAAATTCATTGAATACGTAAATGGTTAGTAAGGGAGTACCCAGTGAGTTCTACACATGAACTAAGTAAAGGTCATCGTCAACAAACTGTCAAACAACAGTAATGTCACTACGGTCTGTGGGACAGTTATTTCTCTCTTATATAATGTGACAGAACCTAGCCAATGAAGACAGCATGTCGTGGTCTGTGCCACAAAATTAACAACTAAAGCTATGGCACATTATTGGCTGTCCTTATTGTCTGCACTGCTACTATCATCACGACTATACTGACAGATATCTAATCTGCGTGCAAGACAGCTGCTAAAAACTAATTACAATTTTTGTTAGACAAGCTTTCATTGCCACAGTAACTTCATAACGGCTGGACGGATCCCCAAATATGAACTTTCTGGGAGCAACTGGAGCAGATTGGATGCCTTTTTCATAGATGCTCAATTAACAATTTCACAAAGAACTGAAGTATAGCCTACCTGTGTACTAAATTTGACAGCTCTAGCTAAAGCAATTCCTTAGATATGAATGGGGGGTCCGAAATTTAAAGTAGGTCACGTGACATAACCACGCCCCTTTCGGGCATGGTTTGTCCTCGATGGGCTGGGACTAGCTACGATCAACCTGTGTACCAAATTTGAAATCTCTACATTCACCCACTACAAAGATATGAAAAACCATAAAAATGCAAAAATGTGGGTGGTTTGGGGGGGTTAGGGGTCACCCCAGGTCATCAGCAACATAACTATTTGATACAGTGCATACGACTTCCTATTCAACTTTAATACAAACTACGCATCTAACTTGTACCGTTTTCGAGTTATAGTGAGTTATTTGTCGAAACTGGCCAATTTTAACCCACCCCACCTGCATTTGTCTCTCCCGTATAGGGTGATAAATTTGACAAGTTCAATATATATAATGTTCACTGACAACCAGAACTTAATTCAATATTTATTTCCCCTCGGTATTGTTTTCTTTGCTAACTATTTATGTCTCACCCTAATAACACAACAGCAAGTTTCATCAATGCACTGTTTAATAACAGTCGAAAATATTACATGCTTCTGTACTGGTGTATTGCACTCAAATCTTACACAAAAAAAAACTATCTTTGCAGGCATAGTTTAGTATGATTTTCAAAGAAACCCGTAAGGACTTACTTTTCATTGGCCCACCATGTACAGTGGCACAGCAAACAGCATACATACCATAAAGGTGAATACTTTGCATATCTGACCTAAATATTTCTGGATATTCTTCTTCCAGCAAGTTGAGAATGTATGTTCCAACGCCTGATCCCGTTCCTGATGAAACAGAACAAGTTGAATGATCGCTTTTGCAGTGTTTATTTTTACGCACTGGCAACATGCAAACATCACTTTTGCAACGTCAACCGCACTGCTTCCTGGGACTTCAACTATGAGTTTGATCTTTATTACTGATCGACGAACACAAAAATGGGCTAAGAAAATATACAAGTGCTAAACTTATGTTAGCAATAACACAAAAATGAACCCTAAAAGATAAACGAGCAGTCAACCGTAAGAAGTGATCACCTGTGTGTATGTCTGTAGCATACGTGCACACCTGTCGTACACAACAACTATTCCCCGACAATCTCTTGGCTAGCACTGAGGCGAACCTTATGGACATTTGTAAAGAGCAGGATCACATCAAGGCTACATCTGCATTACATGTGCCTGCGTCATAACCTTTGCCAGCCACTGTAAATTTCCTACCTTTCCTTTCCCACAGCACTTCGTTAAATGAAATCTATTGACATATCAGTACTAACTGTTGACATGTGTACAGTGAACATAAATTACAAATATCTAAGTTTTTTTTATTATCGTTGAAGCTTGACATTAGTTACCACTACTTATCAACATAACCTGCTTAATGTAATATTTATTATTACCTTTTCTACCTTTCTATAAGTACCAGTGTCAGCAAGTCGACATACTTATTTAACTGCTAAAAATGAAACGTTTAATAATTTGCCTCAGTGGCATCAGGAATGGATATCCGACCATAAAAATTTGTATCACTTACCTCTAAATATCCACCAGCTAATAGGTACAACTAAAAATGACCATTAAAGTGAAGCAGGTAGGAATGGCAGTGTCCATTGGACAAACCACACGATGATGACGATGATAATAAAATGTGAGTGTGACACCTAAGTCATTCAGTGTACATACAATTTACCACTCCACCGGCCAGACTGCTAACTTCATTTAATGACCATTTTTCATGTGAACTTCAGATGCTTCTCCTCTACATGATCAGGAAACGAACCTCTAGGAATAGGTTTTTTCACGCACATGTCCTTCTTGTTTATGCAACTATCACGGTCAAAGCTCAACAACAGGTGACTTCCCTTTCACTGTCGCCGGACCACGGGCCTTGTAGCAGCCTGCCGGACGTGATCTATCAGACACCACTGCTGGCCGCCTTCAAATGATCTTTAAAGACATACCTGGTTTTACAAAGTTTTTTATTAATAGCTTTTAGAGACCACATTCTTGTAATTTTTGTGACATTGTGCCATGCCCTTGAAGTGAGCGCTGTCATTTACGGCACTGTGACTGTTTAACATTTCATTTACGTTACATTACATTATATAAGAAAGCACTGAAGGGATGAACACGATGTAATGGGTGCCTGTTCTAATACACCGGTGCCTGAAACTTACCACCACCCATGCTGTGCAGAATGAAGAAACACTGAAGACAGTCACAGTTCTCTGCCGATCTTCTTACACACTCGATGATCTGTTCACGATATTTCGGTCCATACTCGTGGTGCCCTGTTGCCCTGATAAAACCACAAGCAATAAGCTAATGTTACGTTTCTTTATTATTATTATTATTATTATTTTTTTTTTATTTGACCCTTTTTTATTATTATTATTATTATTATTATTATCAGGCCACATTGCAGATTAGCCAGTTGTGGCCTACTGCTACATATAAACTAGCATGGTTAGTGTGAATGTCTGTTGGTCAAAATCATCAGCTATGTGAAAATGGTGAAACCGAGTAACCGACACAGATGCTTGCTTGTAGTGTCCAACCTGTAACCAAGGAACCTCATTAGATGAAGTCCAGATCCTCACAGGAAAGGATAATCTGAGAGGTTTCTGACCTACTGAAAAGCACTGAGAATCTCTGCTGTACAGGATGCATCAAAAGGGACCATGCAATTATCAATACCGTGAGAAAAGATTACAATGCTTAATTTGTTCATACAACTCTTCGGTTTGGTCGAGCAATGTAAACGTGAAACTCACCAATTGTTTCCCGACCCAGAGACATCGGTGATCAGCTGACGATGATCAAATATGTCAGACAATGGGCCCTTCATGACTTCAGACACCACACCCTCCTCCATGTCTACCAGTACTGCCTGAACGCAACACGGTATACTTGGTCAAATCACTGATACTATATAAGTGCACTAAAGCTAGAAACTACGGTTCTTCTGCATCAGATGGTCATACGAAGTATTAGAAGCCTTCAGATTACAAACTATCCCTCAAGTGGGCATGGTAAGGGTCACGTAACCCACCGTCAGTGAAAATTTAGAAACCGTAACAAAACTGCTTTCCAATACCAATAATGGAGGAAACATAGTACGAATAATTACAATATGTGTACAAATACAAACAAGTAATGATCGACAACTTACGTGCGACACGTTGAACGCCCCTGATTACTGACAAACAGACAATTCCAGACAAACGGACAACACAATTTTTCACCATTTGACATTGACCTTTGACCTACGACCTTGACCTACAACCCCAGGCTAGCCAAGGTCAAGGTCGTCCCTCATGCCAAAAAACAAGCACGCATGTCAAAAATCAAGGTCACAGGTCAAACAGGACAGTGCCCACAGACAAACAAACGGACGGACGCTACCAAACGTATTATTGCCCCTGCTACGCGGTCGATAATTCCTATTTCAATAACACTGAGTGTCTTTGAAAGTCACTCATCTACTGCAAGCCTTTTCAATAGTAGTTGTGTACAAAACACTGTGTGTCTCTCAGCAATAGCTAAGTCTCTTGTTAAATTTACAAATATCATGCACAGATAGCAAAAATTTAACACACCCTGGCTTTTAATGAACGTATCTTCCCACAAGCATTTCCAAGTGGAATGTCACTTGCGTCACCATACCTTGTGTCAACATTACGGAAGAAACTGCTCATTGCTTCATCATAGATTCCCGCCTGCAACACCAATTACCAAAGTCTTACGAGTACATTAGGCCTATCATACAATTACCAATCACCATTCGATTAATAAATTTGCAATCTGCTTAAAATAATGACATGCAGAAATGAACATGAGTCTCCAAAAGTCAAGTCCCACGCAAGTCTCAAGTTTTATAATAATAATAATAATAATAATAATATAGACATTTGTATAGCGCCATATGGTCATAACTTCAGAGGCGCTGGGCCAGGTAGTGTGCTAGTGGGAGTGCGAAGAGGAAAGAGAGTAAGCCTGAGAGAAGAGAAATGTCTTTAGTTTAGATTTAAAAACTGCGATGGAGTCACTATCGACGACTGTCCTCGGGAGCGAGTTCCACACAGAAGGCGCTGAGCAGACAAGTCAGTAACAAAGTAGTAACTCGAGTGATGACTCGAATCAAAGAAGTTATGCAACAGCAACTCCTGCAATGGCAAGAACCTATAAAAGCGCATAAGGTATACAAGAGCGAGAATTGCCAGATTGTTACTATCACTGGACACTTTGGGGCCAAAACACTTGAGCAGGATGACACTCTGGCACAATTACTGGCAATAGGAGTTTCTCAGCTGCTGTTTTCCAGTTGCGGAATGATCTTCCATCCAGACTACAGAGACCGAGACTGTCCTTCAATTCCTTCAAACAATCTCTGAAAACTTATCTCTTTGGCGACTGAAGTGCCTAGTGACTCTTTAAATTTACAGGCGCTATTACTGGTGATATGCAGAAATGGCATCTATCTATATGTTATGAACAGTACTGCCAAAGTGTCCAACAGACAGTTCAACAACATTGTGCCAAAGTGTGTGGCAGAACACGTGAATTGGCAGTGATGTTCTGCAGGATAATACAGTATTAGTATCTCAATGCCAAATGTTAGGCATCACTAAAGCCATACGTGACACTATTTTCACTTTTTAGCCTGAGCAGCATTGGACACTTAGGCATGATAACAGTATCTTGTGATCTCAAGACCAAGGTCTTGACCTGCCTCCGTGGCTTTGTGGTCTAGCGATCTCGGGCCGCGGTGCAGTAAAAGCCTGGCTGGCTATTCGGCAGGGCGTAGGTTCGTATCCCACCCCTGCCGGCATGTCGAGCCAGGTTTCTGCATGAGATTATTCTCGGGCAAGGTACAAGAGGGTCCGCCTGTGTCCACAGTTAAACTGTGACAGGCCATCACACCTGGATCGGGGGGCGTCTGGGTGTGGTGAGAGCCGCCGGTGCGGATAACAGATGGCAGGGGCCAGCGGACCTATAGGAGGCCAGCACATGG
>Ga0209782_1000705_pt1 | contig 15522 bp, 14 predicted proteins | sample WorMetmaBAHAMAS1_FD_187390 | JGI IMG/M metagenome (GOLD analysis project Ga0209782, IMG submission 187390) | Marine gutless worms symbiont microbial communities from Max Planck institute for Marine Microbiology, Germany - Inanidrilus... | ecosystem: Host-associated > Annelida > Digestive system...
AGCAAACGGCACCACTGTGCCTCATGCAGCCACCTGCTTCGAGACGCGACGCTCCGCGTCGCTCCTCGAGCCATGAGGGTTTTTGTGGCGAGGAGAAGGTGGCCCGAAGGGCCGGATGAGGGGGTTCGGGTCGTCGAGCCCTACCGCAGGCGTTGCCGCTCAAAGGCCTCACGCAGGCGACGTTCGTCGACGCCCAGTTCGCGAGCGGCGCGGCGGATGTCGGGCGGCGGGGGGCCGACGGCCCGGCGGAGCGCATCCGGATCGAGGTTCAGGTCCCGGGCAACGGCGGCAATCGGGTCGCCGCCGGCCCTCCCCTGCCCTTGGTGCCGGCCGGGTCCGCCGGCCTGGGGTCGTCCATTGCCGCCCCCGGGCGGCGCAAGCGTCACCGGCGTGCCGCGGAAACAGCCGATCGAATAGGGATACGCGTCGGTCAGGTGGTAATGGTAGACCTCAGTGATCGCCCCGTTCCACCGGGCCGGGCCCGTGTGGCCGTGGCATTCATCCAGGTCGTCGTTGCCGAGCGCCCTACCGCCCACCTCCAGATTGCCGAACACCCCGAACCCGTCCAGCGCATAGGCAACCAGCACGCTGTGGCCGTTCGCGTCGACGCCTTCGGTGAGGCAGGGTGCATGGTCGTGATAGTGATACTGCCCCTGCTGCTGAGGATGGCCTGCGCAACGGTCGAGGATTTCGTGCGCCGCCGCGTCGCGTCCCCGAGCATCCAGCGCGTTGTACAGGGCGCCGCCGACCAGGGTGAAGGCGATCATGCCCATGGGAACGCAGCTGGGCACGTCGGCCCGTTGCGGGACCAACGGAAGGTTGAGCTGGATGTCCTGTTCCCGGATCCGGCCGGGATTGCGGTCGTATTCGTAGGCCGGGTCGGTGCGACGGATCGGAAATATCCCCGTTGCATGCGTCTGCAGGTTGTTGGCGCGCACGACCCGCCGCACGCCTTCGACCGTGACCTCGACAAAGGCGTCCGGCCAGGTGACCGACCCGCCGACGATGGGCTTGCGGTCGGGATAGAAGATCCCGTCCTCGATCCAGACGCCTGTTCTGCGAGAGCCCGGCGCATTGGGATTGAAACGCTGCTGGCAGGAGAACAGAAGCCCGCGCCGCGGTTCAGATGAGATGTTCCCGTCGCCGACAGGCCGCGGGTCATGGGCTCCGGCCGGCGCAACAACCACGGAGACCAGTGCCGCCAGCAAGATGAAGCGAATCACGCCAGAGCGATGAGATCGCATGGTCGTCGATCCTCATGTGGTGAGAGGGCTAGGCGCGACGGCTCGATTTATCTGTTGCTTTACCGGTAATCGCGCGAACGAACCTCTTTGACGATTTACGCAGTCTTCTTCGCCATTGGGTGACCATCGTCAGGAGCAGCGCAAACACGAACTCATGCGTGAAGTAACCTCGTGCGAATGCGATGCGGTCTCTATAGATCCGAAAGGGCGCTGGTGTCGTCCTGACTAGCTTCAGATGCTGTTCCCTCTTCTCCGCATCCAGCATGATACCCTTCGTATAGACGAAGTGCCGGATCCGCACTGGACTGACCGCGGCATCGTTGTCCTGGAAATTGTAGTGAGCGGAAAGCTCCGAAGGAATTGTCCCGGCCTCGATACATGCAGCGCGAAAGTAAGGCTGATCACCGCCTTTTTTTCGTGTGCATACCTGCCGCAAGACGCGCCCAGTTCTCGAAGACTGGCTGCGCATCCGGGAATCGGTACGCGATCACGCCAGAATTGAACTGCGGTATGGCCGGCGGATAGTTCTCGTATTCCCACTCAAGGTTAAACGCGATTCCGTCGCTTAGTGCCAGGATCGGAACATAGTCCAGCGCTTCGAAGATCTCGTCGGAAAACGGCCTAAGCGCAATCGTGTCGGCATCCAGGTAGATCGTCTTGTCAAAGGGCGTGCGTTGAAGAGCCAGCGGCTTGTCAAAGAACGTGAAGGTCGGCTCCTCGATTATCCGGACCTCGCAGTCTTTGATCTTGAGGTTCCGGATTCTCTCTTCGTGAGCCGCATCGGTAAAAACCACGATGCTCAGAGTTGGCTCGACTTCCCGAAGGTGCGCTGCGGAGATCTCAAAAAGCTGGACAGCCTTGGTGCCGGTTGCGACGTAGACGACGCCATGGGACTGCTCGGACATTGCAACTCTGCGTTGATGACGGTTTTGATTCGGCTATCGGACGGCCGACCCTATTCGCAGCCCGCACCAATTTCGTTGGCCTGCTCACCAAGAAGCCGTTCGGTTCGTGGGTCGGTCTGTTCTCCGGCACCGCGAGCGTGGCAGGAGCATGCCAACGACGGCGGCGCAGCCGCCCATGGCCTCTGCCAAGCCGCGCTCGTGGCACATACTCCAGCAAAACAGCTTTGACCTCCCACCGGGGCACGGTAGCCTTCGGGGCACACTGCAGGGGCCGGGACCGTCAAGCAATCAACACAGCGGCCCGTGAACAAAGGAGGAGGAAAGACATGAAAGCCACACGTCGTCTGATCGGGGTCTGCCTGGCAGCGGGCATTCTGCCCGGGATCGCCGCCGCGGACTCATCGACGCGGGTCGCGCTGGTGCCCGGTGGACCGCATCCCTATTTCGCCGCCTGGGAACAGGCCGGCGTCGACGCCGCCGCCGACTTCGGTCTGGGCGCGGCGGACTACAAAGTTCCGCAGAAATGGGAGCTCGGCCTGCAGAACCAGATGCTGGAGAGCCTCGTGACCCAGGGCTACAACGCCTTCCTCGTCTTCCCCGGCGATCCGGTCGGCACCGTCGCCATTGCCGACGAACTGGCCGGCACGGGCGCACCGGTCATGGCGCTTGCAGGCTGCCTGAAGGATCCTTCCGAAGCCGTTTTCTGCATGGGAACCGACACCGGCAACTCCGCCTATCTCGGCACCAAGGAACTGCTGAAGGTCCTGGGTGACGGCGCGAAGATCGCCCACTTCACGGGCTTCCTGGTCGACCCGAACACGCAGCTCAGGATCGACGCGGTCGAGAAGGCAGCGTCGGAGGGTGGCGCCACGGTGATCCAGGTGATCGCGGACATCGATGCGCCGGAACCGGCGTAAGAGAAGATCAACGCCTATCTCGCGGCCCATGCCGGCGAGGTCGACGGCATCATCACAACCGCCTGGGTACCGGCCGTGGTCGCCTCGAATGCGCTCCGCAAGATCGGCGACAAGCGGATCAAGATGGTCGGCATCGACCATGACGAGGTGGTGCTGACGGCGATCAAGGACGGGTACGTGCACGGGACCATGCTGCAGAACCCTTATGGCCAGGGCTATATCGGGTCATTCGCGGCCGACAAGCTGCGCTCGGGCTGCACGGTGAAAGCGTCCGCCCCGTTCAAGTCGAACGCGCTGACGACCAAGTTCATCGACAGCGGCACCGTTTTTGCCGGGGTGAACGACGTCGACAACTACGTCATGTCGATGCAGTCGATCACCAAGCAACTCTTCGAAACCTTCGAAGCGACCTATCTCGACTGCTGAGGCAAGCTGAGCGGAGCTCCCCCGCGGAGCTCCGCTCTCCATCTTCGTCGCCCGACGTGCCGCGCCAGACATGACCGACATCGAGAAAGACAGGCTGCTCGACACCGGCGACGCAGACGTGAAACAGCGCGGCATGGGGCCCGCCGCCAGGTTCTTTCTCAGCAACGAGTTCGGGCTGATCGTGCTCGTCGTGCTGCTCGCCGTCATCTTTTCGTCGCTGTCGCCGATGTTCCTGTCGAAGTTCAGCCTCTATGCGCTGGGCCGGACGGCGGCCGTCAACATCATGATCGGCTTTGCGATGATGGTGGTGATCATCACCGGGGGACTGAACCTCTCGGTCGGTGCGATCGGGGTGAGCGCGGCGATGTTCGGCGGCTGGCTGATGCAGGCATTCGGGATGCCCTGGCTGCCCGGCGTCCTTGGAGGGCTGGCCATGGGGGCGGCGCTGGGCGCCGTCAACGGCGTGATCATCGTGCGGTCGGGCCTGCACAGTTTCATCATCACGCTCGCGACGATGAGCATTTTCTTCGGCGTCATGATCTTCCTGACCCAGGCGGAATCCTACCGCGAGATCTCGCGCACCTTCACCGGGTTCGGACGCATGAAGGTCATGGGCGTGGTCTCGCCGCTCTTGATCACCACGCTGGTCATTGCGGTCCTCTTGTCGGTGCTGTTCAGGTTCACCGCGCTGGGCCGCGGGATGCTGGCCGCGGGCGCCAACCCGAAGGCTGCGGAACTGTCCGGTATTCGGGTCAACCGGATGATCACCTACTGCCACATGCTCTCCGGGGGGCTGGCGGCGGTGGCGGGCCTGATGCTGGTGTCGCGCACCGGCGCGGCGATCCCGTCGATGGCCGGCCAGCTTGGCCAGGACTGGCTGCTGCCGGCGTTTCTTGGCCCGGTGCTGGGCGGGACGCTGTTGACCGGGGGCCGTGTCTCGGTGCTGGGCGGGACGCTGTTGACCGGGGGCCGTGTCTCGGTGCTGGGCACGCTGTTGGGGGCGTTCCTCGTCACCATGCTGACCGCCGGCCTCCTGCTGATGCAGGTTGGCGCCTTCTGGGTGCAGACATATCTGGGACTTTTGCTGCTTGCCGCGGTCCTTCTTGATCTTCTTCGCCGGTCCTATCTGGCGCGCAGAAAACTGGTTTGATGGGTCGGGTCTGGCATTCGGACTGGTTCGGGCCACTGGTCGTAACGCTGGCGGCCATCGCCATCGTCGGCGTGCTCAACCCGTCCTTCCTGTCCCCCTTCAACATCCAGATCCTGCTCCTGGCGATTTCCGTCAACGCAATGATCGCCTTTTCGCAGATGATCATCATCGCGATCGGGCAGATGAACCTCTCGGTCGGCGCCATCGGCGGGCTGGCGGCGATTTCCTTTGCCGGCATGATGGAGGTGTGGGGCTTGCCCTGGCCGCTTGCCGCGACACTGGCAGCTGGCATAGGCCTTCTCTGCGGCATCGCCAACGGCGTGGCGGTCGCGGTGACCGGCATCTCGGCCTTCGTCATCACGCTGGCCAGCCTGTCGGTCTTCAAGGGCATCAACCTCGGCATCACCGAGGCGCAGCCCTTTTACGACATCCCCGACGCGGTCAAGGCGCTGGGCAACGAAACCTTCCTGCATCCCCTGCCCTGGCTCGTCATCCCGGCCGCGCTGGTTGCAGTTTTGCTTTGGTACCTGCTGTTCCGCCTGCCGCTGGGCCGGTCGATCCTCGCCGTGGGCGGCAACACCCACGCGGCGGAGCTTTCGGGCATTTCCGTCTCGGGGATCGTGATCGTCAGCCACGCCATCTCGGGCCTCTTGGCGGCACTGGCGGGGATCATGCTGGTGGGCAGGCTGCAGCTCGGCCAGCCGACCATCGGCGACGACTGGCTGATCCTGTCCTTCGCCGCGCCGGTGATCGGCGGCGCCATCCTCACCGGCGGCAAGGTCAGCGTGGGCGGCACGTTCCTGGGCGTGGCCATCGTCGCCATCATAACCCAGGTCCTGGTGCTGTTCAGCATCGACCCGTTCCTGGTGCAGGTGGTGCTGGGCGGCCTGATCCTGTGGGCGGTGGGGGTGAACCGGCTTGGAGAGATCCGGGCACAACGGCAAGTCAAGGCGGGGCGCGCGTGACCGAAACCGTCTTCACCGCGCGCGACGTCGTCAAGACCTTCCCCGGCGTGACCGCGCTGGAGAACGTGGACCTGACCTTGCTGCACGGCTCGATCCACGCGCTGTTGGGCGAGAACGGGGCGGGCAAGTCGACCCTGATCAAGGTCATGACCGGGGTCTACCGGCCCGACAGCGGGTCGATGACGCTGGCCGGCAATCCGTTCGATCCGCACAACACCCGCGACGCCATCGCCCAGGGCATCGGCGTTGTGCATCAGGAACGCAACCTGATCCCGCGCTTCTCGATTGCCGAGAACATCTTTCTGGAAGGGCTGAGCCCCACCCCTTGCGCCGCATCGACTATCCCGCGCTTTACCGGGATGCGCAGCGCTGGCTGGACATGCTGGAAATCGACGCCGATCCGGCCACCCCGGTGGACCGGCTGAGCGTCGCCAAGATGCAGCTTGTGGAGATTGCCAAGGCGCTGTCGCTGAACTCGCAGATCCTGCTGTTGGACGAACCCACCGCGTCGCTCACGCCGCACGAGACCGACACGCTGTTCGCCATCCTGCGCCGCCTGCGCGACGACGGCGTCAGCCTGATCTTTGTCAGCCACAAGCTGGAGGAGGTGCAGGAGATCTGCGACCAGGTCACCGTGCTGCGCGACGGCCGCAACGCCTGCCAGAGCCGCCCGCTGGAGGGCCTGGGCCGGCAGGACATCGTGCGCCTGATGATCGGGCGCAGCGAGCAGATCCCGGACTGGAGCGCGCGCGACCGCTCAGACAACGCGCCGGCGCTGGAACTGTCCGGTGTCGCGACCGATCTGGGGCACGAAGACATCGACCTGACCGTGCACGAGGGCGAGATCGTCGGGCTCTACGGCCTGGTCGGGGCCGGGCGCAGCGAACTGGCCAAGGCTGTCCTGGGCAAGTTCGAGATCACCGGCGGCGCTGTGAAGGTCGGCGGCGCGCCGGCCACGATCCGCAGCGTGGCCGATGCGGTGGGACGTTACCGGATCGGCTATGTCAGCGAGGACCGCAAGAGCGAGGGGCTGGTGCTGATCCACTCGGTCTTGGACAATGTGGGCATGCCAGTGTGGCAACGCTTGGCCCGCGTCGGGTCTTTCCTGACCGGCGGCCAGGTGCGGCGGCACACCGAGCCCTACATCCGTAAGCTGGAGGTGCGCACGCCCTCGCTGGAACAGCATGTGGGCAACCTCTCGGGCGGAAACCAGCAGAAGGTCAGCGTCGCCAAGTGGCTGGCGGCCGAAGTGCACATTCTGATCGTCGACGAGCCGACGGTCGGCATCGACATCAAGACCAAGGGCTACCTGCACGAACTGGTCCGCGAACTGTCCGATACGGGCACGGCGATCCTGCTGATCACCAGCGACATGCCGGAAATGATCGCGCTCGCCGACCGCATCGTGGTGATGAACGACTACCGGGTGAAAGGCGAGATCGAGAACTCCCGCGACTACACGGAAGTCAGCGAGCGGATCATGGAGCTGATCCAGGGCGACGAGGAGGCGGTGGCGGCGGAGTGAGCCGGATTGCCGGGGTCAGTCGGTGTGGAAGACCTCTTCCATCGGCGCCCAGAACTCGCCCTCCTGGCGCGACGCCAGCGGCTCCTGGCATGGGTCGGTGAAGGTCCACCACCGCTGGGTCTCGGGATCGGCGGCCATCTTGGCGGCGTCGGCGGCGAAGTCGCTGCCGTGGTATTCCGAGTAGGCAAACAGCAGGTTTTCCGGCTCGCGCAGAAAGATCGTGTAGTTGCGGATGTTGCAGTCGGCGATCATCTTCAGGACGCTGGGCCAGGTTTCCGCATGCAGCCGCTTGTATTCCTCGATCTTCTCGGGCTTCAGCCCGATCACCATCCCCATCCTTTGCATGAGCCTCCCCCCTTTGCGCCGTTCCTCGAAGCGTTCACTGGAGGCTAGTTTGGCCGCTCGCGATTGTCCACGCACGCGACCTGCATGCTGTGACAGAATGGCATGCACCAACACCGCCGCGAGGGAACCCGCATGCGTCTGGACAAGATCGAGACCTTCGTCGTCGCGAACCCGCCGCCGCGCCACGGCGGCCGCTATTTCATCTTCCTGCGCCTGACAACCGCCTGCGGGATTACCGGCGTCGGCGAAATCTACAACGCCACCTTCGGGCCGGACCTGTGTGCGGCGATGGCGGCCGACGTGTTCGACCGTCACTTCGCGGGCCGCGACCCGCACCAGATCGAATGGCTTTGGCGGCGCACCTACGGGGCCGGCTACACGTTGCGCCCCGACGTGACCGTGATGGGCGTGCTCAGCGGCCTGGAAATGGCCTGCTGGGATATCGTCGGCAAGGCGGCGGACCAACCGGTCTATGCACTGCTGGGCGGCAAGGTGCACGAGCGCCTGCGCAGCTATACCTATCTCTATCCGCCCGAGGGCGACGTCTATCCCGATCCCGATACGAAGAACGTCAACAACGACCCGGACAGTGCGGCCGCGGTCGCGGCTGACATGGTCGGCAAGGGCTTCACCGCGGTGAAGTTCGACCCCGCAGGCCCGTACACGATCTATGACGGCCGCCAGCCACGCCTGGAGGACCTGGAACTGTCCGAGCAGTTCTGCAGGCGCATCCGCGAGGCCGTCGGCGCCCGTGCGGACATTCTTTTCGGCACCCACGGCCAGTTCACGGTCTCCGGCGCGAAACGCCTGGCGCGGCGGTTGGAGAAATACGACCCGCTGTGGTTCGAGGAACCGACGACCCCGGAAAACCCCGCCGACATGGCCGAGGTCGCGCGCTTTACCTCGATCCCGATCGCCACGGGCGAACGGCTGTGCACCAAGCACGAATTTGCGCGGGTCCTGGAGGCCGGCGCGGCTTCGATCCTGCAGATGGACCTGGGGCGCGTGGGCGGGTTGTTGGAGGCGAAGAAGATCGCCGGCATGGCGGAAACGCGCCAGGCGCAGATCGCGCCGCACCTCTATTGCGGCCCGGTGGTGGCAGCCGCCAACATCCAGATCGCCACCTGCAGCCCGAACTTCCTGATCCTGGAAAGCATCGGTACCTTCGCCGGGCCCTACATGGCGGTGGTGTCCACAGGGATCGATTGGCAGGACGGTTATATCACTCCGCCGACGGCACCCGGGCTTGGGGTTGAACTCAACGACGCGGTGATCGCCGCCAATCCCTACACGGGCTCGGACCTGCATCTCGACATGGAGACTGTGCCTGTCGTGCCGTGACGCCACCGACAGGCTGGAACTGAGGTTCGCTGCCTCACACCGCACTTGCCGGTCCGGTCCTGGGCCGGAGAGCACTTGGACTGCGATGCTTGTTACGAGAGCACAAACGCAGTTCAGTGCGAAAACGTGAGTTCCGTCCTCTGCGCAGTGCATAGGGGTGATATGTACGAGCCGCCAACCTGGTTCAAAGACGCACGTGACATACGGCCGCTCGTGGCCTATGTCGTCGCGCTTTTGTGCCTGCTGGCCTTGCCCTGGCTTGGCCTTGAATGCCTCTTCGGCTGGTGCGTTGTGCAAAGCGATGATTGGTGGCAATACGCCTTCGGGCTGGCAGTACCGGTCCTTCTTTTCAGCGGCTATCCGCTTCGGCTGCTGGACAGATGGCGGGGCGTCGAGGCTCCGGACCCGGACGACTAAACCGGTACAGACAAAGACGGACAAACAAGGCCCGGACGAAGGGCCGTGCTGAGATGTGAGGCGGGTCTTTGGCTGCAGGCTATCCCTGGATCGCCGCCGAGGCGTCTGGCGTCCCCTAGGGGACTCGAACCCCTGTTTTCGCCGTGAGAGGGCGATGTCCTAGGCCACTAGACGAAGGGGACGCGTGGCCACTTTGCGGACGGCAATCCCCGCGTTTTAACGGCAATGGAACAGGCAGGCAAGGGGCGCGCGGCCGGCGCGCGCCATCTTGGTCAGGCCGCGGCGGCGCGGACGAACAGCTTGTATTTGCCCCACAGGCTGAGATGGGTCTCCCGGTCGTCCCGCTTGGACCGTTCGATCGAGATCGCCTGGGCGCTGTCGCCGTTGAACTTCACCTCGACCACCAGGCGGCCTTCCTTGACATGGTAATGGCCTCGAGTGCGGGCACGCCGTCGATGGTAAGCCGCGCCGGCCCCTCTTCCGCGTCCGGGTCGGGATCCAGCTCCAACACGAAACTGTGGTCCCGGTGCCGGTATTCCGGCAGTTCGAACGCGTGCGTGTCGATGTCCGCGGTGATTTCCAGGCCGAACTCATCGACCCGGTTCACGTTCGCGGTCCCGATGTGCGAGAAGAACAGCTGGCGCGCCCAGATATCCTGCTGCGCGCCGGCCGTGACGCGGGGGCTGACGAAATCTGTAATACGAGCCACGCTGTTGGCCTTCCAATGGTCAATCTTCACGAGTTGCCCACAAGCTTGCCCGAAACCGGTCAATCGATGGTTAACGGCCGCAAACATGCTTTGGGCTTGCCTTTTTTTAAGAGAATTGGTTAATGATGCACGGGCTTGCCAAAGCGCGACCCGGAGGCTGGTTTGCCGGTCGCTGTCTGTTCGCACCCTGATTGTGTCGGGTGCATGACCGGTAGGGCCGAAACGCCCAAGACGCCTTCAGATTGGCTTTGGCAACAGTGCTGCGACAAACTACACTTGCCGCAACCAGCGGTTCACAACCAACCAGGGAAAATCAGATGCGTCTTAGCAAGATTGTCATTGGGGGGACGGTTTGCGCTTTGATGATGAGTGCCTCCGCGGCGCTCGCAGAGAAGTGGGACATGCCGCTCGCCTATTCGGCAACCAGCTATCACTCGGAAAACGCCGCCGCTTTCGCGGAACGCGTCACGGCTGCCACCGGCGGAGAGCTTGAGGTTGCAACCCATCCGGCAGGATCGCTGTTCAAAGGCGGCGAGATCTTTCGTGCCGTCCGCACCGGCCAGGCGCCGATCGGCGAACGCCTGATCTCGGCCTTGGGTAACGAGGATCCGCTGTTCGAGGTGGACGCGCTGCCGTTCCTGGCGACCAGCTTCGAGGATTCCTGGAAGCTGTACCAGGCCTCCAGGCCGGCGATGGAAGAGGTGCTGGCGGCCAAAGGCGTCAAGCTGCTCTACGCCGTGCCGTGGCCGCCCCAGGGGCTGTACAACAAAACGGCGGTCGAAAGCGCGCGCGACATGCGCGGGATCAAGTTCCGGGCCTACAACGCGGCAACGTCGCGCCTGGCCGAACTGATGGGTGCGGTGCCAACGAAGATCGAGGCCGCCGAGATCGCCCAGGCGTTCGCCACCGGCGTGGCCGAAAGCATGATCTCTTAGGGCGCCACCGGCTATGACCGGAAGATCTGGGAACACGTCAAGTACTGGTACGACGTGAAGGCCTGGCTGCCCAAGAACATGGTCATCGTCAACATCGAGGCCTGGAACGCGCTGAGCCCCGAGATCCAGGAGATCGTCCTGCGCGAGGCCGCCCAGGCCGAGAAGGACGGTTGGGCCAAGGCACAGGAGCTGGCCGACGGATACAAGGAACAGCTTGCCGCCAACGGCATGTCTGTCGACGGGCCGGGCGACCAGCTGCGTGACGACCTGCTGAAGATCGGCGACACCATGACCAAGGAATGGTTGGAGCGTGCCGGCAATGCCGGTCAGCAGGTGATCGACTCCTACCGCGCAATGTAGCACCGGGCAGGGTCAGCCGGCGGGCCGTTTCAAGATGCCCGCCGGACCGCCCCGGCCACCCCATTGAACGCCGTTTCAACGGCCGGCATCGCGCCGGCTGCCAGGACGGTTTTGTGCCCGGCGGACGGCCCGCAATCGCGCGGATCGCCGGGATTGCAAGACTTAGCGATATCTTAATGGCGGCCGGGTGAAAACAGTGATTGGGACACGGCGATTGGTCGGCTGGAGACCGCGATGACACAAGAATCCGACGCGCCACAGTCGGGCAAGGGGAAGGCGGGGGATCGCGCGCCGGGCTCCGATTGGGAGTTCTGGATCGACCGCGGCGGCACCTTTACCGACGTGGTTGCACGCCGGCCAGACGGGCACATCGTCACCCACAAACTGCTGTCCGAGAACCCCGACCTCTACCGGGACGCCGCGCTGCAGGGCATCCGCGACATCATGGGCCTGAAGCCGGCCGACCCGATCCCGGCCACGGCAATCCGCGCGGTCAAGATGGGCACCACGGTGGCCACCAACGCCCTGCTGGAGCGCCGCGGTGAGCGGACGTTGCTGGTCACCACCAAGGGCTTCCGCGATGCGTTGCGGATCGCCTACCAGAACCGCCCGCACCTGTTTTCCCGCAAGATCGAACTGCCGGAGCTGTTGTACGAGCGGGTGGTGGAAGTGGACGAACGCCTGTCGGCGGACGGCCAGGTGCTGCGGCCGGTCGACCTGGCCGCGGCGGTCGACGACCTCGAGGCGGCCTTCGATACCGGAATTCGCGCCGTCGCCATCGTGCTGATGCACGGCTACCGCTATCCCGACCACGAAGAGGCGATCGCCACGCTGGCCGAGGAGATCGGCTTCACGCAGATTTCCGTTTCCAGCCGGGTGAGCCCGCTGATGAAGCTGATCCCGCGGGGCGATACCACCGTGGTCGACGCCTACCTGTCGCCGATCCTGCGCCGCTATGTGGACCAGGTGGTCGATGACGTCGGCGACACCCGCCTGATGTTCATGCAGTCGAACGGCGGCCTGGTCGACGCGCGTTTCTTCCAGGGCAAGGACGCGGTCCTGTCCGGCCCGGCCGGCGGCATCGTCGGCGCCGCCCGGACCGCCCAGATGAGCGGGCTGGACAAGATCATCACCTTCGACATGGGCGGCACGTCGACCGACGTCGCGCATTTCGACGGCGAATACGAACGCACCTTCGAGACCCTGATCGCGGGCGTGCGCATGTGCGCACCGATGATGCAGATCAACACGGTCGCCGCCGGCGGCGGCTCGATGCTGCTGTTCGACGGCACCCGCCTGCGCGTCGGCCCGGATTCCGCCGGTGCCAACCCGGGCCCGGCCTGCTATCGCCGCGGCGGCCCGCTGACCGTCACCGACGCCAACGTGATGCTGGGCCGGATCGCGCCGGACTTCTTCCCGCGGGTATTCGGCCCGCAGGGCGACCAGCCCATGGACAGCGAGGTCGTTAAGCAGACCTTCGCGACACTGGCGGACGAGATCGCGGCGGCGACCGGCACCCAGCGCACGCCCGAAGAGGTCGCGGTCGGTTTCCGGCGCATCGCCAACGAGAACATGGCAATCGCGATCAAGAAGATCTCGACCCAACGCGGCTACGACGTCACCAATTACACGCTGCACTGCTTCGGCGGCGCCGGCGGCCAGCATGCCTGTGACCTGGCCGACACGCTGGGCATGTCGTCGATCTACCTGCATCCCTATGCGGGCGTGCTGTCGGCCTACGGCATGGGCCTGGCAGACCAGCGGGTGATGCGCGAGCAGGCAATCGAGAAGCCGCTGGACGGCTCGGTGATCGAAGAGGTGCGCGCGACCCTGGACCACATCGACGAAGATGCGAAGCAGGAGCTGCTGCGCCAGGGTGTACCGGCCAACCGGCTCGGCGTGATGGAACACCTGCTGGTCCGTTATGAAGGGTCGGACACCGCCATCATGGTGGAGTTCGGATCGCTGGCCCGGATCCTCGCCCAGTTCGAGGAAGCCCACGAACAGCGATTCGGCTTTATCATGAAAGGCAAGGCGCACGTGGTTCAGGCGGTCTCGATCGAGATCATCGGTGCCGCGGAGGCCGTGGCCCCGGCAAATGCCGAGGTGGACCTGCCCGAACATGGATCGGAACACCGGGCCACCGCACCGTTCTATTCCTATGTCCAGCACAGCTGGGTCGATGCCCCGGTCTTCGACATCTCGGACCTCGCCCCCGGCACCCATGTGGACGGCCCGGCGCTGATCGTGGAGCCCAACAGCACCATCGTCGTCGAGACCGGCTGGCGCGCCGAGGTCGAGGCCGATCGCCACGTGATGATGCGCCGAGTCGAGGCCCGCCCCAAGCAGGAGGCGGTGGGCACCGACGTCGATCCGGTGATGCTGGAGATCTTCAACAACCTGTTCATGTCGATTGCCGAGCAGATGGGTTCGGTCCTGGAGAACACCGCCTATTCGGTCAACATCAAGGAGCGGCTGGATTTCTCCTGCGCGATCCTGGACCCGGGCGGCAACCTGGTCGCCAACGCACCGCATATCCCGGTGCATCTGGGCTCGATGGGCGAGAGCGTCAAAACCATCATCCGCGCGAACAAGGACGGGATCGCGCCGGGCGACGTCTTTGCCCTGAACGCGCCCTATAACGGCGGCACCCATCTGCCCGACATTACCGTCATCACGCCGGTTTTCGACGAGGCGGAAAAAGAGATCCTGTTCTACGTGGCCAACCGCGGCCACCACGCGGACATTGGCGGCATCACGCCGGGCTCGATGCCGCCGGACAGCAAGACCCTGGACGAGGAAGGTGTCGTCTTCGACAACTTCAAGCTGGTCGAGGCGGGGCAGTTTCAGGAGGAGGACCTGCTGGCGCTGCTGGCAAGCGGCCCCTATCCCGCGCGCAACCCCCAGCAGAACATCGCCGACCTCCAGGCCCAGGTCGCGGCCAACGAGAAGGGCCTGCGCGAGCTGCGCCGCATGGTCGAGCAGTACGGCCTTGAGGTGGTGCATGCCTATATGAGCCACGTCCAGGACAATGCCGAGGAGCAGGTCCGCCGGGTGCTGGACGTGTTGAAGGACGGCGACTTCACCTGTTTCATGGACGATGGCAGCCAGGTCTCGGTGAAGATCACCATCGACAAGGCCGACCGTTCGGCCAAGATCGATTTCTCGGAGTCCAGCCCGCAGCAACTGAACAACTTCAACGCCCCGGCGGCGGTGACGCGGGCCGCGGTGCTGTATGTCTTCCGTACCCTCGTGGAGGACGAGATTCCGCTGAACGAGGGCTGCCTGAAGCCGCTGGAGATCATCATCCCCGAGGGATCGATCCTGAAGCCGATCCCGCCGGGCGCGGTGGTGGCCGGCAATGTGGAGACCAGCCAGATCATCGTCGACGCGCTTTACGGCGCGCTGGGCGTGATGGCCGGTTCCCAGGGCACGATGAACAACTTCACCTTCGGCAACGAGACCTATCAGTACTACGAGACCATCGGCGGCGGCTCGGGCGCCGGCCCCGGCTTCGACGGCGCCGACGGTGTGCAGACCCATATGACCAATTCGCGCCTGACCGATCCGGAGGTCCTGGAATGGCGCTTCCCGGTCCTGGTGGAGCGCTTCGGCGTGCGCCGGGGCTCGGGCGGGCACGGTGCCTATCGCGGCGGCAGCGGCGTTCACCGGCGCCTGCGCTTCCGCGAGGCGATGACCGCCGCCATCCTGTCAGGCCACCGCCAGGTCGCACCCATCGGCGTCGACGGCGGCGAGAAGGGCATGGTCGGCCGAAACTGGGTCGAAAAATCCAGCGGAACCATCATCTGGCTGGCCGGGACCGACAAGATCGACATGGAACCGGGCGATACCTTCGTGATCGAAACGCCCGGCGGCGGCGGCTACGGCAAGGAAATGGCCGCGGGCAGCCTTTCTGCGGGCGATGAGGACGGCGAAGACGGCCACCACCCCGGCCAGGCTACCGCGCCCCGGCGCGAACGCAACACCACCGCGCGACCGGACCTGCCGGCCCGGTCCTGGACCGGCACCAAGGGCGGCCGGCGCAAGAACAAGGGCCGCCGCGCCACCGACTAGGGTGGCGAGCCCTTTCCCTTCTCCCCCGGGTGGATAAGCTGCCCCGCAGGGGCGGATGAGGGGCTTCGGGTCCCCAACAGCGGTAACACCTCCACCCCAACCCCTCTCCCCCATGGGGAGAGGGGAATCGCATATGGGATTTTGGTTGCGTTGTGATTAGGCAGGGATTCGACTGGCGGCGATTCACAAGGAGCGCTGCTGATGTTTTC
>Ga0209782_1000706_pt1 | contig 15511 bp, 8 predicted proteins | sample WorMetmaBAHAMAS1_FD_187390 | JGI IMG/M metagenome (GOLD analysis project Ga0209782, IMG submission 187390) | Marine gutless worms symbiont microbial communities from Max Planck institute for Marine Microbiology, Germany - Inanidrilus... | ecosystem: Host-associated > Annelida > Digestive system >...
CTTGGCACTTAGATAATAATATATCAATATATAAATTTGTAAAAAAAATTCGACAAAACTCCAAACAGTTGCCGAGAAAACGGCAAAAAACTTTGGGGGGCTACTTTTTTTTGCCGCACCCTGTATAACATAGATAAGTATAATAAAAGGAATAAATTAATAACTGCTCTAATAAAAGGCCAATATATGTAGTGTTACAGAACTCAGTACTGGAACACAACAGCATTTTGTAATTAATAGATATTTAAATTCAGATTCCACACAAGTGACAATTACACATGCTTATATGCAGACGAATGTTTTGTCAGCCATTGCCCTTGGGTTTGAAGCTGGCTATTTAAAGATTTGTTTTGAGTGTATACTATATGTAAGAGGCAACTGATGCATTTTGTGTTGAAATTACAGTTTACGATGCTGACAATGTATTCATGAGTGAAGACAGAAGTTACTACTTGCTTTTAAACATATGGCCTCATCTAAGCTGCATTATCTTTTCGTCAGTAGAACATTATGTGCCGTTGTCTGCAATAACAAAAGCTTCTGAAAACAGGATTGATACATTATTGTTGTATTATACAGTGTGCGCTGGTGTATCTTGGCATTGATAAGTGTTCATAACTTACAGTATATTATGGGTACAGTTTTCACGATCGATGACAGTGAAAATTACCATGGATGATTTTTAATCTGTGGGCTGTCTGTGTTTAAAAGATAAAAATTACCACAAATTAAATGATTAAATTGACTGACACAGCCTATACTATTATGTGGTTTAAAGTATCAGTGCATTTAGCTGTGATAGTAGATTACCGTACTAACAGTACGTTAGTGGCCTAATTTGTGTGACTGATGCGTAGTTACCTAGATAAGTGACAGTGAGAACATCTGGGCAGTGACTGCATCTTTTCTGTTGTTGCATGCAAAACGCTTACTGATTATTGGTATATTGTTGAGTGTTGTGCTATATTTACGCTGATTATTGATAATGTAATTCCGCATTTGTAGTTTTGTACTATCACTATGGGAATATTAGCCATGGGCAGCTGAAATCTGTTTTGTATTTATTGCTGCATTTTTATATCCTTCCACTTTAAATATTATTAATAACAGGAATTCTTTGCCATGGCCTTGAAACAAGATAAAATAAATAAACTTCAGACAGAAAACCTTCACTTATTGTAACTGTCTTTTGTATGTTGAAAGTAACTGAAAAGTAACTCTAATTTAAGTCAATAAATTTGTATGTAGCTGTTAAATGAGCACTTGCTTCTGGACAGCAATAAATTATATCCACTTTTGCATTATGTATTTGATGTATATGCATTTGATTACACAACTCCTGTATTGACTTCTATGTATTAGGTATTCTATTATTACACAGCATATTGCACACAGTTGCACACATTGATAAGAACAGTTTAATAAGAACACACAAAAATAGTCAGGAAAATTTAAATAACATAGTTTATACCCTTCAGGATATTACCATTTTTCCTCATTTCTGATTTTCCTACAAAATGTAGATTTCCTATGCTTTTGTCATTCCTTAAGTTTCACTATTTGCTAAAACACCACGATGAAGAAATCTAACTTGAAGAAAACGGACCATTTCATGTAAGACGGTAAATAATGCAAAGATACAATACTACAGTTGAATGCTTACAAACTTTACTGAAGTGTACAGACATTTAAATGAGAGCTTCTGAGCTTTATTTGATAATAACTGTCATGAAACTCCAGATTCTGCAATTGTCACGATCTGTTTTTTTCTGCTTTGGTATCCTACAGTCTGGTCACTGAACATTTAAGATCCTACAGTCATACACAAGTAATGAAAGCAAAAACTCGGAGAACTAGCTAACAGCCACTACCTGGCAGTACATATCATAACAATGTAAACTACACTATTACCACTGTCAAAGTACATGGTATTATCTACAAAAAACACACTATCACAAACGGTTTGTCAAAAAAAACAATTAACTGCACGAATGAGCACCAGCACTGTTTATTATATGTAATTATGCTGTACTGTAAGTCTCACTGTAACAGTCACAGATACACACCCAACATATCCATCCACTGCAATGCTGATAGTGGTTTACTACATAATTCTGTGTATAACACCATCAGCGTACTACGCAAATCACAAATGAACCAAAAATTTGAAACCCACACAACATATATGTTCACCTGCATAAAGTATAGTATTATTAGGCTGTGTTGTCGCTCTCTATATAGTGGAAGCAGCCTATAGTCATCAAACATTTCCTCCAACCATCCATTGGTCTGTGTCTGTGCACTGTGGCAAAGCGGCTGATCGGATATGGATGCAGTTTGGGACGGCAGGTCCAATAAGTCCAGGGATGAGGCAGGTAGTTGGTTTTGCGGATCAGTCCACAGGAAGGGGTAATTTTGGGGGTGAATGTGAGTCGCTCCATTGTAACCAATGGAGAGTTTGTGGCACTGCGGCCCCTTCCCAAATCACTTTGAGATTTCCTGTTAAATATGAGATGTGCCGTAGATGAACGGCGGAAAAATTATAAACAAATAAGCATACTAAACGACCAATTGCAGCAGACTGATATGCTCATTTAGGTTTCCCAATATCCATATCAGATCGGACTGATCAGACATTATTGTAGGCTCGAAGAACCGACATTGCAGTAACTTTTGTGACAATGTAAGGTGTTTTCCATTATAGCTCTCCCAAACCTTAACCCATTTGGACAAAACTTGGGAATGCAAGTGAGGGATAACAGTGGGATATCACTTAAAACACTTAAGAAAAATTGCCTCTGAGCGTTCTGCAAAATATAGTCAAAACATGTTTTTTTTGCATCAGCAATGTAATGCAGCTTTTTTGCCACTTATCCTGCAGATTTAAGACTAGTTTCTGGTGCATATGGCCATGAAAAATTTCCTAATTTCTGTGCAGCGAGTTCTTCAGGCCCAAAAAGTACTGAAATATAACGTATTTCGAGCAGATGCTTGTACGTAGCATGCAGCTCAAACGGTACAATTTTGGGTGATAGAAACCATTTCATTCCAAGGATGTGGCTTTGTGCACGAGTTTTGATGGGGGATGTATGGTTCTGGTGCTATTACCCCTGAAAAAGTGGAATTTTTACGTTCCATGCCATCTGTGAACAAATACAGCTATTATTCATTGTTACTTGCCAGACTTCAAGCTATATTGCTGTGCTGCCTCAGATCCACAACAGGCCATCTAGTCTTTTGTTTCATTTGTTTCATCGTATGACCACTATATACAGACGAGTGAAAAGTTTAATGTGAGAGCGGCATAAGAGATACAATGTTTGATACAAATGCAAATGTGACATTTTGTACCATGCAAGCAAATTACAGCCAGTACTATGCCGCATTTACAGCTCCGCACACTAGCTACAGAGTTAACAGCAAACCACGCAATCCCCTCAAAGCACAAATAACCGTCAAAACTTGAGGTCCCAGTATGGTCTTTGTAAATACAAGATCTTCCTCAAATGGCTAGAAGACGGTGTCTATACTACACATGCAGTAAAGAGGTTTAGGCAGACTTCGTGTGGCCATGCTGTCTGGTAATTCCACATTTCAAAAGTGAGATCAGTGACCAAAACCATATCGACGTTATTTTAGTATTGGTCCGTCAAAAGCACATATAGGGTGAGTCAAAAAAGTAACCCCAATATAATGGCCCATGCTAAGCTTTTCTGAGCCAAATTTTGCTCAGTAATAGACAGGCAGTTCATATTCACACATGCACCAACTCTGGGGAGTTTGAACTGGGGGCCCATTTTTTATGATTACTCCCATTTTTACTGTTACAGATTATAAGCGTTGCTGTCGAATTTACTCCAAACAATTCCCGAGCTGAAGGACGCGCTGCAGCGGTTGCCTTGTTGCTGAAATCCACTGCTAAAGGTATGGACTTATGCATGCGACTGAAGGCCTGTGTGTCAGCTAATGGACAGCATTCTGAACATACAATATGATCACTGACATAGTTAATGACAAACACTTTTACTTATGATTTCGTGTAATGTAATCAGTTTGTTTCAGAAAAAGTTTACAACAACTGCAGTAAACTGAAATGAACTGTTAAAATTTGACGGTTAATGTTACAAAAAAGTATTAGTTCTCACAAATATTGAGATAAGTAGACTAAAATTGGTACGTAGGTGAGTGTATGAATGGCAAACAACTGGGCAAATTTTCATCTGCAGAGAATGGCTGCAAGCGAAAATATACACAAAAGTGTTAGAGGGTCACTTTTTTGACTCACCCTGTAAATTATGATCTGCATGATTTAACTCTCTCAGCAAGTGGCAGCACATTTTCATGCTACATTATCAGTCACATATAATTCAGTGTGCAATAACGGACATTTTTACAGCTGGTTTTTCTTGCATGTAAAGTTGTTTTATATTTATGAAGTCAAAATATAAACTGTTGGCAGTGTACAATTAAATTTCTAGAATGACTCGACACCAGAATGACCTAATATGCACTGAATGGGATGTTACACCCCATTCACTCACTCCACACACAAAACTTACGTAACAACTACTTCAACGCAAACAGCCAAGCACTATCATGCAAACAGCTGCGCACATGCGTAACTACCATCGCAACATTTTAACAACGCCTTGCCAAAAATAGTCGATGCCTCTTGGTTGGTGCGACGGACATGATGGCCAAAATGCCACGGAAGGCACCGTGGTCAACGCAACTTTATCACAAATGATGAAATCTCAAATAATCGCTGCAGCGGCTACATCGGAATGGTCTGACCAGACGACTCTTCTTCTTCTGCAGTCCCTGCAGCTTTTCGGCGTTCATGAAGCATCTTGGCTGCATTGTGAACTTTGTTCACAAAGTCGGGGACACCTGCATTACACAAATGGTCGACTTTACAGAGATATCTTGACACTGTACAAAGACTCGACTGTTTCAACAGACATTTCCAGCTTCACCTGGAATAGCCGATTAAAATATATTCCATTTATTCTTACAGGATGGATTCCAGTTCTGAGCTGAACCAACAGTGTCACAGCAGTGAAGGCAATATAAATATCTGTAACAGCTCGATTTAAAGAATATCGACTAACAAATTGTTATACAAGTCAGCACATTTTGCTATTAAATTTATCAAAAAGTTATGGGATAAAACAAAATACAATTTCAGAGCAAAAGAATCAGCTTATAAATGCTGACAATTAAGGGCATTTATAAGACATGGCTGAATAGCCTCTACTGGCACTGAGAAATATCATTACAGGAACGATGTACAGTGCAATTCATAGCAAAAGTGCCATCAACAAAAGCCAGAAAGCGAGACAGATTAAAATGCTAGAGAAAGCCGCACGATTCCTGTGACTACATTCTGGCAATGTAAGAAAAAAGTGTGATCATTGCCCCATGATTCATACAAATGCAAAAACAATTTCTTATGTTGAATAAATTTATTGTAACATAAACTATCAATCATAAACACTTGCCAGTCGTTGCCATCCAGTTGTAAGCAAACGACGGAAATGCTGCTTTTGGGTCATCGTAGTACGTCAGCACGTAATCAAATCCATTCTATTCCAAAAAATCATCATATTCATAAATACTCATAAATCAGACCAAGACAAATGATCTTGATTCCATAATATGCCAATGTGACAATTAAACATAAAGAAGGCTTCGTGGTTAATCTCCGTTCAGTGACTTGACATTAGGCAACGAAAACAGCACTTACTACTGCTACCGCTACTGTTTCTGTGGCTGTTATACACCGACATCCTGTGTTAATGTGCATTAAGAACTGGAGGATTTGGCCGGAAGAAAGTTTTACTGCTCACACGCCCCCGCAGATGGCAAAATGGTACATTCACATTACACAGAATTGCCAGAGTTCTTCAATGTCTCTCTGCACAGGCTCATATTGCCCGCAAAGAATCCGCTAAACAAATTCCATTCCAGAGTTATGCTTTTGAAAGACCTGGAAAAACTACAGTACAGGTAAATGCCACAAGTAAGCCTGGTAAACAAAAAATAAAAGTCACACTAGACAGGCTAGTTTTAAGATGATGTAGACTTGTACAGCAAATTACTAATTTGGCCACTACTAATACTCTGTAGTGACCGGGTAAATCTGGAGAAGTATCTGACTAAAACTGCTCCAATGTTTCGAAAAAAATCTCTTCTTACAACTCCTTACAACTCCTGCATTTCTATTTGTCCAACAACCTTAATGGGAATGCACTATGTTCAAAAGGCATCATTTTCACACACATGAAATATACAAACAAGAACACATAACATTCATCAAAAGTTTCACCTCATATCAATCAACCACCAAGGAAAACACTTCCAGTCATGTATTTGTTATAGGAAAAACTACCCGAACCCGGGTTTCAAACTACCCGAAAGCTACCCAAAAATTTATAAGGGACAAGTTATTCCGGAGAAGAAACTGTGAAAAAGAATTTTTACAGGACGATTCAAAACATAAACCGAAACATCAATAAGGCCAAGATGGCGGAGTGCTGCAATAAATATGTAAACAATTTGTCGTGTACATAATTCGACATGATGCGTTACGTTATGTACTGAATTCTGGTCACAAACCGGAAACGGATATTATGTTGTCAACAATCTTTATTTTCTTTTCAACATGAATTTTATTGCTTCAACAATATTATTAAGAACATTTTAACATAATACACGCGTTAATTAACAAAACTTACAAAAGCAGCATATATTTAAAATTCATATATTCGTCATGAGACCCGTACGTTAGTTTAGCCTATTTGCCGTAAGTGCGTCTGTTTGGGCCCTTTCGGGTCCCGGTCGGGACCCGGGATTGACGGTTCGGGTCTCGAGATTCAAAGTACCCGGGTATTAACATCCCTAATTTGTTATTATAATTTTACTATTAGTTTTATATACTGGGTAAAACAAATAGACGCAGACTTAGAGGTGTTTGACACCTGAGTCTGTAGTTCCCTGTTGTGTTCAGTTGACTGATGTGATCAGTACAGTTTTCTGATCTACAGCGATCATTAAAGCAGTTTAATCACAATGTGTAGTGTGCAGGAAATACCTCGTCAAAGGACGAATGAGGTCGTATGACCATCTCCGATGAGTATGTTTCGACGCGAACGTATTGCTTGGTCGGAGGAGTCTGCGGATGTTCAATGCTTCGGTTGACAATTATCATCAACCTCCGTTCACTGTCAATCTGATCAGCACCAACAAACACAAGTCAAAAACTTATTACCAGCACACTGTCACTGCTGTTAACGCGTTACACCGGAATAGCAGTAACTGCGTAAAGCTAAGACAACAACAAGCTGGACCAGACTGCTAGCCTGCCAGAACAAATAATTATATTTTTTGACTGATACAATAACTGGCTGCAGTGCTGTGATGCTGTTGGTTGGGCGGCATGAAGAGCTACGGCCTGTAAAAATTGAGTGATGGGGTGCTGGTACGTTATCTGTCTGGAGAAAAGTACGAATGATTTGCATATGGTCCAGCTGATGCCACTGCCACCCCGTCATCTCTTGCTTCATTAAAATCCAGACCGGTTCTACCTTTCAGGTACCATTTTACTCATTACTCAAGTTATCCTGGAAGACAGGCCATTAACTGGGTGTTGTTGTAACTGCTACAATAAAACCAGAACTAGAATAAACAAAGAGTTTAAAAAGGACCATATATTGCACAATTAATCATCATTTACTACTGCTCCAACAGCAAATGTATAAACAGTAACAACACAACAAAATAATAATAATAATAATAATAATAATACCTTGTGTTTTCTTGCATAGACATAGTCACGGCTGTACATTGGATACTAAAACAAACAGTATGCAGTACAGTAATTAGCAAGTTACTCCATAGCATAAAACATGTTGATTAACAGAAAATAATGACTATAGATGCATTTTTATATGCATGAACAACAAAGTCGTTATAAGTAGGACTGTGGAAATAAACTACAATTTATTGCCTACTATTTTTTGTTTACTGCCTAATTTAACAAAATCATGTGCTAAATGTATCTCCATGGATGTGACTTCCATGTTTGGGTGCAGTTGCATGATCGCTCTATGCAACTTGTGCACACCATTTCCCCCATCACCAAGCAGTATAGTATGGTACTCGGCAGCTGGGTTTCCAAAGTAAACACTGGGCATACATTTTGTGGTTCATCCATCGAAAGCTCAAGGCCTATGCAAGGCAGATAACTATCCAGCCGATGTACCCCTAGGAATATGGCACCTTTAGCCTTTTTTACATTCAGTTGCACAATTAAATTGAACCAGCACAATCAAGAACTCATCAGCATACAAAATCACAGGCTACATTTCAAAACGGATGAATGAAATTTCACATTACTAACGGGGTAATGCATGACCCAGTGCACAACTTCAGTTCCAGATAGATCGTCCTTGTCTACAACGTCCAGTGTAATCACCAGTTTATCCCACTGCTTCCGGAACTCCAAATCCACCTTTGTGCAACACACAACATAAATACTGTAGAGCTACGACATACACCACTTGAATGGTCATTTTTCAGGCAAACCATTTGTAGCCCAATTCTCTTACTCCACAAATTCCAACTGAGAACGCTACGGATAGCTGGCACAAGTTTCTGCGAGAAGGAAGCCACTGACGTTACCTAACTGGCAGCTATAATGGTGCCTAAATACTAATAAAAATAATACATACTAGTGCAACACTTTAAAAATTTTACTGAAGTATAGTGCTATTGGCCTGTTTAGCTGGTCTAATTTCAATAATCACTGCATAAGACATATGAAAGATTCAGATCTGCGATGAAGAAACTTTTTTACGAACTGGCTTTCACAAACTGATCGCGTGACTGTTTCCGCTCCCACGATTCGTTTTTTTCTGACGACTTATGGAGCGTTACCAAATTCATATAATAATGATAATGTTTGGCATAATGTGCTAAAAATACCCATAGAAAATACCTTCGAGTGAGCTGCAGCAGATATTTTGTACCCAGTTAAAGTGTCTAAGCACTGAGGACAATCATAAATTAATCTACATTAATCTACACATGTTACAGTCCATTATCTAACTGCATCATTACAGATTTTATGCATAAAAAATACAATACCAACACAAATGCAGACAACTGGTACTACTTAAAGAACTACTAATTTTGACTAATTTTGTTACGAAATATATACTAAAATTTTATCACTTGACAAGTAAAACATTATGACATGATAACGGTATAGTTAATACACATATGACTCTACTTTTATCTGCCTCATGACTGTCGAGGAATAGAGAAAGTCCATCTTGATAGCAAGAGAACATACATTGATGATACAGAACTTCCTACATTAAGCAGTACAAATATTAACATCTGTGCAATAACAAACTACAGATCTTGCTTTTCCTTCTTAGCAAAACAACACTGACAACAAGTAAACATATGCACACCTGTGCTATGTAAAATGCTCGTGCCGGAATATCGTTGTATGTACCAAACACTACAATGATAGCAAATGACAACAAGTTAAATAACTCTAGCGGTAATTTCTCACTCTTCTACATTTCAGAAATAATATAAAGCAAAGAGCTGAATAACAACAGGCTCATCTATTATTTTGTCACACTATCTACAGTTAACATGAGCAGACTAAAGGCCCGTTTTGTCGCCTACCAGAACCTAACAGGGCGTGGCTGTTAGTTGTTTATTTTTCATGCTAGACCAGTCAGCTTTCAGTATATTAATCATGTGACTACCATGTTTACATACCAAACACCTACCTGTTAGGTTCTCGTAGGTGACCAAAAACGGGCCTGAAGATAGCTAGATGGTGTGGACTGTGATGATGACTCGATAATACATAACAATGTACACTGATGGGATCAGGCTGGAACAACATTCAAAGAAAGCATAAGATGGTGTTGAAGACAGTATTAAAGTTCTGTTTTTACAACAGCAAGCACAGGTCTCAAATGGAAAAGAAAATTAAATGGATAACAGATAGCTTCATCTAGAAAACAGTATTTAAATATTTCATGTGTGTAATTACTTATACAACACCTGTTTAGTGGCCCTTTGTTTGGGAGTACCCAGGTGAGCAGGTACCAGAAAGGTAAAACCACTCCAGATTTTACTGAAGCAAGAGACAGTGAGTGCCAGTGGCATCAGCTGGACCATATGCAAGTCTGCACTGCATGCCACAGATAACCATGCCATATTGCCAACACCCCACCAGTAATCAGCAATGAATTCCACATAATGGGGGGGGGGGCGTCTGCAAAACTCATAGCGTGACAGTTACTCTGACCTTTGTATTCATATAAGTAGCTGTTCTGAATTGGTTTCCGCCACACGGTGAGGTGGTTTCTGTTGATGAGCTGTTCCCAGTGGCTGAGATGCTCAGACTCAGGATTAGCAACCAACTGGCCTGACGTACTGCGAGACAACTCACACATCCCATCAGCCACTCTAAACATGACACACAACAACAATCATATACTGAAGACAAGCAATATGCAAGAAAAACAATTAAACTGCTCATCGCATCAGCCAACAATTAATCAAACGATGCAGCAATCTATTTTCACCTATTCTTGAAAGCCATGTCACATCACTTCATGCAACATAGAAGTTGAACTTAACACAAGAAAACCTGTCTTTTGATGAGACTGTATCACATGCGACACTTAAAAATTTACGTTGTTATTAATCAACTGGCTGGTAATGATAGCAACCTTCCATTCAATTTGCAAACAAACGGGTTCTGAATGTGACCACCTCGTCTTCCTCCACAGAATTCCAGATCACAGAATATTACAATAAGGGTTGGCTTCCACATGCAGGTAGCCAAGACACAAGCCTATCCTGTGATGTACCCATTTCTACTTTGTCATACCACGTGATCACAATTCACCAATGCTAAAACAGACAGGTCATGCCTGTAGCATAAATGCAACATATATGGTATATACCAGCATGTCAATTTTAAACTAAATACTAATAGCATTCATATGACCAAATATGTATCTATCTATGTATCGGTAACAATAATGTAGGAAGCAAGTGTATTGAGTACTTATGTAATTAATCTCAGCAGATAACACAGATGTCACAACTCACAACATGCAACATAATTTCAGAGTGTGCCCTAACTTCAATATGCTAATCTGTTATGGCACATTCATATCAAGTAGCGCACAAATCTGAAAGTCATTCCCACGTAGACACCTTGAAATTTCTTCGTCGGAAATTGTCTCTCTCTCCCAGGCGAAGATGACCAACCCCCACAGCAAACGTCGAGGACGGTCGCCGAACGTGCGCATAAGGGCGGACCCGACCCTGCCGGCGACGGTCTGAAGCCAGCGTCGGTCGTAGCCCAGGTTGCCGTACAGCGCGACAATCTGTGTCGCACGCCGCACCCGCTGCGCGGCAATCGCGTGACACTGACGCGCGAACAGCGACGACAGGACGGTCAGCCAGGCGTTGAATCGCCTCAACAACGGCTGCAGCTGCTGAATCCGCCACGCTCCGCGAGACGCCAACGTGGGCCGCGAGAAAGCTGACAGCAGGTACGCGCTGAAATGCATTTTCACTGGAGTCGACTGTGCGTACACCCAGACAGTCCGTCTCAGGGCATCGCGGCTCGCAAGAAGAACGGTCATGGCTTTCAACTTTCTGGTAGACATGTGTTAAACTTAACGAGAGTCAAATTCCAACAGAAAAGTCATAAACAACTAACTAATTTACTAAACGACCATGACATTACGTCACAACTAAAGATCACAACAGACCGACAGGCTACTTACTTACTTACTTACACTAACCAAAATTTTATTTGTGGGGAGGGGGCAGACCTGTTGAGAGTGTGACTGCCGACTGGAGGGCCATGCTCCCCCTGACCTCCTCCTAGAACCGCCGCTGCACCGCATGGCATCTGTGTGAAAGAACAAAACAGCTGTGGAAACTGGAAACTAGAAAGAACCTTCAGCCGCATCTTCATCTCTGTGTGAATTTGATACTTGTCTATGGTTGTTTTTGTTTACACATTTTCCAGTATTATAAGTTATTAAGTGGTTGTTTCCGTTAAAGATAAAAATTTTCTTATCTGTTATGTGACTGAACAGATAACTATGAATGACGAAATTGGAGAAACACAGCCACTTATCAATAACAGTACATCAGATAGTTGTCAGCCACCTGTTTACTGTTCTCATAACTTTCCAGCTGATGAAGGTGCCTTGCTGCAGAATACTATTACCCTTTTTTCGATATCTTAAGGGATGTTGCCATGGCAACCGATTTTGTGAAAAATTGGCAAACTCTGCACTTTTGTCGCTTTGGCATTCAGAAAAGGAATGGGATAATGCCGTGTATATGCATGATTTAATTGCGCCATTAATGCCACTATATCGTGTAAAATTTTGGTGAAGTTCAGTCAGTCCAGGGTTAATGTTTACAATGACTCCGCACCTGGAAACCAGCATTTTCGCGAGTTATTACCGACAGCAAAGGATGTTATTAATATATATATGATGTCAAATTCAACCGGAAATGCAAGATTTAGCTGTGAACGAAGTGTATAGTCTACCGGTACCATAGGAGCAAAGTGTTGGTCTTGGGTTTGCCGGTAAAAAAAAAAAACAACAGCAGCAGCAGCAAGCAGTTAGTGCTTGCTGCTGATTATTTTGTCCACGTATTTATCCGTATAAATCATCCAAGTCAACATATTTGCTCCATGGTGCCGTTGACATCACTCACTTAGTCACAGCTAAGCCCTACATTTCCGGTTGACTTTGACGTCATATATATATTAATAACATCGTTTGCTCTCGGTAATAACTCGCAAAAATGCTGGTTTCCAGATGCGGACAGATGTAAGAGTTATTCTTACCTGGTATTCGTAGCAGAAGGTCCAGAAGCCACATTAACGACAACGGCAACAACGATGGCGACATTACGTTAACTTACGATGAACACGTAGGCCTTCAGCAACGTCAAATAAAAAAACAATTAACAAGTCTTAAAATTAAAACCACGACGGCAATTCACGCCGGCCACGTGCACTCGACGACTGTATGTAGGCCTAGACACTAGTCACTAGACAGAGTAGGCCTACTGAATGACTGACAGTTGACATGGCCGGCACGTGCGTAGGCAGAAGTTTTCGGACACACGCTCAAATCCAGTTAGCGTTAAGGCCGGTTTCCATCGTAAAGGGCAGTTTCCAGCTGACGCAACGCACGCATCGCATGCAACGCACGCAGTGATCGAGCTTGCGTTAAATTATACACAAGCACTTTGGTTGCGTTGCTTGCGTTGCGTCAATCAATAAATCAATCAATTTAACCAACTGTGCGTCAGGCTGGAAACCGGCCTGAATAGGGTAGGGTTAGTAGGGTCATGTAAGGGTGGACGTATAGCGGTTCAAACGTCGCTGAGCAATCGTTAAAGAAAACTGTGTGAAGGATTTTAATAAAGTCGTGCAAAACTCAGCTACCGATTCAGTCTTCATTAATCCGTTTATCCACTACGTAGGTTTACGATATGGTGATAGTTTTTAAGACCGCCGATTAACTGGACCGTTTAAAACAGTGCATAAAAAAGGTTACCTTAGTCATTTCCACGGCCCCCGTGCTGGCCAGCCAAGCCGAAGCCATCGTACGCACCGCAAAACATGGCCACAAACTACTAAACGGAGGACAGGCGACTAAACGGAGGAACTAAACATAGAATAGATATACACTAAATAGCAACGAACATAGTACACTGTCAGCAAGTTGATTGCTTACTTACTTACTTCAACAAAATGACGTAAAAATGAGTCACTCGACCGGCGGCCATGTCGCTTGGCGACGGCCACAAAATCTTCTGCTGACGTAATGAGTCTAAATAGAATATTTAGTAAGTCTGTGGTCATTCCTTCACAATAGAACGACGTCACAGTGAGTGACGTCACTAAAATGCATGAACTGTTAAGGCCGGTTTCCAGCGTAACGCAAGCAACGCAACGCACGGAGTGAGCTTGCATTAAATTATACGCAAGGACCTTGGTTGCGTTGCGTGCGTTGCGTCAGGCTGGAAACCGGCCTTTAATCGTTTGGCCAAAAATTCCAACCACACGTGAATGGTGTAGGCCTGTAGAAATGCAGTGACGCGTGACTTAGTACAGTGGTTGAGAGCTTCAACTGTTGTGCAATTTCGCTAAACGTTTGCACACAAGGCCCCCTATCAATTTTGGGCGCAGATGCATTAAGGTGCGGCGTCGCGCGAAGCCGATGACGCACGTCGACTGCTTTACAGTGGATGCATTGCCGGTGTACAGTGCAACACAACGCCAAAACTTGATGCGCGGTGCACGCGCAACGTTGCCGAGATAGTGCGACATGCGAGACGTGGTCCTTGATGCAGCGCACGTTGGATGCATGCGATGCATCAAATGTCATGCAAGTATACGTGCGTTGCGTTGCGTGCGTATGTTGTTTTTTTCAGGTAACGTGTACAAGTGCTGTGATGCGTGAATCGGTGAATGGCGTAACTACGGGACCATTAGTGTAGGCCTAAATGGCGTCAGAATTCATTTACGGTGTGATTTCTTAAACATTTACACAATAGTTATCCTGAACACGTTAGTTATCATGCACACGTGTACACGTATATATCCGTGCATCCCCAAGTCCTCCTGCACTTTAACTGATAGTTTATTACACTGTGAACGAACCATACGTACGCCATGGAGGCTGTTTGCCAGTAGGCCCTACCGCGGTTTTCCTGCTAGACTGGGCTACTTTATGATTACTTCTCACGAAAACTTACCGTGCCACGTGCTGCAGACGCATCGATGTCATCGGGCTACTTTTGGCAAACATTTAGGCAGGATTTTACTAGTTTAACAGGCGACCACGTGGCAAGCGAGGTGGGCGTTGGCAGTGCAGCAGTTCACCAGTTACTGCGACCGCGATACGTAGCTACGAGTTTTGGTAACGTTAAATTAACTTATCGGTTATCATACACGAAAACTGCCTGACACAGTTTTGTGCTTTTTGCAACGGAATGAGGTAAGAATTTGTTATGTGAAATGTTATTTAATTGCTGTCGTATTGGTATTTGGTAAGCTAATAGCTTTTTAAGGTGGATCGTGCTAAATGACGCAACAACACCGACAACGAGAAGGGGGATAATTAAGGAAGCACGGCCGTCTCCTCGGACAACACGGGCGACGATAATTAGGCGATAATTATGCTCCCGTCGCACGCTGACGACGCGCCTACCGCCGGACGTTCTTCTGCATGCAGTGTGCATTGTGCATTGTGGCGGCAGGTCGGCGCCTTTAATCCTAGTGAGCGGTAGATTAATTACCGTCGTCCGCGTTGTCCGTTTTGTCGGCGTCTTGCAGGATGACTGTTGTAAGGTGACTAAGTCCACATGTCTTCAGACGTAACTTGGTCCACGTTGATAATTTCAATTCTCCGGTGGTTTCTATCGT